>Ga0079224_100005624_pt1 | contig 16486 bp, 16 predicted proteins | sample Stecom2015_FD_80414 | JGI IMG/M metagenome (GOLD analysis project Ga0079224, IMG submission 80414) | Agricultural soil microbial communities from Utah to study Nitrogen management - Steer compost 2015 | ecosystem: Environmental > Terrestrial > Soil > Agricultural land | place: USA: Utah... | reverse complement strand
GCGCCGCTTCCGACAGCGCACGGCCGAGCGCCGACTGGGCCGCCGGGTCGCCCGCCGCGGCGGCCAGGCGCTGCAGCCGTTCGACGTAGAGCCGCCCGTAGGCGGCATCCTGGTAGTCGAGCAGGCGCACGACGCCGTGCGCGGCGTTGTCGCGCATCGGGGCGGGCAGCGTGGCGAGCAGCGGCGCCCAGAGCTCGGGACTGGTCTTCGGCGCGAGTCCGGCGCCGGCTCCGGCCAGTGCCTGGCGCGCAGCGCCGGTGGCCACCGCGTCGAATGCCGCGCCGAATCCGGCCAGGCTCGCCTGCACGCCCAGGCCGCCCTCGCGGATCACCCGCTCGCAGGTTTCGCGCGGCCACGGCAGCACGTCGGCGCCGGCCAGCGCGCCGAACATGACGGCGCTGATCACCGTGCCGTTCGCGGTGGCGATCGAGGCCATGTCGATCCCCAGGTAGCGCGCCGCCAGCGCGCGCGCTCCGGCGTGGATGCGCTCGTCGTCGAAGCGGCCGTCGCCCATCTGCATCTTTTCCTGCGTCGTGTAGACGCGGTGCGATGCGGAAATCAGCGTCGTGCGCTTCGGGTGAACGAAGCCGCGCTCGACCATGCGGCCCGCTTCGACCAGTTCGCTCGCGAGCACCACGTCGACGCCGCCGGGCATCGGATTGAGCGCGAACACCGGCTGCGCCCCGTCGGGTGCGGGAGTGCGCATCATCTCGATGTAATAGCTGGTGGAGCCGGTGCGCTGCGCCACGCCCGGCACCGACGTGGCCTGCACCGGCAGGCCGTGCGCGATCGCGCACTCGACGATCCAGTCGGCGAGCACGCCGCCGCCTTCGCCGCCCAGCGCGGCGATCAGCAAGGTGAAGGGTTTCGCGTCGTTCATGTCAGGCAGGCTGGATCGCGTGGATGAATGTCTCGCGCAGCCGCGCCTTGAAGCGATCCCAGCGGTTCGGGTTGCTGGTGATCTCGGCCCGCCAGAACGATGGACACAGCACTGCCGCGTGCGCCACTTCGCCGCACATCCCGCAGCCGACGCATTCGTTCGTGACGTAGGCCACCGGGTCGACCTTCAGCGGGTCGGTGGGCGTCTTCACGGTGAGCGTGGGGCAGCCCGAGAGCCGGATGCAGGAGTGGTCGCCGGTGCAGGTTTCCTCGTCCACGCCGAAGCGGGTGCGCACCACGCGCCTGCCTTCCTTCAGCATCTTCGCGCGCAGCGGCTTGATGCGGCGCTGGCGCTCGAGCTGGCATTCGCCGTCGGCAATGACCACTTTCAGGCCTTCGAACGGAGTGGTGAGTGCCTCCTCGAGCGTTTTGCGCACCTCGGCGACCTTGTAGTTGTCGACCGTGCGCAGCCACTTCACGCCCATGCCCTTCAGCGTGTTCTCGATCGTCACCTCGGTGCCGGTGGCGCTGGCGCCCTCGGCGATGCGGCGCGACTCGGAGGTCGGCGTGGAGATCGTCTCCTGGGTGCCGGTGGCCGACGTGTAGCCGTTCTTCATGATCACCAGCACGCCGTCGCCCTTGTTCAGCAGGGCCGACGACACACCCGAGAGCAGGCCGTTGTGCCAGAAGCCGCCGTCGCCCATGATCGCGACCGGCCGCTTCGCCGAGAAGTTGCGCACGCCCGCGCTGCTTGCCAGGCTCATTCCGTAGCCGAGGATCGAGTTGCCGAACGAGAACGGCGCGAAGGTGGCGAACGAGTGGCAGCCGATGTCGGCCGACACGTGCAGCTTGCCGATGTCCTGTTCGACGAGCTTGAGCGCGGCGAACACCGGCCGCTCGGGGCAACCGGTGCAGAAGTTGGGCGGGCGCGCCGGCACCGGGCCGCTGAACGCTTCGCTCGCCTGCTTCTTCAGGTCGGCGATGTCGGCGAGCAGCCCTTCGGCGGCGGCGCGCGGCAGCTCGGGCGCATGCGCAGCGAGGAAGCGCGTGAGCCCCGAGAGGATCAGTTCCGCGGTGTACTCGCCGCCCATTGCGAGCAGGTCCTTGCCGTGAAGCTTCGTCTGCAGGTCGGCGCGGCGCAGGATGGTGTTGATCTCCTGCTCGATGAAGTCGGGCTGGCCTTCCTCGACGACCAGCACCGCGCGCTTGCCCGCACAGAAGGCGCCGATCTGTTCGGGCACCAGCGGGTAGACCACGTTCAGGTTCAGGATCGGGATGCGCGAGCGTCCGTACGCGTCGGCCAGGTCGAGCGCCTGGAGTGCCCGGATCAGGTTGTTGTAGAGGCCGCCCTGCACGATGATGCCGAGCTCGCCGCGATCGCCGTCGAAGAGTTCGTTCAGGCCGGCCTGCATGATGTAGCGGCGCGCCGCCGGCATCCGTACTTCGTATTTGAGCTTCTCGTGCTGGAAGGTGACCGGCGGATGCGACAGCCGGCTGTAGTCGAACGCGGCCGGCTCCATCTGCAACTCGCGGGTGGAGATCTTCGGCTTGACGTTGTCGCGCGCCACGAAGCTGCCGCGCACGTGACACGCGCGGATGCGCAGCTCGAGGATCACCGGCGTGTTCGACGCCTCGGACAGCTCGAAGCCGTGCTCGACCATGCGCACGATCGTGGGCAGGTTGGGCCGCGGGTCGAGCAGCCAGAGGCCCGACTTCATCGCGAACGCGTGCGTGCGCTCCTGGATGACGCTGGCGCCCTCGCCGTAGTCTTCGCCGACCACGATCAGCGCGCCACCCATCACGCCGGGCGAGGCGAGGTTCGACAGCGCGTCGGAGGCCACGTTGGTGCCGACCACCGACTTCCAGGTGACCGCGCCACGCGCCGGATACATGATCGAGGCGCCGAGCATCGCGGCGGCCGACGCCTCGTTCGTACAGGCCTCGACGTGCACGCCGAGTTCGTCCATGTAGTCGCGCGCCTGCACCATCACGTCGAGCAGGTGCGAGACCGGCGCGCCCTGGTAGCCGCCGACGTAGCTCACCCCCGACTGCAGCAGCGCCTTGGTCACCGCGAGGATGCCTTCCCCGTGGAAGGTCTCGCCGGCGCCCAGCGAGAGCGAGCGGATTTCCGCACTGAAGGAACGTTCCATCGTCCGGACTCCGGGAGGGCGGGGCGAACCGGCGAAGTCGCTGCCGGCTGCGCTCCATATTGATTTCGTTCGAACATAAACGTAGGCTCATCATTCGTCAAATGGATTCTCCGAATTGACGGAATCGATCTGATCAATGTTGACCCAGTTCCACCGACTCGACCTGAACCTGCTGCGCGTGCTGGTGGCGATCGACCGCTGCCGCTCGGTCACCGAGGCCGGGCGTCGGCTCGCGCTGAGCCAGCCGGCGACCAGCAATGCGCTGGCCCGGCTGCGCGAGGCGTTCGACGACCCCCTGTTCGTCCGTGCAGCCGGCGGCCTGATGCCCACGCCGCTCGCCGAGCGGATCGTGCCGGTCGCCGCGCAGCACCTCGAGTCACTGGAGGCCGCGCTGACCGAGCCGGAGGCCTTCGATCCGCTGCGCAGCGTCACCGAGTGGCGGCTGTCGCTGTCGGATCTCGGCGAGATGGTCTTCCTGCCTGCGATCGCCGACGCCGTGCTGCGCGAGGCGCCGCGCACGCGACTGACGAACGTGGCGGCGCCGGCCGAGCGGGTCGCCGATGCTCTCGGGCGGCGCGAGATCGACCTGGCCATCGGCATCATGGATCCGAAGCAGCGCGGCATCCGCTCGACGCTGCTGTTTCGCGAGCGCTACATGGCGCTCAGCCGCCGCGACTGTCCGGCCAGCTGGCGCACCCGCGCGGGTTTCATCGATGCGGCGCTCGTGGTGGCGGCACCGACCGCCACCTACCACCAGGGTATCGCCGAGAGCCTGGAGCGCCACCGGCTCGGGCACCGGATCGTGGTGCGCGCGCGGCACTTCGCGGCGATTCCGGACCTGGTCGCCGGCGGGCAGTTGCTGGCCATCGTGCCGGAGATGTTCGCGCACATGGCCTGTACGCGGCTGAAGCTGGCAATGTGGCCCGTGCCGCTCGCCATGCCGCTGTACGACGTCGGCATGGTGTGGCATGCGGCGACGGACGGGGATTCGGCGCAGGTCTGGCTGAGGGAGCGGGTGCTGCGACTGTTTCGCCGAGGTTCCACGGTAGGGGCGGCGGCGACGCGGTAGACGCGGCCGGGCTGCGCCCGGTAGGCTTTGGCTGTCGAACGCACGCGGAGGTTTCATGGCAGCCCAGGGCAAGCTGATCCTCGACTACGTCCTCGAGCATGCGGAGAAGACTCCCGCGCGCGTCTACCTCACGCAGCCGGTCGGCAATGGCCAGGTCGTCGACTACACCTGGGCGCAGGTCGTCGACCAGTCGCGCCGAATGGCTGCGCACCTGCAAAGCCGCGGCTTCGAGCCCGGCGCGCGCATCGCGATGCTGTCGAAGAACTGCGCGCACTTCATCATGGCCGAGCTGGCGATCTGGATGGCCGGCTACACCACGGTGGCGATCTTTCCCACCGAAACCGCCGAGACGATCCGCTACGTTCTGGAGCACAGCGGCTCGAGCCTGCTGTTCGTCGGCAAGCTCGACACCTGGCCGCAGCAGCAGCCCGGCGTGCCGCAGGCGCTGCCGTGCATCGCCTTTCCGCTGGCGCCGCAGACCGGGTTCGAGACCTGGGATGCGATCGTCGGGCGTACGGCGCCGATCGCGGGCCGACCCGAGCGCCGCCCCGACGACCTCGCGATGATCCTGTACACCTCGGGTTCCACCGGCACGCCCAAGGGCGTGATGACCAGCTTCGACGGATTCACACGTGCCGGCGAGGGCATCTCCCGCGACACCCGTTCGCGGGTGGGCGAGGGCGCCGACAACCGCATGCTGTCGTACCTGCCGCTGGCGCACAGCTTCGAGCGATCGTGGGTGGAGGCGTCGTCGCTGGTGGATGGCGCCACACATCTGTTCTTCGCCGAGTCGCTCGACACCTTCCTGGACGACCTGCGGCGCGCGCGCCCGACGCTGTTCATCTCGGTGCCGCGACTGTGGCTGAAATTCCAGCAGGGCGTGTTCGCGAAGATGCCCCCGGCCAGGCTCGACCGGCTGCTGTCGATTCCCCTCGTCGGCCGGCTGATCGCGCGCAAGGTGCGCAAGGGCCTGGGGCTCGACAAGGTGATCGTTGCCGGCAGCGGCTCGGCGCCGATTCCGGCCGAGCTGATCCAGTGGTATCGCCGCATCGGCCTGCCGCTGTACGAGGGGTACGGAATGACCGAGGACAACTCGTATTCGCACAGCTCGAACGCGCAGTTCAACGCGCCGGGCTACGTCGGCGTCGCGTTGCCGGGCGTGCAGGTGCGCATCAGCCCCGAACGCGAGATCCTGATCAAGTCGCCGGCGCGGCTGGTCGGCTACTACCGTCAGCCGGAACTCACCGCCGAGTCGTTCACCGAGGACGGGTTCTTTCGCACCGGAGACCTCGGCGAGCTGCGCTCGGACGGAATGCTGAAGATCACCGGCCGCGCGAAGGAGCTGTTCAAGACCGCCAAGGGCAAGTACGTGGCGCCCGCGCCGATCGAGAACCGGCTGAATGCGCATCCGATGGTGGAGTTGTCGCTGGTCTCGGGGGTGGGCCAGCCGGCCGCCTACGCGATCGTGCAGCTCGCCGAAGACCTGCGTCCGCGCCTCGGCGACCCGGCGGTGCGCGCGCAGGTGCAGGCCGAACTCGAACGCCTGCTCGAAGACGTCAACCGCGCGCTGCCCGACTACGAGCAGTTGCGCACGATCGTGGTGACGGGCGAGCCCTGGTCGATCGAGAACGGTTTCCTCACGCCGACGATGAAGGTGCGTCGCAACCGCATCGAGGCCGCCGTGCAGCCGCAGGTCGAGCGCTGGCTCGGGCAGGCGCGCAGGGTGGTATGGGCCTGAGCCGATGAGCACCATCGCGATTCCGGCGCGCCACGGCGGCGACCGCGTCGCCGACGTGCTGCAGGCCCATGGCGTGCGCTGCGTCTACACGCTGTGCGGCGGCCACATCTCGCCGATCCTGAGCGCGGCACGGGCGCGAGGCATCCGCGTGGTCGACGTGCGCGACGAGGCGGCCGCGGTGTTCGCCGCCGACGCCGCGGCACGGCTGTCCGGGCTGCCCGGTGTTGCGGCCGTCACCGCGGGGCCGGGCATCACGAACACGATCACCGCGCTGAAGAACGCGCAGCTGGCGCAGTCGCCGCTGTTGCTGCTGGGCGGCGCGGCGCCCACCGCGCTGCAGGGGCGCGGCGCGCTGCAGGACATCGACCAGCGTCCGCTGGTCGAGCCGCACGTGAAACGCTTCTTCAAGCTGCGGCGCGTGCGCGAACTCGGGCCGGCAGTCGAGGAGGCGTTCGCGCTGGCGCGCTCGGGCGTGCCCGGGCCGGTGTTCGTCGAGTGTCCGGTGGATCTGCTCTACGACGAGGCGTCGATCCGCCAGTGGTATGCCGAGGCCGGCGGAAAGGGCAGGTCGCTGGCCGACCGGGCCTTGCGCTGGTACCTAGATCGGCACGTGCGCCGCATGTTCGAGGGCAGCGGAGCCGAGTCGCGGCCCCGGGTGCGCGAAGTCGCTACGCCCCTGGCCGGCGACGCATCGATCGGCGCGGCGCTGGCTGCGCTCGCCCGTGCTCGCCGGCCGCTGGCGGTGATCGGCAGCCAGGCGGTGGTGAACGCGGCCGAGGCCGATCGTGTCGCAGCTGCCGTCGCGCGGCTCGGCGTACCGGTGTACCTGTCGGGGATGGCGCGCGGGTTGCTCGGGCGCGATCACCCGCTGCAGATGCGGCACCAGCGCAGGCAGGCGTTGCGCGAAGCCGATTGCGTTCTGCTCGCTGGCGTGCCCTGCGATTTCCGTCTCGACTACGGGCGCCACGTGCGGCGCAGCGCGACGCTGATCGCGGCGAACCGCAGCGCGCGCGACGCGAAGCTGAACCGGCGTCCGGACGTGCTGGCGCTCGGCGATGCGGGCCGCTTCCTGCAGGCACTGGCCGAGCGGGCACCAAAGGGCGGACAGCCTGGACGCGAGGAGTGGCTCGCCGCGCTGCGCGTGCGCGACGCGGCCCGCGAAGCCGAGATCGACCGGCAGGCGCAAGTCCGCGGCGAGCTGGTGAATCCGCTGGCGCTGTTTCGCGCGATCGAGCGCGAGGCGGGTGAGAACGCGCTCTTCGTCGCCGACGGCGGCGACTTCGTCGCCACCGCCAGCTACGTGCTGCACCCGCGCGGACCGCTCACCTGGCTCGACCCCGGCGCCTTCGGCACGCTCGGCGTCGGCGCCGGCTTCTCGATCGGTGCGGCCACGGTGCGGCCCGAGCGCGAAGTCTGGATCGTCTTCGGCGACGGCGCCTGCGGCTTCGGGCTGTCGGAGTTCGACACCTTCGTGCGCCACGGCATTCCGGTGATCGCGGTGGTCGGCAACGACGCCGGCTGGACGCAGATCGCGCGCGAGCAGGTGAAGATGCTGAAGGACGACGTGGGCACGGTGCTCGCGCGCACCGCGTATCACGAAGTGGCGCGCGGCTTCGGCGCCGAGGGACTGCTGGTGAAGCGCGCCGACGAGGTCGATGGCGCCCTGAAGCGGGCGCGCGAGCTGGCGCGGCAGGGCAGGCCGGTGCTGGTCAACGTGTGGCTCGACCGCACCGAATTCCGCGAGGGTTCGCTGTCGATGTGATGGCGCGGCGCGGGTCGCCGCGGCACCATTCGCCGAGGATGGTAATTGGTATCGTGATACCGTTATTCGATCTGGAGCGACAACACCGGAGGCGAGCATGAATTCGCGCAACCGATCGACGAGCGCCGGCAGGGCGCTGCGCGCCGCAGCCGGCGCCGAAGACACCGGATCGCAGGCTCACGACGAGTGGCTGCTCGACGAGGCGCTGATGGAGACCTTCCCGGCCAGCGACCCGACGGCGCCGGCCATCGTGTCGATTCCACCTCCGCTGCAGCGACCCGGCTCGCGCGCCTCGGCGACGTTCCGCGCGTGAAGGGATTCAGCCGACCTCGATGACGAGGTCGGGGTCGAAGAGCGGGTTCTCGTTGACCCCGTTCTTCGAGTAGCCGCGCGGATTGCAGACCACCCGTGTGCCGTTCACCGGGTAGTCGAAGCTGTCGTGCGTATGGCCGTGGATCCACAGCTGCGCGCGATCGGCGCCGATCAGCCGCTCGGCGTCGGAGACGAAGCCCGCGTTGAGCAGGGAATCCGCGAAGCGGGGATGGATGCTCCGGGGCGACGGCGCGTGGTGCGTGACGACCACCGTCGGCCCGTCGTGCGCTGCGGACAACCTGGCGTGGAGCCAGGCGGCGTGGCGGTCGAACAGCGCCGTCGAGTCGTCGGGGGTGAAGACGCGGCCGGCCTCGCCTTCGAGCGTGATGCGGCTGAAGTCGCGCATCAGGCGCTGCGCCTCGGCCTTCGACGCGGCCCTGCGCTCGTCGTCGTCGAACAGGCGGAAATCGGTCCACAGCGTGCTGCCCAGGAAGCGCACGCCGTCGATGACGATCTCGGCGTCGTCGAGCACCTGCACGTGCGTGCCGGCGCACAGCCGCTTCAGCTCCCCGATCGTGCCCTCGATGCTGCCGCCGTAGAACTCGTGGTTGCCGGGCACGTAGAGTACCGGCTTGTCGAAGCCCAGCGCCCAGGCCGCGGCCTCGCGCGGACGCGTGATGTCGCCGGCCAGGATGACCACGTCGGCGTCGTTGCGCGGATGTTCGAGCCCTCCGACGCCCAGGTGCAGGTCGGACAGGATGTTCAGTTTCATGCGTCGTAATCCGTCAGGGAAACAGGTGTCCGCCAAGATATTTCAGCCCGCTGTCGCAGGCCAGAGTGACCACGCGCTTGCCCGGCCCAAGCTCGCGTGCCAGTTCGATGGCCCCTACCACGTTCAGGCCGGTCGACGCCCCCGAGAAGATTCCTTCTTCGCGGGCGAGCCGCCTGCACATGGCAAAGGCTTCGTCCTGGTCGATGGCGCGGATGCCGGCGAGCCGGCTGCGATCGAGAAACGGCGGCTCGAAGCCGACGCCGATGCCTTCCACCTTGTGAGCGCCGCCGCGGCCTTCGGTCAGCAACGGCGACTGCAGGGGTTCGAGCGCCCAGGCCCGCGGCGCGACGTTCGATGCGGCCAGGCCGTCGAGAGTGCCCATCAGGGCCCCGCCCGTTCCGACCCCCGCGCACAGCGCATCCATACGGCCGCCGAGCGCCTGCGCGATCTCGCGGCCCATCGACTGGTAGCCCGCAGGGACGTACGGCGAGCCGAACTGGTTCGCATAATAACTGCCGGGTTCCTTCGCCAATGCGTGCGCGCGTTCCTTCATGCGCTGCATCAGCGTGGGCGTGATCGCGCCGCCCTCGCTGCGCTCGATCAGCAGTTCGCCGCCGAAGGCGCGGATGCCGGCGAGCTTGCTGGTGGCGAACGCGTCGGACGACACCGCCGCGAACTTCAGCCCCAAGACGGCACAGACGAAAGACAGCGCCATCCCGGTGCTGCCGCCGGTGTATTCGACGACCCGCTCACCCGCGCGAAGCTCGCCTCGCTCCATCGCCGATCGCACGATCGACAGGGCCATCCGGTCCTTGTACGAGCCGGTGGGATTGCCTCCCTCGAGCTTGATCCACACCTCGGCGCATCCGCCAGGCACGACCGCTTCGAGACGCACCAGTGGCGTGTTTCCGATGCAGGAGAGGATCCCGGCGCGTGTGCTCATGCTTTCCTCCGGGCGAGTTGGCAATAGATAGTGCGATGCTACGCCCGACCGTGAGGACAGGGAACGGCGTTCGCCGAGGAGATTCACAAGCCTGCCAGGAGCCTGCACCGGATTCTGTCGAAGTCGGGCAACCCGACCATGAGCAACATTTCGGCGGTCTTCGCTACGTTCAAGCGTGGACTCGGAGTCGAGGTTCACACGCGGGCGGTGACGACCTGATCGGCCGCGACGACGGCATCGCTGGCGCGCCCGGCACGAATCGAACGTGCGACTCTCCCCTCAGGATGATTCGTCCGCGAGCTTCAAGGCCGCGTCGACGAGAGCCTGCGAGACGCGATAGCCGTTGGCCTGCATCCGATCCAGCGCTGGTGCGATGCATTCGAGCTTGCCGATGCGCTTGGCTTGCAGCAGTACGCCCAGCACGCCGAACAGGGGCACGCCTTGACGGATTGCGGTCTGGCGGCCACGACGCTCGTCCATCAGCACGCCACATCCCAGCGCGTGCGCCAGGCTCAGGGCCTGCGCTTCGCCTTCGTCCAGATGACTGGCGGCAGTGTTGTAGACGAGGTCATCGCGGTCGGGGTGCACCTGCGCGTGGGCCTCTACGAAGACAGCGATGTCGACCGCACCCGGGCGCGAACGATCTGCCGTGGTTTCAGCCAGCACAACCTGCGGCACATGGAGGGCATCGAACACGGCGACGAGCAGGTCCAGATGTCCGCAACCGGCCAACGCGATCAGCGGCCCGGCATCGGAGACGACGACGGGCCGACTCATCGCGCCGCATCGAAGGCGGCGAGTTCTTGCTCCAGTTCAGCCGGTTCGTGATCGACCACCGGAATGCCCTGTGCGCTGAGATGCGCCAAAAACTGCGGCAGGCTCATCCGTGCCAGCCTGGCTGCGCGCGCAGAGGTGATCTCGCCGCTCTTGAAAAGGTTGACGGCCAATGCCGTATGGACACCCGCTTCCAGTAGCTCGTCGGTGAAGGGAACGCTGACGAACAGCGGCTGCCCGTGGCGGGTGACGAGCGCAAGCCGGCCTTCCTCGGCCTCGCGGCTGAGGTCACCAGAGCGTTCGCGCAGTTCGCGGACGGTGAAGACATGCATGGTGGTTCGCTTAAATTGTTCCCCTATATTGGGGCACAAAATAGCCCCTAGGTCAAGCTAGCGATGCTGCGACCGCAAGCCGCGCCCCGACGCCAGAACTGCGATCAACGGATGACTTCGACGCGGGAGCGGTCGCCCGGGATCGAGCCGAGTGCCGTGTCGCAGGTGACCAGCGTGGCGCCGAGTGCCTCGGCCGGGACAAGGTAGGCGGCGTCGTAGGCGGTGGCGTTTTCGCGCAGGGCCCAGACGGCGGGCAGCAGCATCGAATGCGGGTAGCGGCAGCAACTCGATTGCGGCGGAAGCGTCGCGGACGATCACCGCGAATCACGCTCGGCGCGCACCCCTTTCGCTGCGGAGACGCGGGTCTTGACCGGTGCGCGGGCGGCCAGTCGCGCCTGAAGTTCGGACAGGCTGGGGCGATCGACCAGCGCCTGCACTTCGCGCAGCAGGAAATCCGAGAGCGAGAGGCCTTCGCGCGCTGCCCGTGCCTTCAGCTTGCGGTGCGTTTCGTCGGGGACGTGGCGGATCCGGATCATCGTGCTCATGCAAATAGGGTGTTTGCATGTTCATCACATGTCAACTGCGAGGCAACGCTCCCGTTCTCACGATGCACGATGGCAAACGTACATGCCATCGGCCAGAGGGATGGATCAGCCGGAAGGACGGCCGGCGGGTCGATGCGCGGTTCGTGCGCCGAGGCAGCGACGGCCCGGGATTGGCGCCCCCGGCACGAATCGAACGTGCGACCCTCCCCTTAGGAGGGGGATGCTCTATCCACTGAGCTACGGGGGCGTGCGGCACGGATTTTACCGGAGGCGGCCGCAACGCTGGCTGACGAGGCGCTTGCGCCGATGCGTCCGCCGTCACCTGCGGCTTGCTCATCGCAGGTAAGCTGCCCGCATTGCCGCAAGCCCGCGTTGCACGCCTTCCCCGTGCCCTGCCCAACCGTCGAATTCGAGCTGAAGTTCCTCGTGCCGCGCCGCGCGCGGGCGGCGCTGCGGGCGGCGCTCGGCGAGCGCGGCGCGAAGCCCGAAACACGGCGGCTGGTCGCGCGCTACTTCGACACCGCTGACCGACGGCTGGCGCGCGCCGGCATGTCGTTGCGGCTGCGTCGCGAAGGGCGCCGCTGGGTGCAGACGCTGAAGGCCGGCGGCGAGGCGGCGCTCGCTCGCTTCGAGCACGAGGCGGTACGTCCCGACGACACACTGGATGTCGCGGTTCATGCCGGCACGCCGGCCGGCGACCGACTGGCCACGTTTCTTGCCGACGGCGAGCCGCTGGTGCAGCGTTACCGCACCGACATCCGTCGGGTGACGCGCATGCTGCGAACGCGCGGCGCGACGGTCGAACTTGCATTCGACGAGGGGCGCATCGAGGCGCAGGGTCGCCGGTGGCCGATCTGCGAACTGGAGTTCGAGTTGCTGTCGGGTTCACACGCGACGCTGTTCGCGCTGGCCGAGCGATGGCGCGCGCGTTTCCGGCTGGTGATCGATGCGCGCAGCAAGGCCGCACGTGGCGACGCACTGGCCGACGACAGGCCGATGCTGGCGCCGCGCCGCGCGATGCCGGCCGGCCTGGCGCGCGAGGCCTGCGTGGAGGAGGCCTGGCGGGCCGTGCTCGACGAATGCATCGCGCAGGTGCTCGCCAACGCGATCGGTCTCGCGGCCGCGCTCGGCGTCGAGGCCGCGTCGACGCGAACGGCCGCAGGTTCGCACGATCCCGATCGCGCGGAGCTGGTACACCAGTTGCGCATCGGCCTGCGCCGCCTGCGCGTCGCCTTGCGCCTGTTTGCCGGCTGGGTGCCGCCGGTGCCGGACGAGATGGGAGATGGCGCGCGCGCGCTGCACCGCGTACTGGGCGAGGCCCGTGACCTGGACGTGCTCGAGCAAGTCGTCGAGCCGGCGCTGCAGCGCGCCGGGGCGCCCGGACTGCCGGCGCCGGAGCGAAGCGGGCCGCACACGACGGCGCCCTGTCACCCCGCCGCGCTGGTGGCCGGCGATGCGGCCCAGCGTTGGCTGCTGGCCCTGCTCGCGTGGCGCGATGGGCTCGACGAGGCAATCGTTGAAAACCGTGATGCCGAGCCCCAGGCGCCGACGGCCCTGGCGCCACCCGCCCGCCGGCGCCTCGCGCGCTGGTTGCGCTCGATCGACGCCGATTCGCGCCGCTTCGCGCAACTCGACGACGCGGCGCGCCATGCGATGCGCAGGCGCGCAAAGCGCCTGCGTTACGCGAGCGAGTTCGTCGGCCCGCTGTTCGCGGGCAGGAAGATGCGGCGCCTGCTCGCGCGCCTGCAGGCGGCGCTGCGCGTGCTCGGCGAGTGGAACGACCTGTCGATGGCCGCGCGGCGTTACCGTGGGGGGCCGCAGGCCGGCGCACGCGACTGGTTCGCGGCGGGTTGGATCGCGGCGCGCCGCGACGTGCTGGCCGCGCAGGCGGCCGATGCGCTCTCGCTGCTCGCAAAGGGCCACCCGTTCGGGAAGCGGTGAGCGTCGGCCGCGACGGTCGTCGGCGATCGAGGTCGACGGTGATCGAGATCGACGGTGATCGAGATCGACGGTGATCGAGATCGACGGCGCGCTGAAGCAGGCGCCTAGCTCGCACGCTCCCCGGCCGCACCGTGGCAGAAACGGAACTTGCGGCCGCTGCCGCAGGGGCACGGCGCATAGGGCCCGCGTTTCCTGTCGTCGGCCTTGATCGAAGCCATGATTTCCATCGGCGGCCTGCCTTGCGCGTACAGGCGGCCCATCTGCGCCATCGCCGCGCGCGTGTGGCTGAAGAACGCGTAGAGCCCTTCGCACAGGTAGTTGTGGCCCGGCTCGCCGTCCCTGGACAGCACGAAACGGTCTTTCGGGCAGCCGCCGTTGCAGAACGCACGCACTTCGCACTGCTGGCACTGGCGCGTCAGCGTGTCGCGCTTGTCGCCGCCAAACTTGCGCTGCGCGGTCGACGCCACCATCTCGAGCATGTGGGTCTCGTGGATGTTGCCGAGCTTGAATCGCGGCTCGACGAAGTGGTCGCAGGCATACAGGTCGCCGTTGTACTCCAGCGCTGGCCCGTAGCCACAGGTGGGCGCATGGATGCACAGCTTGTAGCGCCCGAAGCAGGCTTCCAGCGTGACGTCGAACAACTGGACGTATACCTTGCCGACGTCGCGCCGCACCCATTCCTCGAACACGTCGATGAGAAACTGCCCGTACTGTTTCGCGCCCACCGACCGGTTGGTCACCAGTGTGCCGGTCTGCGTATACAGGAGGCGCTTTCCGCGCGGGTTCGCGCTCCAGCCGAGATTGGCGATGTCGAGCGTCTCGGCGGTGGCGCGTTCCACGATGGGGATGAACTGGATCCAGGTCGCACCGAGCTCGTCGCGGAAGAACTGGTAGACCCGCCGCCCGTGCGCCTGGTTCGCCGCGTTCACCGTGCACAGGATATTGAACTCCACGCGGTGGGCGCGCAGACGATCGAGGCCCTTCATCACCAGATCGAACGTGCCCTGGCCGCCGCGGGTCACGCGGTAGGTGTCGTGCAGTTCGCGCGGCCCGTCCACGCTCAGGCCGACCAGGAAATTGTTGGCCTCGAGGAAGGCGCACCACTCGTCGTCGAGCGCCACGCCGTTGGTCTGGAAGGTCTGCTCGACACGCTGTCCGGGGCGCCGGTGCCTGTCGACCAGTGCGACCGCCTTGCGGAAGAAGTCGAGCCCCATCAACGTGGGCTCGCCGCCCTGCCAGGCCACGGTGACCTCGGGGAACCGGTGCGACTCGAGCAACTGGCGGATGTAGGCCTCCAGCGTCGCATCGGACATCCGGTGCCGTTCATCCGGGTACAGCGATTCCTTCGACAGGAAGAAGCAATACCGGCAGTCGATGTTGCAGGTCGAGCCGCTGGGCTTGGCCAGCAGATGGAAGCGCGGCGGGGCGCTGGCGGCGACGGCAGGGTCCAGGACGGGCGAGGCTTGCGTGTCCATGGTTCAGATCCTGCGGTAATCGATGATGGCGTAGCGCAAGCCACTGTCCGACCGGCGCTCGCTGCGCGACTCGACCCGCCATTGCAGCGCGTCGAGTTCCGGAAAGTGCGCGTCGCCGGCCACTTCGAGGTCGATGTCGGTCACGATCGCGCGCTGCGCGACCGCGAGCGCATCGACGTATAGTTGCGCGCCGCCCACGACGAACACCTCGTCGGTGGCGATCGACGGATCGGCGCCGGGCTGCGCGGCGAGTGCGATCGCCGCTTCGAGCGAGGTCGCGCTCTCGCAACCAGGGTGCGTCCAGCGCGGGTCGCGACTCACCACGATCGTGCGCCGGCCCGGCAGCGCCTTGCCGATCGACTCGAAGGTCTTGCGCCCCATGACGATCGCGTGGCCCATCGTGGTTGCGCGAAAGTGCTTCAGGTCTTCGGGCAGGTGCCACGGCAGGCCGTTGTCGGCGCCGATCACGCCACCACGCGCGCGGGCGACGACGATCGTGACGCGAGGGCCCGCGACCGCAGGTGCGGCGTCGCTGCTATCTTCCGGGAGAGCGTTCATTTCCGGTGCGGCTTTGCCGTGGACGCGGCCGGCGGCATCCGCCGCGGTCCGGCCCGAGCCCCAATTGTAGCTTTCGCTTCGCATGAACTTCTACGATCGACGCATCCTTCCGCGACTGGTCGACCTGGCCTGCGGTTCGCCGTCGCTGGCGCGCACGCGCGCGCTCGTGGTGCCGCGGGCGCGGGGCCGGGTGCTCGAGGTCGGCTTCGGCTCGGGCTTGAACCTGCCGTTCTACGACCCGGACAGGGTCGAGCGCGTGCTCGCGCTCGAGCCGGGCGAGGGCATCCGCGCGCTCGCGATGCGCCGCGCAGCGGCCAGCCGGGTGCCGGTGGAGTTCGTCGCAGCGCCTGGCGAATCGATTCCGCTGGCCGACGCGTCGGTCGACAGCGTGGTCATCACGTTCACGCTGTGCACGATTCCCGACCCGGCGCGCGCGGCGCGCGAGATGCACCGCGTGCTGCGGCCGGGCGGCGAGTTGCTGTTCGCCGAACACGGCACCGCGCGTTCGGTGCGCGCGCAGCGCTGGCAACGGCGCATCGAGCCGGTGTGGACGCCGCTGGCCGGCGGTTGCCACCTGACGCGCAACCCGCCGCAGATCCTGCGTGACGCGGGCTTTGCGGTCGACTGGGCCGAAGGGCTGCTCGATCCGCGCCTGCTGGCGGCGCGCACGATCGGGCCGCTGACCTACGGCTACTGGGGCGTCGCGCACTAGACGGCGTGGCTGCCCGACGACGCGCGGGCGACGCGATGCCGTCCAGCTACTTCGGCACGACCGCGGTCGCCTCGAGTTCGATCTTTCCCGGATTGTCGAGCAGGTCCGACACGAAGATCATGCTCATTGCCGGATAGTGCGCGCCGATGTGCTTGCGCCAGATCTTGCCGAGATCCTTGCGCGCCGCCATGTAGGCGGGCTTGTCGCAGCAGTAGGCCGTCATGCGACAGATGTGCTCGGGCTTCGCACCCGCCTTCGCCAGTACCGCCACGATGTTCTGCAGCGCCTGCTCGAACTGCGGCACGATGTCTTCGGACTGGAACTTCTGCTGCGCGTCCCAGCCGACCTGGCCGGCGACGAATACGATGCGGCCGGCGTCGACCGCGATGCCGTTGGCGTAACCGATCGGCGGGGCCCAGCCGTCGGGGAGTAGGGTCTGCATGCGGGTGGTCCTCGGTGGGGTCGCGGGGGTCAGTCGGTGTAGCGCGGCGGGTCGGGGTCGTCGGCCCAGTCGCGGTCGGGCT
>Ga0079224_100005623_pt1 | contig 16489 bp, 8 predicted proteins | sample Stecom2015_FD_80414 | JGI IMG/M metagenome (GOLD analysis project Ga0079224, IMG submission 80414) | Agricultural soil microbial communities from Utah to study Nitrogen management - Steer compost 2015 | ecosystem: Environmental > Terrestrial > Soil > Agricultural land | place: USA: Utah... | reverse complement strand
CATAATCTGTGAGGCTCGTAACAGCGCATCCTTCAATACATTTTCAGATTGAAAATAATCCATTACCCGATTTTTCAATACGACATTTAGATAAGAAGCTACGGATCCCTTTATGTTTATCGACTCGCGCCCCTCCCAAAGCTTTATGAAAACATCCTGTACCATGTCTTTAGAGACATCCTCATCCTCTACCCTGCGCCATGCTTGGTTATATAGATTATACCAGGTCGCCAGATAGAGTCGGTCGAAAGATTTACGATCGCTTTGTGTTTTCACTTTTATCCACCAGTTATTTAGCTGTGCCTGATCCATGAGATTTAAATACTTACCAAATTTAGGGGTATAATATTAACAGAATGTTAAATACATATCCAATCATGGAACTTAATCGTAGTTTGGTTAATCTTGCCAATCAATCCGTTTTAACCGTGGCCATAGGGAGACAAACAAGGAACTAGGATCGATCATATACATCCCACTGTTGTACATACTGATTACGCTCTTGATATCGTAAAAAAAAACATTTTGGGCCTTTTAGCTGTTCCATTGAACAGCTATTGGCCTAGCCCAGATCATATATCTTCGTTTCTGGAGGCCTTAGGCATATCCAGTCCAGACCCATCGCGCACCGCTCGAAAATGTGGCGACAAAAGCTCTATATCCGCCTGGTGAAATACATCGAGTATATTTTTGTGCAGTTCTGAATAAATCAGCGCTTGCCTGTGAGGATTGCGGGTGTAGGCATTTACCTGGTAGGTTACGTAGAAGTCGTCGAGACTGGTCTGAAGGATAAACGGCTCTGGTTGCTTCTCGAGCAGCTCCACCCTGTTACAGGCCTCTTTCGCCAATTCATGTACGCGTTGCCATGGTATCTCATAGGCCATCGTAATATTTGTATAGATAATGAGCGGGTTCTCTTCTACATCCATGCTATAGTTTATCGTGTGACTGTTCATGACCTGCGAATTGGGTATAGAGATCACTTCGTTTTTCGTCGTACGGATCCGTGTCACGAGTAAGGTCTTTTCGATTATATCGCCCGTTAATTCACCTATCTTGATACGATCGCCCACGGAGAACGGCCGCATATAGGTCAGAACCAAGCCTGCCACGATATTGCCTAGCGCACCAGCCGATCCGAACGTGAAGAGCACCCCTATAAATACCGACACTCCCTTGAAAATAGGCGACTCGGATCCAGGCAGATAAGGAAATATTACAATAAGCAAAAAGGCAAATAGGAGCACCCGTAAGATGTGGTAGGTCGGCATGGCCCACTCGCGGTAGAAACCAGGTAAGCTCAGCACCCCCTCATGTAGTTCGTTGGCGAAAAACCGTAAGGCTTTAAGCAGATACCGAAAGATAAAGCAGATCACCATAATGGTGATTAGATTGGGCAAGTAGGCTACAATGGCCTGTACCACCTCTTTCAATGGCTTTGTAAAATAGCCTAGCAAAATTGGCGCATAGCCTTCAGTACTGGGAAACAGATTGAGCAACACGGGCAGAGCCAGATATACGGAAGTGAAGATCAGTATCCACTGCACCACTTGCAAGACAGTCCAAAAAATATTGACCTGCTGATTGGGCGACACCAGTTCGTATCCTCTTACCTTGAAGCCTTTAAAAAACTGGCTTCGCGCGGCGAGCAGTTTACGCTTTATCCATCTGATTATCCTTCCGATACCGATGATGATGAGCGTAACGATCAGGATGATGAGGGAGGCAAAGGCTACGCCCGAGGCCAGCCTTTTGAGGCTTGTTTCCTCTCGATAGTTTTGGATGTCTTCTTTGATCTTTTGCAGGTAGTGGTGGCCGAGCTGTTCAGTGGTCAGGTCAGCCCACATCGCTTCGTTCTCGTCAGCGCTAGCGATCATTTGATCGTTCCAGAACACAATCCAGTTATTCTCGTGCTGATCCAAGATCAGCGAGTCAGGCTCAAATTTGTAGTTTTCGGCGAGCGATCGGATACGGTTTTCGATGACCACGGCCCTTTCTTTGGGGCTATAACTACCCACATGGGTATATATCCTAAACAGTGTATCGCGGAATGGTGCCACTGACGCGCCACTATTGAGCGAACGTAGCGAGTCTACTGTTCGCTTGCGCTTGGCATACAGGATTGAGTCACGGCTCCGCAGGACATTAATCTCGTCCAGTAGCTTTTGCTTCTCCTTGTGCTCACTCATTTTGACTGAAAGCAGCTGCTCTTCCAGCGCATGCCGTTGCAGGGAGTCCTGTCGCTGTTGCTCGCGTATATGGAACAGGCCTTGAGCCTGTACCGATATCTTATCGGCAGTATCTACCACGATTGTGGTATCAAGCCCTTGCGACAGCCCCCTTATGCTACTGAAAAGCAACATCATAACAATTATAGCATACTTTGCAATCATCCTTTTGCTCTTGTTTCAGTGCTAAACTTAAATAAATTTGCAGGCATTTGCAATATTGCCTGCCATTATGCAGACAAAAGCATTTAAAAACGAGCTTCTGCACCTGCCTTTGGCAAGATTAGAAGCTCGCTGTAGAGCAGTTGCATACGCGGGAGTCTGCTACGGTTGTTTGAAACAAATGAGGGAGACTACTCGGCGATGCAACATGATTTTTTTACTTGGCCACGATATAGTCGGCAACAGCCTCCGTATCGAAATCATTTTCTGAGAAATCAAACATAGCGAGTTCGAATTGAGCTTCCAGCACAAGGCATTTTGCCGCTGTAGGTTTAATTTCGTACATCACAAATAAGCCTCCTCCAGTGTTTGGACAGGTCAGACAATTCCAGCAAGAGGTGTTCAGCTACGTTGAAGGATTTTTCCACGTTATAAATATACATTCTGCAATTGGATATAAGACGCTAAATGAAACAGAAATGTTCTACCGATTAAAACAGAAATTAGCAGCATTAAAAGACTCCACTTTTAGTTTAGAATTCCAAGCTATTACATCTTTAATATATACAGGGACGAATATCATTTATCATAACGATGGTTTCCAACCGTTGTCTGCAGCAGTCGCACGTTCGCCATAGATACCTTTTTCGCCAAAATAGTCTTTTCCACCGAAGGTGTAGGTTTCCAATCCGACCAGCTCCAACTGAATCTGTGGAATAGGAAACTGTGTCGGTGTACCGCCCTGCAAAAGATCATGTCTACGCATAAAGGTAAATGGCACAAACGTTCCTCCTGCACCATCTATTTCTATCGCATATTCATAATGCAATGCATCTCTAAGCGTCTGATCGTTTGTATTGATATCGGCGAGGTGTCCTTTTGCTTTGCGTGCCGCATCACCCGCATTGAGTTCCGCCGCCGCACCCGCGTAATCCTTCAACCAGAATTTAGCTTCCGCACGCAACAGGCGTATTTCTTCAACAAGGAAGTACGGGTTCACTGCCCCTGCCACGTTAAGCGTAGACAGTCTGGGATGCATCCAACGTGAGCGAATATAATTGCTAAATAATCCCCGCCCACGGGCCTCCAACAAGATCCCGAAATTGGTGGTATAGGTAAAATATTGATAAAAACGTTGATCATCACTCTCAATCGGTGGCAGTATGATGTTATTGTTTACCGGGTAATAGTTAGGTGTATTACGGTTTTTATCAGCCAGATAAGGAATCTTGATATCTACCGGCACATACGACGCTCCGCCGTAAGGACGTTCCAAGACATCCACCAAGGCATTGTAATAACCTCCCACTGTAGTCGTGATCGTAAAATCTTTCCTAAAACCTTGATTTGCATAGCTTAACACCCTGTTCCAATAAACATCGCCCAAAGCCTCCGCCTCTGCTTTGTCCCGTGCTACTGATGACAGGATTCGCGCAGCCATAGAATTGACTAACAATTTCAAGTCTTCCCTATTTATATTCACCCCTGTCAGGAAATCAAACTTGAGATTAGGGGTTGATTCTATCAACTGTAAGGTTCTGTCCAAGTGAGTAACCCCATTTTCAATTAATTCCTTATATGAATTTGGAAATTCCCGGGTGGTGAGGGCGACATCATCCACAATTATCCCACGGTCAAAGATAACGCCGAGGTACCCCTGCGAAACACCTTTGGCATAGTATGCTCCCACCAGGCAATCAGCCGTACGATCAGCCCCCGCGTCATCAAAGATAGTTACCTGTTGGTTTTCAATCAGATCGATTACTTTAGTCGCATCAAGGTTTGATTGGTAAAAATTAGAGTAGATTTCCCGTACCGCAGCATTGCCCCTATAAGCTGCGTTATTGTTCAATCTTAATCTCGGTTCGTTGGCAAAATCCCACCAGGACTGACTTCCGTTGGTGTTGGTAGATTGGTCGGCCCAAATACTAAAATGTGAACCTCCTGCATTGCTCGTAGTAGTTTTGAACGCTGTCTGCACACTACTGGTTGTCAATACATAGCCCAAACTTTTTATTTTTTGAATAGCTTCTTCGTTAGTCAAGGTTGAAGGATCATCAAAGTCTATTGATTCACAAGCGCTCAGTGTCAAAGCCAATCCTACTAAGTAAAATATCTTTTTCATCATCTAATCATTAAAAGTTAAAGGTTAATTTTCCAGAAATAATTCGGTAAGAAGGATAATTAAAACCGTCCTGCCCGAGTCCATCCACATTGACACCTTCGTAGTTCGTCCATATCCATAAGTTACGCCCTACCAAGGAGAAGCTCGCATTTTGCACCAACTTAGACAATCCTAACCGTTGTGTTGGAATTTTATAGGATAGCGACAGCTCCCTCAAGGCTACGTGGGTCGTACTTTCAATCCAGTAATCCGTTACCTGGGAAGCGTTGAATACCTGCGTGGTAAAGTTCAACGGCTTTCCTGCCGCTGAGCTTAGTTCTGAGAAACGCGAACGATACACATAAGTCAAGTACTGCGCTGTCTCGTTAAACTTCTCCCCACCTTGTTGCCAATCGATCACAGCATATAGGGAAAAAGGACCATAAGAAAAATTGTTGCTGAAACCGATATTGAAATCCGGATTGGCTTCGCCGATGATCTTGGCATTGCCCGTGGCCGGGTTGACATAAAATACCGGAGCTTCATTGGCTGTACCATAAGCAGCCTTTTCTACGACTACCCCAAATTCATTCACCATATAATCGTCGATTCTTTTTGTCCCGTCACCTGCATTGACGACAAAACCATCGCTATTGGTTTGCAGCTGGGCAAGATCCGAATGAATACTATAGCCATAAATTGCCGTGGTGCTGGCTCCTACAGCCTTCCGATAGCCATTCTGCGTAAATTCAGGCACGTCACCCAGCGAAGTTATCTTACTTCTTACCTTGCTGAACGTTAGCCCCGCAGCCCAAGAAAATTTTGTTTTTTCCATTACTTTACCATTCACCTCGAGCTCCAAGGAATTCGATTTGACCGCGCCAAGATTATCATAGATATTGGCAGAACCCGAAATAGGGGCAAAAGCCGGTACAGAAATAAAGTCGTTTGTACTGTTAGAAAAGGCATAATTAAACTGTACGTTCAATCTATTCCACAGGATAGCATCAAATCCGATTTCTGTTTCTTCGGTAATGGCCCTTTTCAGATCGGTGTTATCGTTTTGGGTATACGATACTCCTCCCGCGTTAGAGATCGTTACCCTGCTGTCTTTCGCTCCAAATGGCGGCAGGCTACCTGCTTTTCCATACGCCACACGAAACTTCAATTCCGTCAATGGATACAAAGGCACATCTTCAGTTAGCCGATATGCAGCCGATACGCGTGGGAAGAAGGCGGTTCCGACATCTTTCCCAAAGCGGGAACTTTGGTCAAGGCGTCCCAATGCATCGATAAAAAACTTGTCATCCCACCCGAACTTTGCGTTCAAGAAGTAACCGTGATTAACTGTTTTCTCCCAAGAAGATGATAATTCACGTGTGTTCGGTTCGGTCACCAGCAAGCTTTTCACCGGAGCAGTTAAGTTACGGCCGGAACCACCAAAACCGGTTCGGAAAGCCGATTCATACACATACTTAGCCGTCACTCCCCAATCCAAGCGGCCGCTTGTTCTATTATAATTTAGCTGAAGCTGTCCATTACGGGTACTTTCACGCAAGGTAGTCAACTCATAGTTCCCGTTATTCAGCTCCACATCCGGTGTAATCGTTTGGTATCCGATGGGATGATATACTTCTGTATTATAATGCCTCGTTTGCAGCGATACAGCGCCTTCAGCACTAAAATATTGATTGATGTTGTATTTCAGTTTACCACCCAACAGCAAGTTTTCGGTAATATAATCGTATTCCTGATTCGTTAATCTATAAAAAGGATTTGTCCACTGCTGACCGGAAAGTTCCGTGCCTTTTGGCAGGTATACATATCTTCCCTCTGCATCCTTCTCACTCAGATTGATATGGGGTTCCACTAATAAGGTAGAATACAGTAACCCTTCCGAACGGGAGGATACCGCCCTTGAAGGTGTATCAAAGTAACCATACTGTGCAGTCAGGTCAGCACTGATCTTGGAGGAAGGCCGATAGCCTACATTTAACAAAAGATTTTGTCTTTTATCAGCGGCCACTGCAGGCGATACGCCTCCTTTATACTGGTTCTGAGCCGAGAGATAAAGATTATATTTATCTCCATTCGAAGCTACAGAAGCTGAATTTGTAAAATAGGTTGTCCTTCCTAACAAGTTTGCCGTATTGTCATAATGGTCTTTATAAGGATGTAGGTTTACGGAATAACCGTTTTCCTGATAGTCGATTACACGCGCGCCGTCCACTAAGAAGAAAGAACCATCAGCATTCACTTTAAAATGGTGTCTATCGGTCGTTGGTGGCAGCAGTAGAATATCCGAAAAGCCCACCTCGTTATCTACGTTAATACTTAGCCTGCTTTTCGAACGGCCGCTTTTGGTCAAGACCTGTATAATCCCGCCTTCACCACGCGTTCCATACAGTGCCGAAGCCGCAGCACCCTTCACGACCTCAATCGATTCAATATCATTCGGATTGAGGTCGGCAAGCCGCAGTCCCGTGACGAAACCATCCACTACAATCAACGGTTCCACATTGCCGCTTACCGATTTTGCACCACGCAAATAGACCGATGCCCCTGCATTTCCACCCGATTGGTCGATACGCAGCCCCGCAACCTTACCACGTAATGTTGTAGAAGCATCTAAAGCCGGCACGGTATTGATCAGCTCGCTATCCACTTTTGTCAACGCAAATGATAGCTTCTTGCGGCTTACACCCTGCGATACTCCTGTCACAACGACTTCTTCCAGTAGTTCGTCCAATGGTATCAGTTCAATAGTTATGGGACTATGCTCCGCAACCAGCACTTTACTTTCATAACCCACGTGCGATAGGTGGAGGGTAAACGGCAATTTCTGTCCCGTTACGAACTGAAAATTGCCATCGCGATCGGTTTTTACATTATGGGTTACAGCTTCGAGCTGTACCGTAACACCTTCAATCGGTTCTTTCGTATGTGCATCGATAATTTGACCAACGAGGGACGCATTTACAATAGGCTGAGGTTTATCCTGTGCTTGGGAGATCCCTACCCAACAAACCAACAGCAATAGGTAGATAGAACACTTCCGTATTCCAAAATTTTCCATAATTTCAATAATTTAATAGTAAAAAAATAACAAGTGCCAACGCCGATTGATTACTTGCTTGCCTGTTCCTACTTTCCGTAGATTGCTTTTAATGCTTCCTGCAACTCTTCTCCTTTGATATTGCGGGCAACGATAATCCCATCCGGGTCTATCAACAAATTGCTTGGGATGAAACGTACACCATATAGAGCCGCTGCTTCTGTGTTCCAGAAAGCCAGATCTGATACCTGCGTCCACTCCAATTTGTCATCTGCGATAGCTTTCTCCCAACTTGCCTTATCTTTATCCAGTGAAACCGCGAACACGGAGAAACCCTTGTCTTTATAGGTGTGATAGGCCGTTACGATATTCGGGTTTTCCCTTCTGCAAGGCCCACACCATGCAGCCCAGAAATCCAACAATACGTATCCTTTTCCCAAATGGTCCGAGAAGCGTACTTTGTTTCCTTGCGGATCGGTAGATACAAAGTCGATTGCTTTATTCCCCGGCAATACGGCCGATTGTTTTTCCACAAGGTCATTTAAGATGCGTACGTACTGTGAGTTATTCAAATCGGGCGATAGCAATGCCAAATGTTCTTTGATTTCCTGCGGCGATAAGCTATACGAGTAATTGCGGAATAGCGCATAAGCCGACACGATGGATGCCGGGTCTTCCTCAATAAGTGCTTTAGCCGTCAGCCCTTGGCGATTGCGCAAACCCTCAAAACGCACCTGCGATGCCGACCCCTTTACCTGATGGCGTGTACGCTCTCCTTCGTTATCAATGGAGATCTCGATTGGATTATTTTCCAAAAAGACCTGTAACGGATATTCCTGATCCTGCAATCGGATACCGTAAAGTTCTGGTAACAGTACTTTCGTTGAAAACGCAAAAGTGCCGTTATTTACGATAGCCGAATCCACGGTCTTAAACACCTTATTGTCGTATTGTTCCAAATACACTTTCTTACTATCTGCTCCTTTTATCCTTCCAGATACCTGAAGAGGAGCCACTTCCTGTGCCCATGCCTGTGCACAGATACCGACTGCGCATATAGCCAATGCTATTAATTTTCTGTTCATGTCTATTTTTCTATTAAGATTAAACTATTCTATATTTTACACTTATTACCTTCTAGCTTGTCGCTGAATTATCTGTCCGAAGAATACCGCATTGAAAAAGCTTCGGGCGTTACCAAAGGATACACCACGGAACACCGGGTCTTCGACAAAGTATATGGTTCGTCCAGCACCATTGGTTTCTACCAATATGCTTGCTGTACCCTCTAAACGTTGCAGATTCTTTGCCGATACATAACCATTGAGTAGTGGGGATTTACTATAAATGGCCACATTGTGATAAGGCTGTTCTCCCTGTTCGACAAAAAGCGCATGGTTTCGGAACACTGCCTTTTCGGGGCGTGTATAACCATAGCCAATCGGATGCGTAACATCGATTTCCGTCTTGAAAAATGTTCCTCCGATATGTTCTGCTCCTTGGCGGTTAACGGCTGAAGCATAAGTATAACGCTGCTTTCCTTTAGTCTCCTCAGTAGGTATCTTATCTGTTATGAATTTAAAGGAAGCCAATTCTTTCTCCGCCAGCCACTGCCCGGTACGCCCAAAGACGATGAGCGTTCCCCCAGCTCGTGTCCAAGTGCGGATTTTATCCAGCTGATTTTGGTTGAGAGAAGCATATTCACCCCCCACCAAAATCAATACCTGAAAACGATCCAGATTTACCTGCCCAAATTGTTCGGTATTCACGCGCACCAAAGGATGCTCCAATTGACGTTCAAAGCTATACCACACCTCGCCTGCTTCGTATGCCCGTACGCCCTGTCCTGTTAGCAGCAGGGCGTTCTGCGGTTTCACGATCTTAAATCCGTTACTTCCAAGATCTATACCCGAGAGGCTAAACCCAGTCTGTATAGGAACTATATTAATTTTGCCTTTTGTGCCGAGTTGCTGTAAAAGAGCTTTAAGGCTATCAGCTGTACGACCTTGTCCTACAATCGGGATAAACAGGCTTCCGTAGTCGAAAGATACAGACTTATTATCCACTGACACTTCAAAAGGACTCCCCGCTGTTTTTACAAGAATATTATGTTGAAGCAACTGGGCGAGCAACCAAGGAGCTGCATCCTGACGCCAATCCACAATGTAACCGAAATTCGTTTCCACCCAGTTAACATTTATCTTCCACAGCGTTTCTATATCGTCTGCAGAACCGGTCGCTATGCTTTGTCTTAGGCCCGCATAGGCAAACCCATACAAGTAGGCCAATGAGTTTCCCGACCCATCGTAGAACACACTGTCGATATAGTTCTTTTCTTCGTCGAAGATAACCTTGACCAGCCTGTAGTTAGCTTGCGCTGTAGGTATCCACAACGACTGTTCCTTTTCAAAGCGTTGCCCCCCTATTAGGCGATCCTCTTGGTTGACATGGAATTCGATCTGATGACGACGAAGCACTTCAACGAAATGTTCAATAGCACGCTTATTGTATTTAGCGTCGACTAAATAACCTTTTATAGGATCCTTAGCGGCCAGATCCAGCGCAGATTTAAAGAATTGCAACTGGTTTTGTTGAAGTTCTTTCCGGTTTTCTACTGCTGCACGGATTGTTGCCAAAGCTATGCGCAAGTGGTTACGGATGGCAAAGGGATAGGTCAGCTCGCCCGAAGCCGTGTGCTGCAATAAGCCGCGCGGGCTTGCCTGTTCAAATAAGATACCCAAGCTACCGGCATGATCGGGATAGCTTGACCCATAAGTAGGGTTGATATTGTCATATTGTTCTTTGGTGTAATAGAGCGAGCCTATTGTATCCAGCGCTGCTGCATAATACTGCGCAAACACATTATTCAGTTCATAAGTCGATTTCGGCACCCAGATCGACTCCTGCGCATCTGGTTTAGTCGGCTCAAAAAAGAACGAAGAAGCTGCATTCATTTCGTGAAAATCGCCCTGTATCTGTGGCAGCCATTTTTGGAAATAGCTTACCCGCGCCTTGCTTTCGGGATGTACCTGATTGATCCAGTCCCTGTTGAGGTCGAACCAATAATGGTTTGTACGTCCGCCCGGCCATGCTTCATTGTGTTCCCTATCCAATGGATCGCCGATAGGCGGAAAAACCGAATTGGCATTCACCCAAGTTACATAGCGCTCATATCCATCGGGGTTACGCACAGGATCAATAAAGTATACGGCATTTTCCAGATATCCCTCTATGGCACTTCCCTGTCCTGCGGTCAGATAATAGGCTGTAAGCAAGGCCGCTTCTGCCGGCGAAGACTCGTTGCCATGAACACTAAAGCCTAAAAACACAAAGGCCGGGTTGTCCGATCGGATATCGATCCGGCCACCCTTCGCACGGTCAATTTGCTCGTCATGTTCTTTGCTTATCTGTTCCAGTGCTTGGATATTCTTATTTGCACTTATCTTCAAGACGATTAAGGGCCGTCCTTCCCAAGAGTAACCGATGGTATCCAACGTCGCACGGTCAGATTTTCTTTCCAGTTCTTTGAAGTATTGCACAATCTGCTCATAGCGTGTGTGAAACTTTCCGATATCCCGGCCGAGGAATTTTGCAGGAGATGGAATATTTCCTGCAAATTCCACATCTTTAGGAAAGTAATAATTACCCTGTAGATCGATATTAAAAATTCCTGCACCGTGTGCCTCTTGCACAACAGTTTGCTGCTGCGCTTGTGTAGACTTCCGGCCGATTATAAAAGTACATACCAATAATAGGACATACCAGCGTATACGCTCTGTCTTCATTTGTAAACTTGTTTAAAGAGTAAGAAAAATGTCGGTGTCTGCCGACACCTGCATCAAGATAGAGAAGGATATGGGCCATAGGCCCACCTGCCTTCGAGCTCGTCGGGGGGAAAGACCTTAGCTACACATTCGTTGGCACAAACGTACGCGTTGATACCTTATGCTGTCTTTTTTAAGGAGATTGGTGGAGTTGATTGTTTTGTCCATTTTGTTACATTGTTTAATTAGTGTTCAGTAATGCCTCGTTGCCAACGCCAATTGTTAACGAATGTACAAATATAAAAAAAGTCTACATAAATAGTAGACTTTAAAAATATTTTTTTTTCTTGCTACACTTTCCCCACTTACAACGCGATTTTAATCACCAATGGAAAATGGTCTGATGGTAAGCGCGACTCATACTGTTTAAAAGAAAGTTCGCGTGGGAAATCTCCTTTTTTGACTTCCTCGGCATTCTCCTTTTTACTCCGATACGATTCGGTGAGTACCGCGTAGTGCTTTACCTGTATACTATCGGAAACAAACACATGGTCTATGCGGCTATCCGTCCAGAGGTTTGTATCGAACGCATTGAATGTTCCGTTCCATGCAAATTTGTTGGTCGCTATTTCGTAGCTATCGTGTAGGTGGCCCGAACTATTCAATATCTGGTATATACTGTTGTGCTGATCTACGTTAAAATCACCTGTCAGTATGGTTGGAGTACCTTGTGTCATTTCTGCGATTTTACGAACCACAAGCTTGCTGCTTTCCTCCCGGGCTTTCATACCCACGTGGTCCATATGGAGATTGAAGCACCATAACGTTTTTCCCGTTAATTCTTCGCGCAGTTGCACAAATGTACAAATACGGGGAAGAGCGGCATCCCAACCCTTCGAAGGTTGGTCAGGGTTCTCCGAAAGCCAAAACACACCAGACTGCAATAACGTAAACTTATCTTTTTTATAAAATATAGGTGCGAACTCCCCTTTCTCCTTACCATCATCACGTCCTACGCCCACGTAGTCATAATCAGGTAGTTTCTCCTTCAGGTCATCCAGCTGGTTTACCAATACCTCTTGCAGCCCCACTACATCATAGTCAATAAAATCGATCAGAGAGTGTATCACAGGCAGGCGGTTCTCCCACCCGTTGCCGGCTTTTCTATCGCCATTGTTATCATAGCGTATGTTATAACTTCCTACGGTCAGGTCAAGCTTCGTCTGTCCATACGCCGCAGTACAAATCAAACTTAGTAAACCTATTACAAAGTAAAAGAATCTGTTTTTTTTCATCATTTATCAGTTTATATTTGAATCATTAGAGAAAGAATACGGAACATCGCTCTGAGCCGTGCCCCGTGAAAAGTTGGGCTTAACCGACATGTTGAAATCCAGCTCAGCACCGTTATTTAAGTCCTCTATGCGCAGGAAATTACGGCTGTAATCTTTACCATTCAACAGTAAACGATCCACATATATATGGTCTTTTGCTTGATTTTCTGCCGATATGGCAATCGTGTTACCGTTTTCCAATTGCAGACTTACCTTGGCAAACTGTGGCGATCCGATTACATATTCACCCGAACCCGGCGCCACAGGATAAAAACCCAAAGCAGAAAACACATACCAAGCCGATGTCTGTCCATTATCTTCATCGCCACAGTAACCATCCGGGGTAGGCAGGTAAAGCTTATCCATGATATTTCTTACCCAATATTGCGCTTTCCATGGAGCTCCTGAATAGTTATAAAGATACGGCATGTGTTGTATAGGTTGGTTTCCGTGCGCGTACTGTCCCATGTTCATGACCTGCATTTCACGCATCTCGTGGATCATGCGTCGGCTTTTCATCCCCTCGCGGCTAGGCACCAAAAAGACGGTGTCCAGCATTGCGGTAAATGCTTTATTACCGCCCATCAGGTCAATCAGCCCCTGCGGATCGTGGAATACACAAAAGCTCCAGTGCCAAGCATTTCCCTCGGTATACTCTCTTGACCAGGCACTGGGATCAAAGTTAGCAATAAACGATCCGTCTTTGTTCCTTCCGCGCATCAGTTTTGTGGAGGGATCATAGAGATTTTTATAATTCAGCGCTCTTTTAGCGTAGATGGCTGTTTCCGCATCCGGGCGACCTAAAGCTTTGCCAAATTGATATATACACCAGTCGTTATAGGCATATTCCAAAGTGCGGGCTACATTTTGCGAAATATCAGCGCCGACCGGGATATAGCCTAGCTCATTGTACAGCTCATGCCCGTATCTTCCCGTTGATGTATTTTTGGGGTGCACATGGTTTGCCCCATGCTGCACAGCTTCCCATAACACCAATGGATCATACCCCTGTCTTCCGGTGAGAAACGCATCGGCTACCACAGAAGCAGAATTATTTCCGATCATAGAGGCCCGATGGCCCGGCGATGCCCACTCAGGCAGAAAGCCGCTTTCTTTGTAAGCATTCACTAAGCCCTCCTGCATGCGGTCGTTCATCGAAGGATAAAGCAGATTCAGCAGTGGAAAGAGGCTTCTGAAAGTATCCCAAAACCCAGTATCGGTAAACATTTCACCTGGCAATACCTGTCCATTGTAGGGACTGTAATGCATTCTGTTTCCTGCTGCATCAATCTCCGAGAGGTCTCTTGGGAAAAGTGTCGAGCGATATAAACAGGAATAGAAGGTGCGCAAACGGTCAATATCGTTATCTTCCACACGGATCCGGCCCAACACATCGTTCCATTCGCTACGGCCTTCGCTAGCTACCTGTTCCAACGATTTATTCCGCACCTCGTTGAGGTTCAAAGAAGCCTGTTCAAAACTGATAAAAGAAGAAGCAACCCGGGCTGTCACCTGTTGTCCTCTTTTCAAACCTTTAAATCCAACGATAGCGCCAGCATGGTTCGCCATTACCTCCAAGCCGTCAGCAGTGATTTCGCCATCCTTCACGGCGAAATGGCTTGCTATGGGCTGGTCAAACTCGATGATGAAATAATTTTTAAAATTCTCCGGCACTCCGCCACTATTTTTGGTACTATAACCGATAATCTTATTTTCCTCCGGTATAAGTTTCACAAAAGAACCTTTATCCAAAGCATCGATAATTACGTAAGCGCTATCCGTCTGCGGGAACGTAAACTTAAATACCACAGCCCTATGTGACGGGCTTAACTCGGTAGTAATGTCGTGATCTGCCAGAAATACGCTGTAATAATAGGGTTTAGCTGTTTCCACTTTATGCGAAAACCAGCTTGCACGCGCATCCTGGTCAAACACAGGCTGTCCCGTGATAGGCATCAATGAAAACTGCCCATAATCGTTGTTCCACGGACTAGGCTGGTGTGTCTGCTTAAATCCTTTAATCTTGTCAGCAGTGTAGGTGTAGATCCACCCATCGCCCATATTACCGGTTTGCGGCGTCCAGAAGTTCATACCCCAAGGGCGCGCAATGGCGGGATAGGTGTTTCCGGTCGATAGTTCATATTTGGATAACGTTCCGATTAAAGGGTTTACGTAATCCACTGGTTCAGGCGATTGCGCTAAGGTCTTTTGAAGACCCGTCATCCATAATAGCATTAACAGAAATAAAGGAACCTGTTTCATAAATTTTAATTTATTTATACCCGTTATACATTTTAGCATGACCAGGTCACGCTCGCTCATGAAAACATGTATTAAGAGTTTGTTTATAATTACAAATACGATTTAGCAAATATAAATAATTAGATGAAGATCGGTCTAACATCGTACATTGTATAAATTTATTACACGAAATTTTTACAAAGCACGATGAGTTGTTAACTCAACCCCGCATTACCCATAATCGCGTTATACGCCTGTCTGATTTATCTGACATTACCCTCTCTGTTAAAATGGCTGGACAACATCTTCACTGCCTGATTATGAGAAGTGCCTACTTTGGGCAGACACTTCTCAGCATGCTATAGAAGCTATTAATAGCCCTTATTCTGAAACATTTTCTCCGGGTTCAGTTTGTACTCATCAAACGGGATCGGGAAGTAGCGATCTTTGGTTGAGATATTGGATAATTTCGCATTTCCGTAATCTGCCTGATTTTTCTTCTTAAAATAGACCACCAACTCCTCTGCCGTATAATTCCGAACCAGATCAAACCATCTGTGATTTTCGAACGCCAGCTCCACCCTTCTTTCGTGCAGGACAGCATCCTTCAGTGTCGGGTATTTCGACCTATAATCAGCATCGCCCAGCGCTTCTGCGTACGTACCTAATCCGGCTCTCTCGCGTACCTCATCCAAGAGTACGACCGCTTCCGCGTTTTTACCTAGGTTTACTTTTGCTTCCGCCAACAGCAACATGACATCCGCATAACGAATCAATATCCAGTCATTCCCTCCCCAGCCGTTGGTACCTGCGCCATCACTCGCATCGCGAAATTTCGTTACAAACCAGTCGTTAACCTGCGGGTCACTGGCAAACTTCACAGAAAACGCCTTACGAATATCATTTTCTTCGTAATCTTTAATCAGATCCAACTTAGCCACTTCGCCTGAACCCGTCGATTTGAATTGCGAGTTGAGGGTTTCTCCCCTAGCCTGGTAATTGCGTGCGATACTGGAGCTATAGTTTTGGTCACCCTGCAGATATTGCACTTGGAAAACCAGCTCTCTACAGCTATTTTTCTTCGCTACGTCAAAGACATCGGCATACGGTATTTCGTTCAGTTTGCCAAATTTCCGCATGCCATAAGCGGCCTGCAGATGTTGTTCAGCTTTTTGCCAATTCGCCTGGCTTTCGTTGGCTATAGACGATCCCATTGTCAAATACACCTGTCCCAGAAGCGCGTTGATAGCCGCCTTGGATGTCCGGCCAACAGCGTAATCATGTTGGGTATCCGGCAGGTCACTTGCCAATGCTTCCGTCAGGTCTTTTACAATCTGTGCATACACTACATCTTCTTTCTGTCTAAAAGCAACCTCGTTAGCCTGTTCTTTGCTCGTCACCTCTTCTGTTGAAAGCGGAATATCACCAAATTTTCGCACCATATGAAAATAGAGCAACGCGCGTACAAATTTTGCCTCCGCTTTATACCGTTCTTTCACAGCTTCGCTCGTGAAGGCTACTTTATCTACATGAGTCAATAGCACATTACAGCGTGCGATCGCATCATACATAGCGGTCCAGTGCGTTTTTAAGTAGGTATT
>Ga0079224_100005622_pt1 | contig 16491 bp, 15 predicted proteins | sample Stecom2015_FD_80414 | JGI IMG/M metagenome (GOLD analysis project Ga0079224, IMG submission 80414) | Agricultural soil microbial communities from Utah to study Nitrogen management - Steer compost 2015 | ecosystem: Environmental > Terrestrial > Soil > Agricultural land | place: USA: Utah... | reverse complement strand
CTCGATATCGAAGACATCGATATTGGCGAATTTCTTGAACAGTACCGCCTTGCCCTCCATCACCGGCTTGGACGCCAGGGGCCCGATATCGCCGAGCCCAAGTACCGCGGTGCCATTGGTGATCACCGCCACCAGGTTGCCGCGGGCTGTCACATTGACCACCTCGGCGGGGTTGTCGGCGATCAGTTCACAGGGGTAGGCCACCCCGGGGGAGTAGGCACGGGCCAGGTCGCGGGCATTGGCGAGGGGCTTGGTGGGGCGGATTGCCAGCTTGCCGGGGGTTGGATCGGTATGGTAGCGCAGTGCACTTTCTTTAAAGGAGTCATCAGACATGGGGCTTGTTCCTGTCTACTATTGGGCTTTGTTATTCGGACCTGCGGAAACCGGCAGGCCCAGGGAGATGGGTGTTCAACAGACCGGGCCCGGCCCGGTCAGCAATCCAGTTCGGCTTCGAGGGTCTCCAGCTGCTCGTGAATCTGGTACCAGTCCGCCTCGCACTGCTCTTTTTGGCGAGCGAGCTGTCCCTGCTCCACCAACAGGGCTTGCAATTTGTCCCGGCTGGCGGCCCCGTATAGTGCGCCATCCGATAGCTGTAGGTCAATTTCCGCCAGTTTCTTGTCGAGGGCGGCGATTGTCGCCTCCGCACTGGAAATCCTTTTTTTCAGTGGCATCAGCAGTTTGCGCTTTTCAGCCGCATCCTGACGCTGGCGTTTGCGGTCCACCGCGGGCTCTCCCGCCGGCGGGCTGTCGTCCCTGTCCTGTCTGGCCCCCTTTACCTGCGCCAGCAGCCAGCGACTGTACTCCTCCAGATCGCCATCGTAGGGCTCGACCCGGCCCCCACTCACCAGCAACAATTGGTCCACCGTATTGCGGATCAGGTGGCGATCGTGGGACACCAGCACCACCGCCCCCTCAAAGCCCTGCAGAGCCACCGTCAGAGCGTGGCGCATATCCAGGTCCAGGGGGTTGGTGGGCTCGTCGAGCAGCAGCAGATTGGGTTTCAGCCAGACGATAATGGCCAGGGCCAGGCGCGCCTTTTCGCCGCCGGAAAAGCGGGCGATGGTGTCCAGGGCCATATCGCCGCGGAAATTGAAGCCGCCGAGGAAATTGCGAATGCTCTGCTCGCTGGCGGAGGGGGTGAGGCGCTGCAGATGCAGCACCGGGCTGGCCGCCATATCCAGGGCGTCCACCTGGTGTTGACTGAAATAGCCCAGGCTGAGATGCTCACCGCATACCCGCTCGCCGGTCACCGGCGGCAGCTCCCCGGCCAGGGAGCGAATCAGGGTGGATTTACCCGCGCCGTTGGCCCCCAGCAGGCCGATCCGGGAACCCGGGTGGATACTGATGCTGACCTTGTCGAGCACCGCCGTCTGGCCGTACCCGAGACTGGCGTTGGTCAGCGACAGCAGCGGGTCGGAAACCCGTTCCGGCGGGGGAAAGCTGAAATCAAAGGGTGAATCGGCGTGGGCCGGCGCCAGCAACTCCATCCGCTCCAGCTCTTTGAGGCGGCTCTGGGCCTGCTTGGCCTTGGTGGCCTTGGCGCGAAAGCGGCGCACAAACTGGTGGATCTCCGCCACCCGCTGTTGCTGCTTGGCATAACTCGCCTGGTCGCGGGCCAGGCGCTCGGCCCGCTGGCGCTCGAAGGCGGAATAGTTGCCCCGGTAGCTCCACAGCTTGAGGTGCTCGATATGGATGATGAGGTCGCACACCGCATCGATGAAATCCCGGTCGTGGGAGATCAGCAGCAGGGTACCGGGGTACTGGCGCAGCCACTCCTCCAGCCACAGGCTGGCATCGATATCCAGGTGGTTGGTGGGCTCGTCAAGCAACAGCAGGTCCGACGGGCACATCAGGGCCTGGGCCAGATTGAGGCGGATGCGCCAGCCGCCGGAAAAGCTCGCCACGGGGCGCAGCAAATCCTGCTGGGCAAAACCCAGGCCGTGGAGCAGCTTTTCCGCCCGCACCCGGGCCGAATAGCCATCGATATCCTCGAATGTCTGGTACAACTCCGCCAACCCGTGGTGGTTGACACTGGCCTCGGCAGCGGCGATGGCATCCTCTGTTTCCCGCAGCAGCCGGTCCCCGTCCAGCACAAAGTCGATGGCGGACACCGGTGACGCGGCCACCTCCTGAGCCATATGGGCCACCCGCCAGTGACCGGGCAGCTGAAGGTTGCCGGCGTCCGCCTGCAACTGGTGCAACAGAAGGTCGAAGAACGAGGATTTACCGGCGCCATTGGCGCCGATCAGGGCCACTTTTTGGCCGGGATGGATCCGCGCGCTGGCGTCCTCGAGCAACAATTTGGCGCCTCTGCGGAGGCTGATATTGGCAAGATTGATCATGGCCGCGCATTATGCACGAATTCTCCCCGCAACGCCCCCGACCCGCTGGCAAGACCGGGAAAACAGGATAGACTGGAGCCCGCCGGGCAGGGATAATAAGCCCGCGCAAAAGGAGTAGTGACAGTGGACAAAGAAAGAAGAAAAGGTAAGCCGCCAATTCCCGAGGACCTGAGAAAAATCCTCACCGTCGCCCAGAAAATCGCCATCAAGGAATTGGAGGGGTTTGGCTGGGAGGTGGACTATGTGCGCCGCCCCCTGTTCCAGGAGCCCAAGGTGATCGTCCGCAACCCGGTGACTGGCAAGCAGTCCCTGATCGAGGCCGACGGCACCGTCGACCACAACCCCATGGATTTGGTCAAGCGCCTTGAAGATGACCACTGACCACGGCAAACCCAGGCTTTTCTGTTACCCTTGCCTCAACGTTTCCGGGTGTTCAGCGGCCGCGGGCTGCTGAACACCCCTTTCAATCCCTTTCCCGGACCCAGTACATCGCATGTGGTATGGCAAACTCATTGGCGGGTTGATCGGCCTTGCCGTGGCCGGCATCTTCGGGCTGATCATCGGCGTCATCGCCGGACATTACTTCGACCGCGCCCTGGCGGGCCACACCCGCGGCATGTCCGCCGAGGAGCGCCGGCAGGTCGAGGAGACCTTTTTCCGCACGGTATTTCTGCTGATGGGCAGAATGGCCAAGGCCGACGGCCAGGTATCCCAGGCGGAGATCGCCCACACCGAGCAGTTGATGGCGCGGATGGCCCTGCACTCGGAACATCGCCGCCAGGCCATCGAGATCTTTCAGACCGGAGCCAAGGGCGACTTCGACCTCGCCGCCGAACTCGACCGCTTCCGCACCGTCTGCGCCCGGCATCCGGTGCTGGCCCAGCAGCTGCTCAACTACCTGTTGGCCCTTGCCCTGGCGGACGGGGCGATGTCCGCCGCCGAAGAGGACTTCCTCCGCCAGGTTGCCACCGGGCTCGGCATCTCCCCCCGGGTATTTGAGCAACTGTTGCGCATGGTGCGCGCCCAGACCCACTTTCGCGGCGCCGGCCAGGGCCGGCAACGGCAACAGGGGTTCCAGCAGCCCCCGGGGCGGGATGAGCTGGACCTTGCCTACGAGGCCCTGGGGGTAACCGCAGACATTTCCGACGCGGCGCTGAAAAAGGCCTACCGCAAATTGATGAGTGAGAATCACCCCGACAAGCTCACCGGCCAGGGGGTGCCCGAGGACATGATCAAGCTGGCCACCGAGCGGGTCCAGGAAATCCAGACCGCCTACGAACTGGTAAAAAAGCATCGGGGCCTGAACTGAGCCACCGCCACCTGTCTTGGCAGCCCGTTAAGTCTCGCTTAAGCATTCCCGGTTACCTTGCCACCTCATTTAGCGGGAGTTGGCAATGGCTGGTGGACGCACCTCACTTCGTCGGGACTTGGCATTTCTGTCCTTCACCGCGCTGGCACTGCTAGCCACCTTTGCCCTGTTGCGCGCCTGCCTGCTGTGGCGCAACAGCGGCCTGGCGGAAGCCATACCCAAGGGGGAAATAGTCCAGGCATTCCTGGTGGGCATTCGCTTCGACCTGATGGTGACCGCCTACATCCTGACCCCCTTGAGCCTGGCGCTGTTCGCTCCCCGGGGGCTGGGCAGTCGGCGGCTTGCACGGCTGTGGTTGGCGGCGACATCGGCTGCGGTCATTTTTCTCGGTGTCGTGGAGCTGGATTTTTACCGGGAATTCCAGACCCGACTCAACAGCCTGGTGTTTCAATATCTCGCGGAAGATCCGCAAACCGTCGGCAAAATGATCTGGGCGGGCTTTCCCGTTGTTCGCTACTCCCTGCTGGCGGCTTTGTTGTGGGGTCTGTTCCTGGCAGCCCTGGGGGGAGTCAACCGGCTGTCGGCACCTTCGCCACTGACGGCGGCCCCCGGCGGGGCGAGGTTTGCAGTCCGCCCGCTGGTGGCGGCCCTGGCTCTGCTGCTAGTGGTTGCCGCCGCCAGAGGCTCCCTCAGCCCGGGGCCTCCCCTGCGCTGGGGGGACGCGATCCACAGCAATCATGTTTTCGCCAATCACCTGGCCCTCAACGGCACCTTTACCCTGATCAAGGCGGCATCGGCGAGGGGGCACCTGCAGCTGGACCGATGGTGGCTCAAGGCGGGGGATAGCGCTTCGGCGCTGAGGGCCACCAGAGACATGGTGGTGGTCGCCTCGGACCACCTGGAACGCCCGGATTCAGCACCTTTGCAGCGCCTCTACACCCCGACCCACGCCTATCCCCCGGGGCGGATCAAGAATATTGTCCTTATCATCATGGAAAGCTTTGCCGGCGCCTATGTGGGTGCCCTGGGCAACAATCAGGGCATCACCCCGGAGTTCGACGCCCTGGCGGCCCGGGGCCTGTTGTTCAGCCGTTTTTTTGCCAATGGCACCCACACCCACCAGGGTATGTTTGCCTCCGTCGCCTGCTTCCCCAACTTGCCGGGCCACGAATACTTGATGCAACAACCTGAGGGACTACAGGATTTCAGCGGGCTGCCCAAGCTGTTCAACCCCGACTCCGACAACAATGTCTATGTCTACAACGGCGACTTTCGCTGGGACAACCAGGAGGGCTTCTTTCGCAATCAAGGGATGGACAACTTTGTCGGCGGCGATGATATCGAGCAGCCCGGATTTGTCGACCCGGTATGGGGGGTGTCGGACGCGGATGTGTTTCGCCAGGCGGCGGCCGAACTGGAGGGACTCTCCCGGCGCGGCGCCTTTTATGCGGTTATCCAGACCCTGTCCAACCACACCCCCTTCGCCCTGCCTGCGCCCCTGCCCGTAGCCAGGGTTGACGACGGCGACGCCAACGCCGAGCATCTCACAGCAATGCGCTATTCCGACTGGGCCCTGGGGGAGTTTTTCCGCCAAATCGCGGACCAACCCTTTTACCGGGACACCCTGTTTGTCGTGGTTGGCGACCACGGTTTCGGCACTGAAAGCATCCTCTCGGAGGTCAATCTGAACCGCTTCCATGTCCCCCTGCTGCTGATCGCCCCGGGCATCCGCGACGCCTTTGGCGCAACCAGCACCACCGTCGCCTCCCAGGTGGACATAGTGCCCACTGCCCTCGCCTTGCTCGGCAAGCCCTTTCGCCACCAGTGCTGGGGAAGGGACCTGCTATCGCTGACCGACGACCCCGGCTTTGCGGTTATCAAGCCCTCTGGCTCCGACCAGACCGTGGCCCTGGTGGAAGGCGACAGGATCCTGACCCTCTCACCCCAAACACCGCCCCAACTGGGGGTCTTGTCCTTCGCGCCACACCTCCAGTGGCGGCCGACACATGACAGGCAGCTGGCCGGGGAGATGGAGCATCGCCTGAAAAGCTACATCCGCACTGCCCTCGACGCCCTGGGAACCAAGCGCACAGGGATTGTGAGAGAGGGGTGAAACTGGCGCCCCAGACTACTGTTCAGCTGCGAAACCCTGTAGATTGGCCATTACTCACAAGTCGGAAATTAGGGCGACACTTTGGGGTCGAGGGCAGCACCGCCGTGTAGCCTTTGAATCTGACTTTTTCCTAAATGGCCATGAGATATATTGATGACAACCACAGTAGCCATCCTGGGCGCCAGCAACCACCACTATCGCTATGCCTGGAAGGCCCAGCAACTGCTTGCGCAACACGGCCACCAGGTGGTGCCGGTGGCCCTTCGGGACCGGGACATCGGCGGCGTCCCCGCCTATACCTCAGTGGCGGACATCCCCTTCCCCATCGACACTGTCACCGTCTATCTGAGCCCGGACAAGGTGGACAACTGTGTTCGGGACATTCTCGCCATCAAGCCCAGGCGCGTTATTTTCAACCCCGGCAGCGAGTCCCCCGCGGCCATGGAGACCCTGGCTGCGCAGGGCATAGAGGTGACCGCCGCCTGCACCCTGGTGCTGTTGCGCACGGGCCAGTTCTGATGGAGCCCGACGGGCGCTGGCCCAAGGTCTGCGGGGTGCATATCAGCCCCGCTGCCCATCCGCCACTGGTCCCGCCGGCCATTTTGCGTAGAATGGCGTTCGTCTCCTAGCAACGCCAAGGATGCCAACATTGCCACTGCCCAAGCTCCCCTCCGCCCTGCTTGTTATCGCCCTGCTCCTGCCGGCCTTCGCCCTCGCCACGGAAACTAGCGAGGACGAACACTATGAAGTCCTCCCCGAGGCCCCGGATTCGCCGAAAAAGAAAATCCTCCCCTTCAGTTTCAAGCTGCCGTTTTTCGGCATCGGGGAGGACAAGGACGACAACGTCATCGCCCACGGCAGCATCACCGTCCTCGGCAAGGCCATTGCCCCCGCGACATCCACCCGCCTGTCGTGGACCCCACAGGACACCTTTGAAAGTATCGCCGCGCCCACCCCGGTGCTGGTGCTCAATGGTGCGACCCCAGGACCCACCCTGTGTATCACCGGAGCTGTGCACGGGGATGAGATCAATGGCATCGAGATTATCCGCCAGGTATTTTTTGAACTGGACCCCCACGAGCTATCCGGTGTTCTGCTGGGGGTGCCCATCGTCAACCAGATGGGTTTTCGCCTCTCGTCCCGCTACCTCCCGGACCGCCGGGATCTGAACCGCTTTTTTCCCGGCGACCCCAAGGGCAGCTCGGCATCGCGAATCGCCTACACCTTCTTTCACGAAGTGATTTCAAACTGCGACGCCCTGGTGGACCTGCACACCGGGTCCTTTCACCGCACCAACGTCACCCAGCTGCGGGCCGACATGCGCAACCCCAAGGTGGCACAACTGGTCCACGGCTTTGGCGGCATGATCGTGCTCCACAGCGATGGCGCCAAAGGCACCCTGCGGCGGGCGGCGGTGGATGTGGGCATTCCCTCGGTGACCATGGAGGCGGGGGAGCCCATGCGGATCCAGGAGGAGGTGGTGGTGGACGGTGTGGAGCGCATCCGCACCCTGATGACCAACCTGGGGATGTACAAGAGGCCCAGGTTCTGGACCAACGCGGAGCCCATCTACCTCAATTCCCGCTGGGTGCGCACGGAACAGGGCGGGCTGTTGATCAGCAAGGTCAAGCTCGGCGACAAGGTGGCCAACGGGGATGTGCTCGGCAACGTGGTCAACCCCATCAACAACGAGGTTCACCCGGTGATTTCCCCCCACGGCGGCCGGGTTATCGGCATGGCCCTCAACCAGGTGGTGATGCCGGGGTACGCCGCCTATCACATCGGCCTGGAGGCGACCGTCGAGTCTCTTGAAGTCGACAATACGTCATCGTCCAAAGGTGGCTCAACCGCACCCAATGGCAATAGCGACTATCCGGAATTCGACTGAAGGCATAAAAAACCCCGGACTACAGCTGATATCCGGGGTTTGACAAGGAGATTTCCGGTATGGCTACACCGGCTTTACGTCTTCGGCCTGGGGGCCTTTCTGGCCCTGGGCCACGCGGAACTCGACGCGCTGGCCTTCCTCAAGTTTTTTGAAGCCATCGCCGACAATGGCGCGGTAGTGGACGAAGACGTCCGGGCCGTTGTCCTGCTGAATAAAGCCATATCCCTTTTCAGAGTTGAACCACTTAACAGTGCCCATTGTAGTAGACATATCGAAACCTTTGAAAAACGTAAAACCCTTGCGGGGTATAACAGGAAAGTCCTTGCGGACGCTTGTCGGGAAATCCAGGCCAGCTTACCACCCTGTGCCAAAACCAAAGACGATACACACCGTGAACACTGTTTTCCAACACCACCAAATATAAGCCCTGCCCCGGAAAAGTCAATTCACTTAAAAGGCTTTTTTGGCGGGGAAAACACCGCCAAATGACCGCTGAAACACAGCGCAGTGGAAGCCTTGGACGCCTTGGCTTGGGCATTGCGGATCCAACCTGCGGAATGGCGATTTGGTCGGGCCAGGCCCTACACTCTCAGCTAACCTCAATCCATCAAGGAGCTTGCCATGACCTTACAGACACGACTGATCGACTATCACCACGACAATCTGGCACTGGAGGGCTACCTGGCCTGGGACGACGGTTTCCCGGGGCCAAGGCCGGCGGTGGCCGTCGCCCACGCCTGGTCGGGGAGATCCCCCTTTGAGTGCGCCAAGGCGGACCAGCTGGCCCGGCTGGGCTATGTGGGCTTCGCTCTGGATATGTACGGCAAGGGCCGGCTGGGCACTTCGGTGACAGAAAATCAGGCCCTGATGTCACCCCTGACGAGCAACCGCCCCCTGCTTCAGGCGCGGATGAATCTCGCCATCGAGATCCTGCGCCAGCAGCCCCAGGTGGACCCGGCCAGGGTGGCGGCCATGGGCTTCTGCTTTGGTGGCCTCTGTGCCCTCGACCTGGCCCGCAGCGGCAGCGATGCCCTCGGCGTGGTCAGCTTCCATGGCCTGCTCACTCCGCCGGGCAACACCGGCGGCAACAGGATAACCGCCAAGGTGCTGTGCCTGCACGGGTATGACGACCCCATGGCGCCACCGGAGGCCATCGACGAGTTTGCCGGGGAAATGACCTCAGCCGGGGCCGACTGGCAACTCCATGCCTACGGCAACACCATGCATTCATTTACCAATCCCACTGCCAACGATCCCGGGTTCGGCACCGTCTACAGCGCCGCGGCGGACCGCCGCTCCTGGCAGGCGATGGCGAACTTCTTCAGCGAAATCTTTGCCCCCTGAAGGCCGCGGCCTCAGGGCACCAGCACTGCCGCCCCGGTAAAGCGGCCATTGCGCAAATCCTCGAGGGCCAGGTTGGCGCCCTCGAGGGGGTAGGTGGTGACCCTGGTGTGAATGGGAATACTGGCGGCCAGGGGCAGAAACTCCTCCCCGTCCTTGCGGGTGAGATTGGCCACCGAGCACAGTTCCCGCTCCCCCCACAGGATCTCGTAGGGAAATGAGGGAATATCCGACATATGGATACCGGCACAGACCACTCGGCCGCCCCGCCTTACCGCACGCAGCGCCCTGGGCACCAGCTCGCCGGCGGGCGCGAAGATAATGGCGCCATCCAGGGGTACGGGGGGCTCACAGGCCCCATCCCCGGCCCAGATGGCACCCAGTGACCGGGCAAAGTCCTGGGCTTCAACATCCCCGTCCCGGGTAAAGGCGAGGACGTCCTGACCGGCGTGCCCGGCCACCTGGATCAGGATATGGGCGGCGGCGCCGAAACCGTAGAGACCGATGGTCTCGACGTCCGCCAGCAGGCGGTAGGCGCGATAGCCGATTAGCCCGGCGCACAACAGCGGTGCGGCCTGGACATCGGAGTAATCATCGGGGATGGGGAAGCAGTAGGCGGCATCCGCCACCGCGTACTCGGCAAAGCCGCCGTTGATCTGGTAGCCGGTGTAGCGGGCCTTGTCACACAGATTCTCCCTGCCGTGACCGCAATACCAGCAGTGCCCACAACTGCCCCCCAGCCAGGGCACCCCGACCCGCTGGCCAAGGGCAATCCCGGACGCCCCGGGACCCAGGGCATCCACCACGCCAACGATCTGGTGGCCCATGACGAGGGGCAGCAGGGGGTCTTGCAGCTCTCCGTCCAGCACATGGAGATCGGTGCGGCAGATGCCGCAGGCACCCACCCGCAGCCGCAGCTGACCGGGGCCTGGCTGCGGCCGGGGCAGGTCCATCGCCACCAGGGGCTGGCGTTGCCGTTGCAGTACCATAGCGCGCATAACCGGCTCCTTACGCCGTCCGACTCCGTCAACAATAGCGCGGATCCAGGCGCAGTTGAACAGGCGGGCAAGGAAGCGTAAAGGATTGGTCTACGCGAGGGGCTTTCAGCTGCGCACGCAACGATTGAAAGAGGTGCTGAGTGGGTCAGCTCCCGGCCAAGGCCCCATCGCAATAGTGCTGGGCCTCGCGGACATTCAGGGTGCCCTCGTAGATGGCGCGGCCGGTGATGGCGCCGAGGATGCCCTGGTCCGCCACCCGACACAGGGCCTTGATATCGTCGAGATTGGTGATGCCGCCAGAGGCGATCACCGGAATGCTGGACGCCCTGGCCATGGCCAGGGTGGCCTCCACATTGACCCCCTGCATCATACCGTCGCGCTCGATATCCGTGTAGACAATGGCGGAAACACCGTCGGTTTCAAACTTCTTGGCCAGATCGGCGGCCCGCACATCGGTGACTTCGGCCCAGCCATCGATGGCCACCATACCGTCCCTGGCGTCCAGGCCGACAATGATATGGCCGCGAAAATGCAGACAGGCCTCTTCCACAAAGGTGGGGTTCTTGACCGCCGCGGTGCCCAGGATGACGTAGTTGACCCCGGCCTCCAGATAGGACTCGATGGTGGCCATGGTGCGGATGCCGCCGCCGATCTGGATCGGCAGTTCGGGAAATTCGTGGGCGATGGCCCGCACCACGTGGCCGTTCACCGGCTCGCCGGCGAAGGCGCCGTTGAGGTCCACCAGGTGCAGGCGGCGGGCGCCCTGCTCCACCCACTGGCGGGCCATATCCACCGGGTTGTCGGAAAACACCGTGGAGTCTTCCATGCGGCCCTGGCGGAGGCGCACGCAGGCGCCGTCCTTGAGATCGATTGCGGGGATTATCAACATGGTGTTACCTCATTCTCCGCGCCAATTGACAAAGTTCTTCAGCAACTGCAGGCCCGCGGTATGGCTTTTTTCCGGGTGGAACTGCACGGCAAACAGGTTGCCACTGGCCAGGGCGGCACAAAAGTCCGCCCCGTAATGACAGGTGGCGGCGGTAACCTCGGCGGCGGCATCGACAAAATAGCTGTGCACAAAGTAGAAGCGCTCATCCTGATCGATACCCCGCCACATGGGGTGGTCAATGGTCTGGTGGACCTGGTTCCAGCCCATATGGGGCACCTTGATACGGCTGCCATCGCTGTCGATGCGGTTTTTCTCGAAGTGGCGCACCTGGCCGGGGAAGATGTTCAGGCAGTCGACGCCGCCGTTTTCCTCACTGTGACTCATCAGTGCCTGCAGACCCACGCAAATGCCCAGCACCGGCTTTTCGGCGATGGCCTTTGTCACCGCCTTGTCGAAGCCGCCGGCGACGATGCCGGCCATGCAGTCGCGGATGGCGCCAACCCCGGGGAACACCACCCGATCGGCCTCGGCGATCTCGGCCTTGTCGGAAGTGACCACCACCTCGGCCCTGGGGGCAACGGATTCCAGGGCCTTGTGGACGGAGTGCAGGTTGCCCATGCCGTAGTCGATCACGGCGATGCGGATTTTGAAATCAGTCATTGACTAGAGAGTTCCCTTGGTAGACGGCATCACGCCGGCCATGCGCGGATCAGGCTCCGCGGCCATTCTCAGTGCACGACCGAATGCCTTGAAGATGGTTTCGATCTGGTGGTGCGCATTGGCGCCGCGCAGATTATCGATGTGCAATGTGACACCGGCGTGATTGACGAAGCCCTGGAAGAACTCGTAGGTCAGTTGAAGATCGAAGGCGCCCACATTATGGCGGCTGAAATCCACGTGCATTTCCAGCCCCGGGCGGCCGGAGAAGTCCACCACCACCCGGGACAGGGCCTCGTCCAGGGGCACATAGGCGTGGCCGTAACGGCGGATGCCGCGCTTGTCTCCCAGGGCCTTGGCAAAGGCCTGGCCCAGGGTGATGCCGATATCCTCCACAGTGTGATGGTCGTCGATATGGGTGTCGCCGTCGGCGGCGATATCCAGGTCGAACAGGCCGTGCCTGGCGATCTGGTCGAGCATGTGCTCGAGGAAGGGAACCCCGGTGCGGAATGCGGCCGCACCGGTGCCATCGAGATTGACCGTTACGGTGATCTTGGTTTCCAGCGTATCGCGCTTGACGGTTGCCTGGCGTTCGGTCATGGCTGTGGTACACCCCTGCAGAAGGAAGGCGACATTATACGGACAGCTCGGCCGGGGTTCCACCAGCTCGGCAGCCATCGCCGGTGACGGGCGCCAGCGAGGCTTCCCTGTGGCCCCGCCTTGGCGTAGACTGGCCGCCTTCTGCACCACAATCGCCCCCATGATTACACGCGGCAAATTTGGCCTGATCGGCGCCCTGATCCTCACCACAGTGTTGTGGGGCACCGCCGTGGCCGCGCACCAGCATCTCGAGATCCATCAGGATCTGTGTGAGATTTGCCTGCTGCCCCACACCGCCGCCGTTGCTCCGGCCACCCTCCAGCCTCTCCACCCCGGCCCCGCCTGCCAGACCGAAACATCCTCTGCGCCTGCGCGGCCGACGGCACCTTTTGCCGCCTACCAAAGCCGCGCCCCACCGCGCTGATCTTCCTGCCACCAACAACACTTTAGTTGCGCTGACATCAAGGCCGACAGGCCGCGCCTGTGCGTGCCCAGTCAGCAGCTTTGTTAATTTATTGTAACCACTCAGTACCTCATGGGGATCACTGAGTTGCACGTTTCACATTTCACGCACTCGTGCCGAATGGTTACAATTTTTTCAGGAAGACACCATGAAATACCCAACCTATTGGGGCTTTGCCCTGCCCATCGCCCTGCTCGCGCCCATTGCCCAAGGGGTTGCCGCGGCGTCAAATCCGGCCATTGAAGAAATGGTCATTACCGCCTCTCCCCACGGCAAAACCGCCGAGGAGGTGGCCGGCTCCCTGAATATCCTCGGCGGCGACCAGCTCCAGCGCCAGGTGGCGGGCACCCTGGGGGAAACCCTGAAAAGCCAGCTGGGGATCAACTCCAGCTCCTTTGGCCCGGCGGTGGGCCTGCCGGTGATCCGCGGCCTCAGCGGCAAGCGGGTGGAGATTCTGCAAAATAGCATGCCGGTGGACGACGCCTCCGCCACCAGCCCGGACCACGCCATCGCCCTGGAACCCATGCTGGCGGACCGCATCGAAATCCTCCGCGGCCCCGCCACCCTGCGCTACGGGCCCGGCGCCATCGGCGGAGTGGTCAATATCATCGACAACCGTATCCACACCGCCCCCTTTGCCGGCCTGGAGGGCGCCGTGGAAACCCGCTTCGACAACAATGGCAACGGCAAGGCCAGTGTCGGGCGCCTGGATGCGGGCAGCGGCGACTTCAATTTCCACGCCAGCGGGGTGATCCGCGCCAACGACGACATGGAGATTCCCGGCTACGCCGCCGCCGCGGCGGACGGCCCCGACGACACCACCCGCGGCTTTGTCGCCAACACCGACGCCGATGCCGATTCCTGGACCCTTGGTATCTCTCGGGTTAGCGACAAGCTGGTGGTTGGCCTGGGTATCTCCCGGGTCAACAACGACTACGGTATTCCCCCCGGCGGTCACGGCCACGGCGAACACGGCCACGGCGACCACGAGGAGGAAGACCACGACGACGAGCACCACGACGACGAGCATCACGACGAAGAGGAACACGACGCGGAAGAGGCCGATCACGGGGACGACCTGTTCACCCGGATCGTCATGCGGCAGACGGAGTACAGCGGAAAACTCCTGTTCCCCGACCTCAACGGTCCCTTCACGCGGCTGGATATCGACCTCAGCCACAGCGACTACCGCCACCGGGAGCTGGAAATCGAGGGCGGCCTCAGCGAGGTGGGCACCCGCTACGCCGCCAGGACCAACAACCTGCGGGCGGAACTCAGCCACGGCAGCGACGACGGCTGGCTGGGCGCCCTGGGGTTGCAGTTCAACGACGTTGATTTTGTCGCCCTGGGGGAGGAGGCCTTTGTCCCCCCGAACCAGGTGCGCAGCGGCGGCCTGTTTATTACCGAGGAAACCGGGTTTGGCGGCGGCACCCTGGCCCTGGGGCTGCGCCTCGACCGCCAGACGGCGGAAGCCGACCGGGGCGGGGAACAGAGCCACAACCTGATCAACGCCAGCGCCAGCTATCTCTATCCCCTGGCCGACAACCAGCAGGTGAGCGCCATCCTCAGCCATTCCCAGCGGGCACCCACGGCGGAAGAACTGTTCGCCGAGGGTGAGCACGTGGCCACCAACAGCTATCAGGTGGGGGACCGGGACCTGGACCGGGAGTCCGCCCACAGCCTGGAGATCACCTGGAGCTACACCGGTCCGGTGGCTGTCAGCGCCAGCGTCTACCACCGGGAGTTTGCCAATTTCATCTTTGAAGCCCGCGATGGCAGCCGCTTCAGCCACGACCTGGAGGGCGACGGCCTGGCGGGTGGGGCCGCCTGCTCCGCCGACCTGGCGGACTTCGACAGCGAACAAGCGGAGTTCGACGGCGCACTGCCCTGCTTTTTCTACCGCCAGGAGGACGCCCGTTTCAGCGGTATCGAGGCCGAACTGAGGGCGCCCCTGGGCACGGATCTGACTGCCCGCCTGTGGGGTGACGCGGTGCGTGCCCGCCTCGACAAGTCCGGCGATGTGCCCCGCATCCCCCCGGCCCGGCTGGGGCTGGACCTGGACTACACCCGGGACATGTGGACCGCCGGCGTCAGCTTCAGCCACGGCTTTGCCCAGAACGATCCGGGGATCAACGAGGCCGCCACCGACAGCTACAGCCGCATCGACGCCCACCTCAGCCTTGGCAATGAACAGTGGACGCTGTTTCTGAAGGGCACCAATCTGGCGGACAAGGAGATTCGCAACGCCACCAGCTTCCTGCGCGATTTGGCTCCCGAGCCGGGTCGCTCACTGGTGGTGGGGGCCCGCTTCAACTTTTGACCCTTATGCCCTGCCCGTCCGGGCGCCGTGCTGGCGCGGGGCCCGGATTTCCCCACAGTCGCTGACCCTGTGAGCCCCACTCCGGACTGTGGTCCGACTGCCAAGCACTAAAAAACTCTAAAGTCAGCGCAGCTCCTCCCATATCCATATTTCCCAACCTGCGGCCATAGACCTGTGGCATTTCCCGCCCGCGGCCGCTAGGCTCTATACCTTCGGAAACCTTCCCCCGCCAAGGACTCCACTATGCCCAAAGCCCTCAAGTACATCATCGCCATCGCCGCCCTGCTGGTGCTGACCCTGGCCGGCCTCACCAGCTACATCCTGTTTGGCATGGACCCCAACAGCTTCAAGCCCCAGCTGGAACAGGCCGCCAGTGACCAGGGGGTGGAGCTGGAGATTCGCGGCGAACTGGGCTGGAGCCTCTTTCCCAAGCTGGCGCTGCGCCTCGGCGAGACCCACTTTGTCAGCGCGCAACACAACATCCCCCCTTCGTCCCTGGGGTCCGCGGAACTGGTGCTGGATTTCTGGGCCCTGCTCAGCCGGCGGGTTGCGGTCAACGCCCTGGTGCTGAAGGACGCCGACCTCCATTTCAGCAGTGCTGGCCAGGCAGCGGCCGCCATGGCCGCGCCCGTGGCGGAGGGGAAAGCAACGGCAACTGGCCCCGGCGGGGAGAGCCTTGCCCTGGCCATCGCCCGGGTGGCAATCAGCAACAGCACCTTTACCCTGCAGGGAGCCGAGGGCAACCAGGTGTTCAGCAACATCAATCTGGATGCCCGCGACCTGACGGCGGACGGCGAACGCTTTCCGGTGGAATTGGCGTTCAGCTATCTGCCGGCGGATGGCGAAACCGCCCTGGATATCGCCGCCAGCCTGCAGCTGGGCTTTGCCAGCGAAACCCAGACCCTCGCCCTGGAGGCGGTGGACGTCGAGGTGAACAACCTGCTGCCCCAGCCCCTGCACCTGCATGGGGCAGGCACCCTCGACCTGGGGGCCTCCAGCATCAGCCTGCCCAGCGTCCGGGCCACCCTGGCGGGACTGCGGCTGGAGGGTGCGCTGACCGTGGCACACTTCGCCGACGCCCCCCAGGCCAGCGGAAATCTGCAGCTGTCCTCCACCACCCTGAGGGCCGACCTCCAGGCCCTCACCGGCGACGAGGTGGTCACCACCAGCCCCGAGGCATTGAAAACCCTCAACCTCGCCACCCAGTTTGCCGCCACCGGTGACCTTCTCAGCCTGGACGGGCTCACCGCCGCGCTGGATGACACCACCCTGAAGGGGAATGTGCGCCTGCGCCTGGCGGACCCCCGCACCCTCACCCTGGCCCTGGAGGGGGACCACATCAACCTGGATGACTATCTGGCTCCGAAAAGCAACGCGCAAACACCCGAAGGCAAGGAATCCGCCGCCACCGCCGGGGAGGAAGCCCTGTTCGCCCCCCTGGCCGGGCTGCTCGCCCTGCTCGACGGCGGCTGGGGCACGGTCAACCTGACTCTGCACTCCCTGATCCTGGCGGACACCACCATCAGCCCCCTGCGCCTGACGGCCGCCATCAGCGGTACCAAACTCAGCAT
>Ga0079224_100005621_pt1 | contig 16491 bp, 23 predicted proteins | sample Stecom2015_FD_80414 | JGI IMG/M metagenome (GOLD analysis project Ga0079224, IMG submission 80414) | Agricultural soil microbial communities from Utah to study Nitrogen management - Steer compost 2015 | ecosystem: Environmental > Terrestrial > Soil > Agricultural land | place: USA: Utah... | reverse complement strand
TCTTCTTCGATGTCGTCCTCATCTTCCAGTTCTTCCACAGGGAATACATCAACTACTCGAGACTGTGAGCGACCTTGATAGTCCTCAATTTCTACTCCTACACCCATCTCCAATCCTTCAAGCTCGTCGAGGTTGATACTAGCTACACCATCAGGAATTGGGTAGTTAAGAGCTTCTAGAGTGTTACGTAATGCAAACAGTGCGTGTGATTGTAGTGAGCAGGTATGACGAAGCGTTTTCCCTTCATGTTTTCCTTCAGTAATAATGAGAGTGAACTTTAAGTAAGGCTTGCCTCCCTGAGATTCTTCCGCTGTTACCTCTTTTACTCGTACAGCGTAATCTCCTTCGGGAACTTTACTTACTGTCTCCACATTAGTCATGTCCACTTTAATTGTGCGTTTGTTTTTCTTTCCTTTTGAGCCTGAACTTCTTCTTGCCATAATCAAATTCCTCCCTAAAATTAATGATTATTTATGATTTGCGCTTCCTAGTGGCTTTCTTCTTTTTAGTTCCACTGGAAGGCTTATCACCAGATTTAGTTTTGCCATAATTACCCTTCATAATCTCGATAATCTTATCGAAGGAAGGGTCGGTAATGTAATCAGGACATTTAGCTTTTTTCGGTTTCCTGATCTTTGTGATGTAATACGGATGTGGACCAAGTCTCATCCGATATTCAGCTTCCCGATTGATGCCTTTACTGGTTCGCTTAGCAACTTCTGCGATGTAAGTGTTACCAATCACCTTTACAGCAGCATTAAGCATGCTAGCCACTGACGGCATCAATTGTGGACCTACTTCTGGATCAATCTGTTCTTCATCTTCCTCCGTATCTGTACTATTCAAACGGTCTTGGGCGATGAAATTAATATTCAGATTATCATCAGCTAAATCCCTAAAGTCCATGATCCAAGTTTTTAATTTACCGGAGACTTGCCCCCAGATTTGTTGCGTGGCGAAGGATTTCCCCTCATCATCTAAAATCTGCTGCAGTAACTTCTGTTGCAGTTGTGAGACTGTATCTATTGCCACAGACTTGAAGTGGTGTTCTCCAGATTTCAGGAACCAATATGCTTTCTCGAAGTCGTCCCAAGTTTCGATGGATAATACCCCAACACCTTCAATGTCTCTAATACTGTCTGTTCCCTCATCTTTTACATCTAATAAAAGAATAGGTTTTGGCCATGTAGATGTGAAGGTTGTTTTTCCTGTTCCTGATCTTCCGTAAGTTACCATGGTGACGATAGTGCCCAAATCTTGAACAGGTGTAATCTTATCCACAATATCGGAGAAGTCTGTGTTATCATTTTTTGCAGTAGTTTCTCTTCGTCTAGCCATTATTCTTCCTCCTCTCCTTCAGCATTTAAGTGATAAGTACTTGGTTGATACTCTGCTTTCATAATAAACTCTGTATCTAGCCCTTGTAACTCTGCTTGACACAGGCTTCTGAAAGAACAGTATGTGCAATGACGATCAAGAGAACGGGCTTTCGCTACGTCGTGTAAAGCCTTAATCTCCTTCGCCGTTTCTATCAAGTCTTCTACCACAGGTTGTACCATTGCCTTTCTAACAGGCATATGGATGCGGCGATAGAAGTTGATCTCATTCCCCTTAAGCTGCTGAAGAATATCCTGATACTCTTCCGGATCTTCGTTATTATCCAGAATTGCTTGGAGATAAACATCATATGTGGTGTCAATCTTTTTCGCCTTACTTAATTTACCACTCTTTAGAACTTGAGGCTCTGTAGGAATCTTCGTTCTAATGTAGTCCCAGATAACTCCAGTTGCCTCTGGGAACCCTATCTGAGGCATTACCCAAGTATATAAGATTGCTTGCTGGTTAGCGAACCTAAAGTTCTCATCAGGTAGATTTTTGAAGGTCTTATGCTCCATTAACCAAGTTCTTTCTTTTGAGTCTTTAGCGATCGTATCAATCTTTCCTTGAAAGACTAATTCAGTCTCTGGAAGAGGTTTCCCATCCAGTGGAATAGAAAAATGAAATTCAGCTCTTTGTCCAGCCTTCTCATAATACTGTAGGTCTTCCTCTGCGTAGATTCGTTCGTAGCCGTTCATAATAATAGGTAAATCTTTTCGAAGGTCTCCGTATAAGTCCTTCTCTTCCTCAAGAAGTCCATCGAACTCCTTGAGATACTTTTCCATGAGTGGCCTCCAGTCTTGCCCGTTGATCCGTGCTTCTAACAATTCATGTATGATTTTTCCTTTATATAATGGAGCGGGAGCTCTTTTCTTTTCTAACTTTAAGATAAACTTATAATAATACTCTCGCTTACATTTTCTCCAAGTCTTGATGCTTGAGTTAGAAACCCGTACAGCATTTGGATTGATCTCTTGCTTGTCCAGATCAACTTCTTCGACTACTGGATGCTCTTTTGACTTTGATAGGTCAATGACGATTGTGCGATTTGTCCTCCGCCTTCGTTTGGTCATTTGCTACCTCCCTCCTTTGTTTGTGAATTTAATTATACCAAAGATGTTAAGATCTTTAAATAAAAATATTCCTACTTTACTCCCTAATTCTCCCTAATTTTCTTAAGTGATAGACTCGATGATCTACAGCTCTTTTTGTTCTTCCATGAAGAAGCCCAGCAATCTCTCGATGAGTGTGACCCTGTTGCTTTCCTAATACCACAATCTCATCTTCCTCTGCTGTCCATGGCCTGAGGTGATTAAATTGTCGCTCGAACCATAGGTCATTGATTTTTTCTACATATATGTGATCAGCACAGAGAGGGCAGTTAACCCATCTGGCTGATCTTTTCTTCTGCACCAAGAAGTCTATTTCACATTCTTTACAGATGAAGAGTCCGTAGGGCTTCTTGGATTTCATGCTAACCACCTACTTCGATTTTTCTTCGGACTATGCGATTTTCTGCGATTTCCGTTTTCTTTGCTTTATCCATTTAATTCACCCCTAATTCCCAAATTGTCTTTTGTCCTGTTAGGTATCACTCAATCCGAACTAACTTAAAGTGATACTACCATCCTCATTAACTTCAATATGCTCTCCGTTCCAAGGAACCCCGTCTCCCCAGTTCCCAATATCCACATCTGCTACCAATGGGATGGTGAGTTTTACTCCCAGTCTTCTTAAGAGTCTCGGGCTCTCCATAATCTTTTTGATCTGTGGGATTCGTTCATTCAGTTTATCATTTCGTATAATATAGAGTCCCGCATCATGTACAGAGCCGATGATCCGTGTGTCTTCCTTTGGTAGCTTCTTGTTAATTTCAATCAGGCTCATGAGCATCACATCAGAAGCGAATGATTGTACTGGTGAGTTGATTGCTTGGCGTTCCGCTTCAGCTCGTAGCCCTTTATCTGGAGAGTCAATTTCTGGTAACCGTCTCAATCTTCCAATCAGGTTCCTTACTTGCTTAAAGTTTCGAGCAATCCTTCGTTGCTTCTCATGCCAGTCTGGAAGATAATTATACTCCTCGAAGAATCGCTTTCGATATTCTTTAGCTTCTTGCTGGCTCATATGCACTCCATAGTTGTCTCGGGCATAATCAACGAATTTGAAGTGGCCCATTCCATAAACGAACCCGAAGTTAACAGGCTTCGCTTTCTTTCGATCTTCCTTTGTGATGTCATCTTCCGATTTCCCTGAGATAGAGACAGCAGTATTGGTGTGAATATCTTTACCCGTTAAGAATACCTCTCTCATCTTAGGATCTCCGGAGAGTTCAGCAACTACCCGTAATTCCACCTGTGAATAGTCAATCTCTACCAGCGTCCAGCCTGGGGGAGCCCCTATTAGTGACCTTATCTTCTTATCTCGTGGAACCTGTTGTAAGTTCGGATCATTACTGGAGGTTCTCCCTGTCACTGTCACGTGAATATTAAAATTCGGATAGAGTTTATTTCCAACCATCCGCTTTTTCCATCCGTCAATGAAGAATGAGAGTTGCTGTTTTACTCCTCGTCTCTCTAATAACAATTCCACAGAGGGATGTTTATCTCTCAGTCTTTTTAAGATAGATTCTCCTGTGGCTGGCTTTCCGGTCGGGGTCTTTTCGATGATTGGAAGTTTTAGGGTTTCAAATAGCCATATTCCTACCTGTTGAGAGGAGCCCCAATTGATTTCTTCTGTTACTCCTTCCTTTTTGGCGATACGGTTTAATTTACGATCAATCTCTTCCAGCTTCTCCGTAAGTGTAGCTTCTACCTCGTCGAACTTTTCTTGATTGATCCAAACTCCTTCCATTTGTACATCTTCATAAGTGTGAAAGATCGGCATCATTAAATGTTTGAATACCTTTAGTGTTGGTTTATCCTTTCGGAGCTCCTTTTTAAAGTAATAGTAAAGCTCTAATGTGTAATAAACATCATAGGCTAAGTACTTATATAGATTATCCCTATTGGCTGCTACCTGCCCCGTTTTCGTTGACTTATCAATATCCCAGTCAGGGGCTCCTAATTTTACTCTAGCAAGATATTTCAATCCGTTAGGACTGTTCTCATCTAGTATATAGGATGCAATCATTGTGTCAAATGTATTATGAATGCGTACCCCGTATTTCTCTCGTAGCCACAGGTTGTCAAACTTTCCATTGTGAGTAACAACCTTCTTCCCTTTTAAAGCCTCAGCGATAATCTCTACTAATTGTTTCTGTATGTTAGGAACTCTCTTAAATTCATATGAAAGCCATTCATCTAGAAGCGGGATCACATACTGTTTTTCAGGAGTTCCGATACCCATCAGTGTGATCTCTCCGCTGAAGCGGGATAAGGAAGTAGTCTCTAAATCAAAACTTGCTACCTCTACCTCTTTTAGTTCACTGATCATTTGATTGAAACTAGCAAATCCGTCTATCACAGTAGGTTCTAATTCAGGTTGGTCATTCATCTGACCTTGAGTCATTAAGGCGAATCGCTTCAAGTCTGTGACTAAAGGATCTAACTTCTTCGGATCACGATAAGCGACCCCAGGAGAGAATGCTGGCATAAATTGTATTTTATCTTTTGTGATGACTTGACCATGAACCTGGGTGATCTTCCCTTCTCCTATTACAGATTTTAGAGCCGTAGCTCCTAAGAGTAATACATATTTCGGTCGAACTCGTTTCAGCTCTTGCTCAAAATACTCGTAGCAAGCCTTCATTTCCTTTACCTTAATTTTGTAGTCCTTGGGGGGCTTACATTTTACGGCATTTGTAAAATAGCATTTATCTGGGTCAATGCCAGCATCCTCAAGTAATTCATATAAGAAAGCTCTATTTCTTCCGTCGATAGGTAGCCCTGATTCATCTTCTTGATACCCAGGAGCATCTGTCACAATCATAATTTCTGCGTCTAAAGGCCCGTAGCCCATAATGCAAACATGTCCGGCTGTTTGATGTAAGGGGCAGTTATCACATGCTCTGTTACCTCTTAATCGCTTCATTACTTATCCTCCTTCTTTTCCATCGCTTGTCCCACTAAGATTCCAAAGAAGAAAGCAGCCATAATGAAAGCAATGCCTGTCGCTAAGTTCAACTTACTTCTCCTCCTTTGTGATAGTTTAGTTAATTATACCATAAGTTATTAGGTTATACTTCAGAAGTATCCCCTTCATCAAAGTAAGTAACCATTGTATAATGCTTAAGGACTTTATCATTTTTACCACATCGAATTCTAAAAAAGGAGATGGATTTATCCTGGATAAATTCGTTGACCTTATTCTCCAATATGTCCTTCATGGTTACTTACCCTCTAAATAATTGAATAGGTTGTTATCCGGTAACGTGATGTATACTACGATGGCTTTCTTCCAATTTAGCTCCTCTACTCGTCTTTCTGCAAGGACTCCTATTTCGTGTTCGGATAGGTCTTTATACTGGTCAACATTATCCCAAATTTCATCATAAAATTGGTCGGCTAATAGGTCCTCATCAGTAGACTTAAAGTAGATACGCTCGCTATCTATATACACTTCGTCAATCGCTGCTTTACCCCAGCTACCAGTCCAGTATGTATAGTCATCGCTAGCGATTATCTCATAGTCTACCATCGGTACAATCGGTAGGTCTGGGTTTTCTTGAATGAGTTGGAGTAAACCCTCTACTCGCTCTTTTTGCTTATTAATCACGTTCATAATCTCTACCTTTAAAGTGCTCGGTTTCATCTTTTATTCATCCTCTCCATAATTATTAAAGGCTCTCCATATTTCATAAATATCAGTGTGCTCGATATCTCCTAACCATTGGTAATATTCTAATCCTGCCTGATCAAGTAGTTCTAATCCTACTCCTTTTCCGTAAGATTCATGGTAGACTAATTTACTTATTCCAGCATTAATCATAGACTTTGAACAGTTCAAACATGGCTCAGTAGTAGTATAAATTGTAGCTCCTTCAACGCTTATTCCCCATTTAGCAGCAAAAAGTAAAGCATTCTCCTCAGCATGAATTGTGTGAGTACAGCTACCAGACTCTTCATTGCAAGTCTCATTGGTACAATGATCCATCCCTGAGGGTGCTCCATTATATCCAACAGAAATAATTCGGTTGTCTTTCACAATAACTGCTCCAACTTGTTTCCTATTACATGTAGCTCTTAAGGACCAGATTTTCGCCGTTAGCATAAAAGCATCATCTCTACTTAATCTCCTTCTTTCCTGAGTACTGTCACTCATAAATTCTGAGAAGTCCTTCCCCAATGTTTGAATGGCATAAAGTATTGAATTCCAACTATCTGATAATGATTTCATTTTCATTCCTCCTTAATAATTTGTTATTAATACTTCCTGTGTGGAATTTGGGCCTCTATTTTTTGTATGATAATTATTATTTATATATTGTCTTTCTATGGGATCTGGGCAGTCACATTACCCGATACATCCCCCCTCCCCAAAAAAGATCATAAAATCTTTCTATTCTTTTTGGGAATAAAGGGATTATCTGGTCTAAGACTTTATATTTATTTCCCATATACTTTAGGGGAGATTTATAGATTTCCAACTGTTACCACCCTTTCTCTAGTTTTTGAATGAAATGTTCTACTCCTGTTTGTTCTACAGGAGATTCTTTATCTATCACTACTCGCTTATACTCTTTCTGAAGTTTTACCAGTTTTGAAAAACTGACCGTCTTTTCTTGATCAGCTAGAATGTTACTCCATTGTTTCTCCACATGCCTTTGAAAGTCTCGATTCAAATAGACAGGTTTCATCGGATGAATCATGAGACGATAGAAATTCGCTGCCCGAGACTTAATTCGTGCAGAGGAGATGAACCATGTGACTTTGACCTGGGGGGAGAATCCTATCCTTCTCCGAATAAGTTCAGCGATTGCAGAGATAAATATAGTATCTCCTCCAAAAATTTGGGGGAGCTCAGCCGAACGACTCGTCACAATTAAGTGTGGGATTCCATTCTCTCTCCAACGGAAGCTGAAAGCCAAGATACAGGGCCCGTTCGAATGTTTACTGCTATCCGTTGTTCTCATGACAATATCGGAGTCAATAACCCCCAAATCCTCTAGCTTTGTTTGTATGCGTTTGATCCAATCCTCAAGAGCTTCTTTACTTAAATAAGATTTAATAAGGTGAGTCATTTTTGCCTTTGAGTAACCCATTTGCTCTAATGTTAGGCCATTCTCGTGACTATCAGCTTCTAGAAAAATATTATAAGCATTGAGAAAGTGATCATTCCTAAAAACATTGTGTGTGACAGCTTGAGAGTCCCCATTAGTTAAATGAGTGAAGAAGTTATTCATTGCATAGAAGGCTTCTCTTAAATTATTAGTCCTAATGTGATCCATTCTCAAACTTCCTCCAAGTCTTGAGTATTGTTCGGGTCTCTGCACCTATTAAGATGTAGCTCCTCATCTTTTGAGAATAATATAAAGAGACCACTGGAATGTGAGAGTAGTCCCACTCCTCTCCATTGTAATCGGATTGCCAAATCCATGTGAGATCTCCAAGCTTAGCCACCTTTATTCTCCTTTCCTTTTTGGACCGTTTGCGGCCTTTTTTAACGGCTTTAAGGCCTTTTAGGTCCGTACGATAAATAACCTGCTCCGAACTGTCATATGGCTTATCTAATTGAACCTGAATAGGACTCATATGGTGATTGAATAAATTAGGATAATCTATATAGCTGATCTTCCCTTTTATATTCAATGAAAGGACTCTTACTCGAGTCCCTTCTCTAAATTTTAGCCCTGTCATTTTCCTCTCTCCAATAGAGGTACTTCTGCAGCAAAAATGTGCATTGATAATATATGCATACTAAGTTTTCCAGGGCGAATATTTCTCCAGAAATGTGAACCTTGTTCTTCATCTCGTTTCCGTAATTGATCCAACATCCATAAAACCATACGAGCAGCCATATAAATATCATCTCGGAAGTGTCGGAAGAAATCACAGGAGCGCATCGGATAAAAAATGTGAAGCTCATCATTCCGTACCATGAAGTGATACCCTAAAGAGCAAGGAACTCTTCCTTTGAATTTTACTCCTGTATCTTCAGGGAACCAGATAGGAAGATATGCTTGACGTGTATAAGGTTCACGATAGAGAAGATCAACCACATCTCCTAAGTTTCCGTATTGATAACGTATGCCCTCTAATGCCGGAGTCCAGAATCGCTCCATATAGGTGTGACTGTGTTTTCCTTCCTCATCTCGGTGACGATCATTTTCTTTTTGACGACGGAAGAATGGCCAATTCTTATATTGTTCCCCAGGGTTCAAAGGCTCTCCCCCGACTCTCTCCTCAAAATGATCATCTGCCCAAGGAAGGTTCGGTTGAATTTGTTTTTTAAGTGTTTCGATCTTTGTAGCAATTTGACACTTGAAAGACCAATCATACAATTCGTATGTGACCATCTCAGGCTTATCGGAAATGTCTATTCCCTGCCATCTACCAACATCAACGTACTTTCCCTTTTTCTTGAGTCCTTGTCTTGCTGCCTCGATCACATGACTGAAGTCTCGATAGTAACCCTCCATCACAAACATTATTTCTTAATTCCTCCTTTCGAGTTTTCTTACTTCTTCTACTAAAGATAACTCGTTAGGGTGAGTGTACCCAATCTCCCCGTTCTTTACCCTTAAATGATGTCTCTGCATCCTCCGTACAGGTGCAAATTTGATTTCTGGCTGAGGTTCTTCATACACTCTCTCATAACTTTCTAAGGCCTTCCGTGTGAAGTCATGTTCTTGATTTACCTCATTCATATCACAGAATAAGTGTATCACTGGGCCTACGAGTCTCCAAGATTGAAAAGCCTGAGCGAGGTATAATGTGACTTCTTTTAGTTGGATCATATCTTTACATTCCTCCGGAACTTCTCGGAAGAAATTATGGATCAAGACCAAGTCAGCAGCCCATTTACGTTGTAGCTCTGCAGTTCTCCACAGTACTTTGGCTCGTGTCCATGGGGTTCCAGAAGACTCTCTCGTTAAAACTAAAGCGATGAGACAGGGCCCATTGGGACCTTTACGGTTCTTGAATCGGAATTGGTAGGAAGTCCCCGTTACTTTAGGAACCTTTTCCCAAAAGTCCCAATATTCCTCTGGCTCAATATATGATTTGATGAGATGGTTCCATTTTCGTTGAGGCTCAAAAGCTACTTCATGTAAGTTAATTGTAGTCACAGGTTCTTTAACTTTTATGACGAGGTCCTCGATGAATCCTTGTGCTCCTCGGGTATATTGCACCATCTCTTCTGGCTTCGTCAGGAAGGACCTATTAAGATCCAACCAAACTTCATCCAGATTTTCATAAATAGGCTTCATTAGTAGTTTGTTTCCCGTCGCTTAATATTTACCTGTGACTTCCCGAAGTACTGATTGTAGAGCTCTGTTTCATCCATTCCAGCGATGTGAGCCAGTTCTATAAATCGTAACCAGGTCTTTCTAAAGTGATGATCAAATGCTTCGAAATTCGTAGGCTTTGGCGTTCTCTTCCAAGGCTTATTTTTCAATTTATTGCATGCTAGAGCAAGCTCTTTTACAACCTGACCAGTTTTTAGTGTTAACCCTAAGTCAAAGGGGATGATATAATTACTATCTATAGGATTTTCTCTTTCTTCTTTACGTATATTTTGGATAGCTTCTGTATATAATAAATTAAGTAGGTCTACACTTTCATCCTTTTCTAACGACGGCATAACAGCACTTGAGGATAACAATTGCTTAGGTTCATAGCCAGCTAAAATAGTCATCTCTGTTAAAAAGTGAAGCACATCTGCTATTTCCTCAAAGTAGGCTGCTTGATTGAGATAGCCAGAAGGACCTACATTTTCTAGAGCTTCTCCCAGCTCCTCTGTGATTCTCCAGGCAAAATCTTTTAGTCGTGCTTGGCCGAAGCGGTCATCAAGATCCACTGGAATATCTGGAGTTTGGAGAAGTCCTCTCTCTGCTTCAATATCGGCGTATTTACTCATGTGACTTCGTTGCTGGCAAAAAATTTGTTCTAAACGGTCCATTATTACATTCCTCCCCTTAATCGTTCACTTAAATATTTATCGATCTTATTCATCACTAAGTATATGGCTTCTGGATCTTCATAATCATAAAAGACAATATTCCAATTCTCTTTTATCATTTGATTAATGTGTCTATCATACCTATCAAGCAATTCATATGCATGATCAATGACTCCAATCATTTGCTCCCGGTTTCCAAAACGAATAATCTTAGCATTTGCTGGTCGGCAATAGATGATTAAATGTGGACTTACCCGAAGTAATTCTCGAATGGCTTGTCCTCTTTGAGTAGTCTCATATGCTGACCTTTCTTTGCGGACGATAGGTGCGTAAACTGGGTCACTAATGATAGACAGCCGATCATATATAGCGTAGCGATCAGCTGCCATCTCTCTTAATGCCCAATCCATCATCTGCTTGCCTTTATCCATCGGACCTGGAGAGTGAAGATAGTCAAAATGTAATACTCTTTGCAATTCCTTAGCTAGTGTGGTCTTTCCTGTATTATCAAACCCTTCAATTATAATCAATTTGCTTAACTCCTCTCTCCTTTTCGTTCTCTTTATTTTTCTCGTTTACTTGGCTTATAACGATCAATCTTTTGTTGTGCTGCTAAATCTGGATTGAACTTCACGATGTAGAAATCCATTGTTGACATCTGGCATATTTCACACCTTTTGTACCCTTCGTCTTCGATGAATTTGCGATATGATGTACAGTATGGACACCAGAGTGTCCCTCTAGGCTGTGGCTTGGACTCATCTCTTGGATGTTCATGGGCACCTCGTAGTAGAATCTTATGCACCTCTACGTTGGGCAAGGCTTTTTCTGCAGCTCTCCAGAAAGTAGTTAGCTCCTCTTCCGAGTAGAATCGTTGGAGGGATCTATCAACTATCTTTCCTTTTGCATTCCGCAGAATAAAGACTAATGCTTCTGCATGAACAATTTGCTGTCCGGCCAATGCAGGTTACCTCCTTTCTAAGATTTGCTAATTTAATTATATGAAAGTAGGTTCCTGCTGTAAAGTGTTTTTTGCAAATATTACTGAATCTTTTTCACCCCAGTTTCGATTCGCTTATACTTTCCTTCTCCTGACTGAATCACTAAGTCCAAAGCGTCTACCACATCGGATTTCTTTGCCCCTGTAACTTCTCGTAGAGTCTTAAAGGAAACAATATCAAAAGAGCTATTGTCAATGATCTCTTTAATCTCAGCAGCTAACTCTTCTGTTGTTTTTCCTCTTCGAGCACTATCATTTTCTTCCTTATAAACTTCTGCCTCTACCTTATATACTGGGTTCCCTAATTCACCCATAAATAAAGATAGCTCTAATTTCGGGAATTGTCCAGCGTTACGGAACTCACGATCAAGTATGACTTTTGATGGGTTGGTAGATTGTTTCTCAACAGCCACATCTCCTTCATCTTCCTCTGGTTCTTCTCGGTTCAAGTACCATGCAGACTCTATCCACCCGTGTAATGTGGTTGACCCTAACATCCGTTGCCCGCCTCTCCAATGCTTTCCTCCTGCACCTTTGTTATAGTGATGTATTGCTATTACTCCAGTGCGATAATCATTCTTAATTTTCAGCATCCAATTGAGTACGGGGTTCAAATCTTTTGCGGAGTTAACATCTCCATCAAACATTAAATAGAGAGGATCAAAAATGACCAATATGGGCTTCACTTCTTCAATTAGCTGTTCCATCATTTTCTGATGAAGCGGGTGATTTAATAAATATCCCTGCTGATTGATGAAATATAAGGGAAGGTCTTTAGGAAACTGTATCTCAAATGTCTTTTCTCCTGTGCGTCTCATTCGACCATCTAGCTTCCGATGTACAATCATCTTTTGCATGCGGTCCTTTAAGATCCAATCGGCATTCTCATTCTGTACATAGATGACAGGACCAGACTCAATCACAGGATATTTTCCCAAGAAAGGTTCTCCAGAAGCTACCGAGATTGCGAGGTCCATGACATATGTAGACTTAAATGACTTTGGTTCCCCTGCCACAATCCCGTGAGATCGTCTTGCCCAGAATCCTTCAACGAGCCATCCTGGGAGTGAGCTGATGTTCCCCATAACTTCCCGATAACTGTCTACCCGTAGTGTGACTCCATCACCTTCCAAGTCAACCCCATCATAACGTTTCATTTGCTCCATCTTCTCCGGATTTCCAGCATCAGCGATAATCTTCTCTAGTTCTCGCTGCAGTCGCTCATTCTCGTCATGTCTTCCTTTATATTTATTCCATGCCGAGTTTTTAATCAGCGTGAAGATTTCCTCTGGAGTCAGCCCGATCTCATACAATTTATTTTCAAGGTACCAAATTGTATCTGACCGTTCTCCCACAGGGGCATAGTCTTGCATGAGCATTTGTAAAATTGTTCGTGGAAGTTTGGCTCCCCATTTTGCGAGAATCTGATCTACATCACCTTCTTGAAGCGGTTCCACAGACTGAAGTTCTTTTTTCTCGTAGCGCTTCACAATAGATCGTAGCTTCTTGTAAGGGACAGGGTCTCCATCTTTCCGTTTATATGTGATGAGTGGCTTCTCCTCATATTTATGGTTCCTAGTTCCTGGGATACGAAGTACCTGAGTAAAGTCCCAGCCTCCTCGGTCAGCTCCCACATGATAAGCCAAGTCATGATTTAGCGTTTCAATATCTGGTAGTCCTGACTTTCGATAAGTCTTCTCTAATTCCCAAAGTCCGTGAAATCTTCCAGGAGATGACTCCCAGTAGGTCGTCGGCATAAGCTCCTTATCGAAGTACTGTGGATTCGCGTAGTCTAAGTCCTGCCACAATAACTTGGTTCGCTTAACTAATTCCTTCTTTCGCTTCGGTTCACTAAATGGAAGTGGGCAAAAGTATAGATCATAATGATCAGCGGGAAACTGCTTTAGTAATTTCTGGATTCGTTTCTTGATTGTGCTATCATAACGAATCGGATGATCTTTCCAAGAACGAGGGTTATTGGGATCTCGTGAACAGAGAAATACATAGTCCCCAGTCCGGCATTGCTTTCCCCATGTATTGAGGAGAAAATTTATTGCTACCTCCGGCTTACTCATTATCCCTCCCCCCTACTGTTTCTTTTGCCTCTTCCGCTTTTTCTCCTCTTTCTTTTTCTTCATCTCCTGAAGTTTATTCACAGAGTCCTGGGGGATCACCCAAATCCAACCAACCTTCTGTGCTTCAATTTGTTTGCGTCTGATTTTATACATAATTTGTCGTTGATCAAACCCAGTTGCCTCAGAGGCTTCCTTGATTGTATATAGTGTTTCTAATTGTTTCAATTGTATTGCACCTCCTAAATGAATTGGTAAATTTAATTATAACCACTCACCGTATGTTAGTAAATATTGATATTCTTCTTTTGGGCATTTAGTAGCTCCTTTAATTTCCCCGTGTAATACTCAAAGGACTCTCGATCACCATCATCTAAGGACCAATCAATGAGTGCTCGAATTTCTTCTTCCGAGAGCGTTATCTCTACCAGGTCTAATTGATACTCGAAGAATGTGTGTGTTCTAAATAATTGAGGAAACTTTACCCGATACAACTTCCCCCCTAGAACATTGTTAATAATTCCTTCTTCACCGATGAGGTGAGCCTTATCCTCTGGAGCATCCCCCGTAACCATAACCTTATCACCAACTTGAAATTTAGACATGTTCCCCCTCCTAATGAATGATTGTGATACAAAAATATAACCAACCAAGTCCTAAGAAGAATAACAGGATGAATACCTTTCCGTATTTATCTTGCTTTTTCCAGCCGTTCCTTAAATAGCGAATCATGATTATCTCCTCCTATTAGTAGTAGCTCCTAACGTTTTCTCCGTTGCTGTTTAATCTGATGAAGCTCTGTTGAGATCTGTTTCCGTAAAATATCATAGAACCGAAAGTTAATGGCCGAACGAGTTCTTTCAGTCATTACCTCTGCTAAGTGATCTAACGCTTTGTTTTGAGATTTCCCCTCCCGTGCGAATTGAAGGACTGTCTCTTTCACTAGCTCGTCCTCTTCAGGGGTCCATTCTCCTTTCCGTGACTTCTTCCCTTTCACCCGTTTGGCCTTTACCTCTTGCGGAAAGGGGTAAATAGCCGCTAACTGCGAGAGTGTGGGTATCTGTTGCTGGGGACCAGCTTCTTGTAACCCTTTCGTGATGCCTACTGCTACCTCTCGAAGTTTTTGATCCAGCGCTTTCTCTACCACTTCTTCAATCACATCGGTGACAGCGGATTTGATTGATTGCTGGAACATAGAGTTTAATAAGTCCACACTGTCTCGGGTGACTATAAAGAAAATGTCTTCTAAGGGTAAATCTTTCAGTGTCCGTGGATCTTGCTTCTTTCCATATAATGCTTCCTCGTCTCGGCGACGTTGTATTTGATGGTACCTAGCTTTACTCATTTCTTACCCTCCTCTAAGGTCTCATTCATCGCTCGTTTATATTCTACTTCCAAAATTTTATGGTATTGCTCGAATACGCCTAACTTCTTCATGACCGTGTTAATCGACTCTATCTTAGCGGTGAGATTTCCCGCCCGATAAGTCTCTTTTGATTGGCGACATTTGAATCGTTGTACGAATAAGTTCGTGACGTATAAAGCCACAGATCGTAGTTCTGCCCGAGACAGTTCCTTTATCTTTACATCAAACTCTTGGCGTATCAGCTCGTTAAGTACTATCTGATGTTCCTCGTCCGTAAGGTTATAACGGCGAGCGAACCGTTTAGCCACCTCCTCCGAGGTTCCCGAGATACGATACGCTCGGATAAAATCTTCAACGGCATTGATCAGTTGTGCTTTATTCATTCCCAACCCTCCTTTATTGAGATGCGTATAGTTTCCGTTACCCGTATGATGTGAGACTCCTGCTCCGTATCTGTAAAATGAAAGAAGGCGTTTGTCCCTTCCTGATAACCTCTAGCGATTCCTTCCTGTATCTCTACAACCCCCTCAGAAGTTGCTTTAATGAGATAGTTTTCTCTTGCTCCGTTTTTATATAAGATCCTCAATGTGTATGGCTGTTTCTCATCCATTAGTAATGTCCCCCTTTCCATTTAATTGTCGTTTCCCCCATCTCAGACTCTTTGTAAGTATATTCTTCCATGATACGTGCAGGTACTGTCTTCCCCTTTACCTGGATTATATGTGCCTGTCGTTTTTCATCTTGCTCTACGAGAAAAGAAAGTATTGCTTCCCAGTCTTGTTGTGACCCGTTCCAGATAGTTGTGTGTGGTGCTTGCGGGTTATAATGTAAAATGGTGTAGCGATATAAATATTTTCCACGGAAGATGCGTATCTCTGGCACCATCCAGTTCACTTGGAACCAATACTCCTTGTACTGCAGGATGCCTAGCTGATTGCTTCTTAGATGTTTCCATAACTCGTCCGCCACATTTACAATTGCTTGTGCTTCCATGACTTATCCTCCTTTAGGAAATGTATACTTCATTCTTACATACGGTGCACGTGATCCAGACCTCCGCCTCGTCCGTCCCGTTCACCTCAATGATTGCATTATTGTTATGGTAGTGGTAACCCTCCCAGATAAACTGCTCCGTTCCACAGTGCTTACAAATGATCGCGAAGGCGTTTGGTTCCATCTGCTTCTCCCTCCTCCTGTGGCGATGTGCGTGATGCTTCTAAGGCCCTTACCTGATGCTCTAGATTCCATACCTGATGCTCTAAGTTCCGTATTCTGTCGCGGAGTGATGACATCTTCTGCACGGACAGTATCACAACCTCATGCTTGTACAGATGCTCCCCTGTGCCAGGGTCAATCTCATGTGTCGTTGTGGCTCTACGAAGTGCGTGCATCCCCATCTGCCGAGCGGCTCTCTCTTCTATGGACCGTCTTACTTCCTCCACAGGAACTTTCTGCACCTCCCAGGGTTTCACTCTTATCGTTGTAGTAAATAGATCCTTCATTCTTGCTCCCTCCTTTGTTTCGTTAAATTAACAATTTATTCCGTTTGCTCCTATTATATCACAGGAAGTTCTTCTGTGAAGAGAAAAATTCTACAAATTAACAAATAAACTCCCTCT
>Ga0079224_100005619_pt1 | contig 16491 bp, 10 predicted proteins | sample Stecom2015_FD_80414 | JGI IMG/M metagenome (GOLD analysis project Ga0079224, IMG submission 80414) | Agricultural soil microbial communities from Utah to study Nitrogen management - Steer compost 2015 | ecosystem: Environmental > Terrestrial > Soil > Agricultural land | place: USA: Utah... | reverse complement strand
TTAGGTTATTTAAAACGATCAATGTCTCCGATCCTGGTATGGTTTGATACGTTTTGCTGTGAACATCATAGTATTTCTTTACGCCGTCTTCAACCTGATAGAATCGCTCGTTACCAGCTTCCAGCATTTCATAAACCCATGAAGCTACTTTACCGGTTTGACCCGGCAGTAAAATTTCCGCCTTTTCTATCTTATCAATTGACTCCCTAATCCCTAGTGCGTCCCAAATCTCGAATGGTCCCAATTCCCATCCAAATCCTGCACGCATGGCATCATCTATCGAATAAAGCTCCTCTGATATGCCTGGTATTCTTTTCGATATATATTCAAATAATGGATAATGAGCAGCTCTAAAAAGCTGTGCAGCTTTATCCTGTCCGGCTTCAAATACGCGCATCCGCTTTGGCAAATCCTCCACACCCTTAGCCGCTTCCAAGGTTGAAGACTTAACTTTGTCTTGAGCCCGATAACTCAGTGTTTTAAGATCTAACGCTAATATTTCCGTTTTTCCGTCGTCGCCCTTTATTTTCTTATAAAATCCTTGACCCGACTTTTCGCCAAACCATTTATTCTCGGCCATTTTCTGAAGATACGATGGAAGCATAAAAATATCTTTCGCTTCATCATCCGGTGCGTTTTCGTATAATCCGTTAGCAACATTCACTAAAGTATCCAACCCCACAACATCGGCGGTCCGGAAGGTAGCAGATTTTGGTCTGCCCAATATCGGACCTGTGTATCGATCCACCTCTTCGACAGTCAAATCGAACTTCTCAACCAGATGTGTTAATGCCAGCATACCATATACACCAATCCGATTTCCAATAAAGGCAGGCGTGTCTTTACTTAAAACGGTCGTTTTCCCCAAAAATTTGTCTCCATAATCCAACAAGAAATCGACAACATGAGCATCAGTTTCAACCGTTGGTATGATTTCAAGGAGTCTTAAGTACCGAGGGGGATTAAAAAAGTGAGTTCCGCAAAAATGCTTTCGAAAATCATCTGAACGCCCTTCTGCCATCAAACGAATAGGAATACCCGACGTGTTTGAAGTGATCAGGGTTCCCGCGGTACGGTATTCTTCTACCTGATCAAAAACCTGTTTCTTGATATCCAACCGCTCCACCACTACTTCAATAACCCAATCGGCTGATGCAATGTCTTTCATATCATCGTCAAAAGTCCCAGTCTTTATCTTTTTCAATACAGATTTACTGAATATCGGCGACGGATTGGTCTGAACGATGGTTTTTAGGTGATTCTCCACTACATTGGAGGCAATATCCAATAATAAGACTTCGACACCAATATTAGCAAAATGACAGGCGATTCTTGAGCCCATCACTCCCGAACCTAATACTGCGACCTTCTTAATCCTTCTTTTCATAGTTTTAAGCTTTACTCTTATCTTGTAAAAACCTTTGTGAAAGCTGCTGGATCTTTACAAGCGAACTTTCTAGTTTGGCACGCTCGCTCTCTGACATATTAGCGATTAAAAAATCATTGAATTCGCGGACAATCTCTTTAGCGCTTTCCCGCTTTTCCAGACCCAAATCCGTTAAATACACTTTAACTGACCGCTTATCTAATACATTCGCTTCCCGATAAATCAGACCCTGCTTCTCCATACTACTAAGCATCCTTGACAAACTCGTAGAACGAACGCCTAGCAGGCTCGCAATCTGGGAGACCGCAGTACCTTCTTTTCGAATATTGATCAACACGTATCCTGATGCTTGAGTCAGCCCCACTTTTGCGGCCACCTGGTTGTATGAATTAGCTACTGATTGCCACGCTGTTTTCAAATAATAATCAATAGTGTTAATTTTCGCCATTCAATTTATTTATTATGCTTGCATAACAAATTTAAGCTATAAACTTTTAGCATGCAAGTAATTTAATAAGATTATCTATTTTTGTCTGAGATGTGTCTTGTACTAATTTAAAGATGTCGTGCAATTAGATAAAGTTGAAAGAGTAACAGGCATTAGCAGTGATGATTTTATTGCTAATTACTTAAAACCAGGAAATCCAGTAATCATTACTGATTTTGTTGACGGAAATAGTCCAGCATTCAAAAAGTGGACTTATGACTACTTTAAAGAAATTGCAGGTGATCAGGTTATCGATATCTATGGTAAAGAAGAGACTTCAAAAGATCGGGTTGCCAGCGCCCCAGTTAAAAGAATGAAGTTCGCTGAATACCTTGACTTGATTGAAAAGGAACCAACAGACTACCGTATCTTCCTTTTTAATCTATTAAAACTGAAACCTGAGTTAAATCAGGATATTATCTACAATGACCCCACAAACGGTAAGGTTCTAAAATGGCTACCTTATCTTTTTTTCGGAGGTGAAGGTTCCAGTACCCGAAATCATTATGATATTGACATGTCCAATGTTTTTATAACCCAATATAAGGGTATAAAAAAGATATGGCTTTTTCCGCTGAGCGAGTCGGTCCAACTCTATAAAATTCCTTTCAACTTTCACAGCTTGGCAAACGTAAAAGATCCCGATTATGACAGATTCCCCGCTTTGAAAAGTCTACGTGGTTTGGAAGCGGAAATCAATCCAGGGGAAACATTATTTATGCCCTCAGGTTATTGGCACTATATCCAATACGTAACGGAAGGCTTTTCGATCAGCGTAAGAGCCCTGCCGACAACGCGAATGGATCGTTGGAGAGGCTTCAGAAACTTGGTAATAACCAGAAACTTCGACAACCTGATGCGAAGGGTGTTTAAGAAAAAATGGTTTGATTATAAAGAAAATGTTGCTATAAAACGCGCCGAGAAATTGTTAAAAAGAAAGGCTTTAGCTAGTCAATGACAGTCAGGATTGAAAATGGTTTAAAGAAATTATTAACAATAACAGATCATGGCTTATTATATTTAAGCTTGATCTGTTCGATCATTATTTTATTCAATCTGGGGTACAACTCAGACATTGAAACTTCCCTGAAACTTGAGCACGGTTTAAGAAACACCTTCATCCTTTTCGGTATCATCCATTTTCTTAGGCTTGCTGCTATCTTATTTATTCGAAGGAAACGAATGCTGATTCAGTACGGTGAACTTCTCTTATCGGTTTATTTCATCTTCATTCTGGTGGCGAGCTCTGCAGGACTATCAAATGAATATCTAAACTTCTTAAAACCTGAATGGGTTTACATAGGTATCTTCTCCACGCTGTTAATTAGTGTATCAAAAGTTAGTTTATTTTTCGACGACTTTTATTTCAACCCTACGATCCTTTTTGTGATCAGCTTTCTGTTGCTAATCTTACTTGGGGCCGTGCTTTTGGTATTGCCCAACTCAACTACCGACAAGCAGATTTCCTTTGTGGATGCCTTATTTACAGCGACAAGCGCCGTTTGTGTTACAGGACTTACTGTGTTTGATGTGTCTACGAAATTCACAAACTTCGGACAGACGGTCATTCTGATCCTGATTCAACTAGGAGGACTAGGTATTATGACATTTACTGGCTTCTTTGGCTATTTTTTCAGTGGCGGATTCTCTTATAAAAATCAAGTCATGTACACCGAGCTACTGAATGAAAACAAGATAGGATCGGTAATTAAAACATTGTATAAAATAGTATTTATCACGTTGCTTTTTGAAGCAATCGGTGCCTTCTTTATTTTCTTCAACCTTCCACCTAGCTTTCCAGAATCCTTTAGTGACCGGGTTTACTTTTCAGTGTTTCACGCAATATCTGCTTTTTGTAACGCAGGATTTTCGACAATACAAGACGGACTATATAATCCGCTAATGCGCTTTAATTACAATATCCATATTGTTTTTGCCATATTGATAATCTTTGGAGGTCTGGGTTTTAATATTATGATGAATACTTACGATTATGTTAAAAGACGTATATCTGGCCTGTATCACAGAATCAGGTATAACCAGGAGTTCAAATTCCCGGCACAGGATCTCACCTTCACTTCAAAAATCATTTTATACTCAACGACAATGCTATTGGCCGGTGGGTTTGTTTTATATTTAGTGCTCGAATTCAATCATAGCTTACGAGAACACGAAAGTCTGTGGGGAAAAATAGTATCCGCTTTTTTCCTGAGCGTTACCCCCCGGTCGGCTGGCTTCTCAACAGTGAATATTCAGACACTGACCTACCCTTCTATTATGCTGACACTGTTTTTAATGTGGGTTGGCGCATCACCGGGTTCAAACGGTGGCGGAATTAAGAATACTACTTTTGCTATATCGTTTCTGAATATTTTCAGTATCGCCTCAGGAAAAGAGAATTTGGAACTTTTTCAACGTAGAATTACCAAAGACACCAGTATACGGGCGTTGGCTATCATAATTTTATCGTTAATGGTAGTAGGAACCGTTTTATTTCTGCTATCGATAACTGACGGGGACATAGAATTTAAAGCACTGGCTTTTGAAAGCCTTTCCGCTTTTGCTATCAGCGGATTGAGTTTGGGCATTACAAGCGAGTTATCTCAGGGAGGAAGAATCATTTTAGTTTTTGCTATGTTTATAGGACGAATAGGAGCCTTAACTTTGTTAATCGCATTTGTTAAAAACACAAAAATTAAATCTTATAAATACCCTTCAGATACCGTACAATTGTGAATATGTTAATTATGTTGATATGAAATTTATAGTATTTGGGCTGGGGCATTTTGGTAAGTCTTTAGCTATCCGTCTAACCGAACTCGGACATGAAGTTATCGGTGCTGATAATGACATGAAGAAAGTAGAAAAATTTAAGGATAAGATTACACATACTGTATGTCTCAATGCGACTGATCGCGACGCAGTAGCATCGCTTCCCTTAAAAGATGCAAATGCAGTGATTGTTGCCATTGGGGAAGACGAGGCTGCATCAATCATGGCGGCGGCTGTTTTGACGCAATTCAACCTTAAACGACTGATTACAAGGGCGGTTTCAGATCTTCAAAAAACGGTATTGGAAGCGATGAAAATCGATGAATTTATTATGCCTGAAGAGGAATCGGCAGAACGGCTTGCCGTACGTTTGGTAAATTTAAATATCATTGACTCATTTAAAGTCTCAGAAAAGTATAGTATCATCGAAATTAAGGTACCAAGCAGATATATAGGAAAAACTTTAATCGAAGCGGACCTTACAAATCAATACCAGGTCATTGTGCTGACAACCATCAAGACCACTGAAACCGAAACCAAAGGGCTAAAAAGAACAATCAAAGAAGCCTCAGGCATAGCTACTTCCGGAACCCTTCTATCCGCGGGAGATTTGTTAGTCATCTTTGGAGAAATGAAAAATATCAACAACCTAATCGATCATAGCTAAGATGGATCTTGTTTTAATAAAACTCTGGTTTGGGATAGACTCTCCGGGTAGCTTGTCTTAATGAAATCTACCATTTTCTCTCTTATATAGCAGCGCAGATCAAAGGCTTCCCCTGAATTCCGGCAGCTCATCAAACAACGAATTTCCATCACCTCTGGTTTCAAATCGGTTACCTGCAACACGTTAACATCCCCATCCCACAAGGAGTTGCTCTCTAAGAGCTGAGTTAATTTTTGCCTTAACTCTACGACGGGAACGGTGAAATCCGTATAAATAAATACAGTGCCCAGTATATCAGCACCGGTTCTTGTCCAGTTCTGAAAAGGCGTTTCTATAAAGTATTGAATAGGTAGAATTAGTCTTCGCTTGTCCCAGATATTAAGAACGACGTAAGTGAGGGTTATTTCTTCTACTTTTCCCCATTCACCTTCAACAACCAAAACGTCATCGATTCTTATCGGTTGTGTAAAAGCAATTTGAAAACCAGCCAGCAGATTTCCAAGCGATTTTTGAGCGGCAAAGCCGATGATTATTCCTCCAATACCCACACCTGTAAGTAGCCCCGCTCCCACTTTCCGCATGCTTTCAAAACTCAATAAGATGATAGCGATAGTTACAATAGTAATGATCGCTACCAGCAGTTTCCTTATAAATTGCAATTGAGTTCTCACTTTGCGTTCTCTCAAGTTATCAGCTTTACTAGAATCGAAGCGATTGTAAAAATAGTCCTCCAAGATTCGGATACTGCGGATTATAATAACAGAAAAACAAATAGTGAGTGCTATTTCCAGTAGCTTTTGAAGCGTCGCCATGGTTAGCGGATCGATCTTCATTAGCGGCAAAAGGCTGTTTAATATAAATAAGGGGACAAAAAAAGTAAATGTTAAGCGATAATGTTTGATCGCAGACCGAATTATCGAATAACCTTGCTCCTTCTCTGAAAACTTTTTGATAAAAGGGATAAGGATGTTTTTGATAATGATGCCCGACAGAATGGAAAATAAAACGATGGAAATATTCCAGATAAAAGGCGAAGTAGAGTTGGACCAAGTACTTAATAAATCATTCACAGCTAGAAAAATATAGTTTCACATATGCAGCCTTGTATTAAGAACAAGCCGCTGCTTTCATATTAAACATCTTCATGACTAATATGAAAGCAACAACAGCTCTTCTCTCAAAAGGTTCGCGTGAAAATCCAAATTTCTATAAACTTACATGTGAAAGTGCAGAAGTACTTTTAACAAAAGAATAGGTTTTCAGTGACTTTTTAAGCAATCGGCGAGCAACATGGATACGGGTTTTAATTGTGCCGATCGGGATACGCAGATGATCAGCAATTTCCTGATATTTGTATCCCTCAAAGTACATTGTGAAAGGAACGTAGTAATCTTCAGACAGCTTGTTCATAGCATCCTTGATGTCGTCCATCACAAATTGCTTTTCGCCCCGGTTTTCAGTGGCACTTAAAAACAGGTTTGCAGGCGTAATCTCTTCCGATTGCGTAATCACGCCGCTCGTCTTCATCACCCTCCGATAGTTATTAATGAAGGTGTTTTTCATGATGGTATACAACCAACCTTTGATGTTAGTCCCTTCCTGGAACTTTTCACGGTAGGTGATTGCCTTAAGAACCGTGTCTTGCACAAGATCATCAGCGTCTTGTTCGTCATGTGTAAAATGAAGTGCGTACATTTTCAGGGAGGCCGCATGATCCGTAATCAGCGTTTCAAATTTTAGGTTAAGCATTGCATTAGGGTTTAGGTTTTTAATAATTATTCCAATTTCATTTTATCTTCATTTTTTTCTCCCCTTGAATTTATAATTGTTGCTTTTCCATAAAGCATATCATAAACCTAAGGAAGATTTTTATAAAAGAAGCTATTGCAATAGTTATCAAGTATTTACCAGACCAACTTTAGGTACTTATGCAATCCTAAAAAGTGGTTAACCCTTATAGATGCGGTTGTTTATCCTCAACAACTTACATCTTTTACTCATTATTCGGGTAAATCTCCTTCGCTTATGTCATTTTCCGCAGCATCAATATTATCCTCTGCTCTATCGGTTAGTCCGCCATAAGAATTAGCATATGGATCTCCCGGGGTTTCAGCTTCATAGGTTCTACCAGTATTATTAGTAGACTTTTCACGTTGTCTGTCTTGCGACAATTCGTTTTCGGGCATACGGATATCACGATTTTCGGAATCGTGCGCTTTCTGACTTTCGTTTTGATTTTGATTTTTCATCGACATTGCTATTTTTTTTGTATTCAGTGACTAATTAAGGAATAACAGCCTACCATTTCTCATTGTTTGGATTGATTTACAAATGTTGTTTGTCCGACAGCAACGTATATATTGCCTTATACCTCTATATTTGTTTTATGTTTTTAAGCAAAAACTATTTTTGGAGAAATTGGTTAAGTGGTATAGATTAAATCAGCAAAACACATTGAATAAATTTACTAGAATCTCGCTTAAGGTTGTTTTATGGTTGTTAGGTATAATTGTCGGATTGATTCTCCTAGTATTCATACTTATCAACATACCTGCCGTTCAGAATTTTGCGGTACAAAAAGTCGTCTCCTATCTGGAAAACAAGATAAAAACACCTGTTGACATCAAGCGAGTTAGCTTGAAATTACCAAAACTACTCGTGCTTGAGGGTGTCTATTTTGAAGACCAGAAAAGCGATACTTTAATCGCCGGGGACACTTTATTAGTCGACATTAGCTTATTAAAGTTATTAGACAATAAAGTAGAAATCAACGAACTGGATTTTCGCGGAATCACCGCCAATATTACCCGGACGCTACCAGACAGTGCTTTTAACTTCGATTATATCGTTCGTGCTTTCGCTACCGAAGAAGTACAGGAAGAGCCGCAGGATACAACGTCTGCAATGGCTTTTTCAATTGATAAGATAAATTTGGATAGGATCCGCTTAACTTATAAAGACGATGTGATTGGCACCAATGCTGACTTCTATCTAGGGCATCTTGACACTAGGATTAAGACGTTCGATCTTCCAAACATGCGTTTCGAAGTACCCAAGATTGTTATTGATGGAATAAACACAAAAGTGAAACAGTGGAAGGTAGCGACTACAGACGATATTCCGTCAACTTCTCAGTTGGGCGTCGAGAGCGCCGTTGGCGAGGAAGCAGGTATGCCCGACTTTAAGTTAGGGAGCGCCGATTTCAAGAATATAAAGGTTGTCTACGAAGATGAAGCTTCAGCAATGAACGCTCAGGTGGCATTCAAACGATTAGCTGTCAACTTCGAAGACCTTGATTTGAGAAATGAGAACATTAAAATTGATGATTTCCTTTTGGAAGATTCTGATTCGAGAATCGTATTTCAGACTGCCACAGCACCTGTGACTACTGCCAGCGTTGATACAAGTGAAAGCGACTCGATGGACTGGGTCGTATCTGCGTCAGATATTAATCTCAAGAATACAAACATACAGTTCGATGACAACGCATCAGCCAGGCTGAATAAAGGATTAGATTATGCACATATGAAGCTTTCTAATTTGAATTTGGATCTGGAGGATCTCTTTTTCTCTATGGATTCGATCAGTGGAAACTTAGACCGACTGGATTTCAAAGAAAAAAGTGGGCTGGAAATTTCGAAGTTTGAAACCGAATTTAGGTATACGAATACAGGGGTTCTTTTAAAAGACCTAATCCTGCAAACTCCTAACACACTCTTGCGGGATAATATTGATATAAGATATCCTTCACTCGCTGCGCTAAGTGACAGTCCTGAGCTAATCGAAATGGAAATAAACCTGGATCGAGGCACATTAGGCATGAAAGATATTGTTTTGTTGGTACCGGCACTTGACACAATGGAGGTCATGAAGCCTTTACTCAATAAGACTTTTATGATTGACGCTGCGCTCAATGGAACGCTCGGAAACCTTAATATTCCGAAGTTCAGGGTTAGCACCTTAGATGATACCTATTTGAATGTATCGGGAAATGTGAAAAATGCTATGGATCCTGCAACCCTCTTTGCGAATATAACTATAGAGGATTTACGAAGCAGCAATCGCGATTTGAACCGTTTGATTGCTAAAAGTATGCTGCCTCCAGATATCGATATTCCGGCTTCAATAAGACTTCGGGGCAAGTTCAACGGCGGATTAAATAACTTCAGAACGAATATGGCATTGAATACTTCCGTAGGAGATGCCGATCTGGCCGCAAATTATATAGCCAGCCGCGATACCAGTTACAGTGCAAAAGTAGATATTAGAAATCTGGACGTGGGGAGTTTTATGAAAAACGACACAACAGTCGGAAGGGTTAGTTTTACCGCCACGGTAGCTGGAAAAAGCCTTGATCCACGTACAATGGTAAGTAAAGGTCAGGCCCAGTTGATCAGTGCAGAAGCAATGGGCTATACTTACAAGAATATCAACCTGGATTTTGATGCAAATTCGGGAGATATTCTTGCCAACTTGGTAAGCACAGACCCCAATATTCAATTAGTTATGAACGCACAGGCAAACTGGAGAGATAAATACCCGGCGCTGCTTCTAAACTTGAATATTGATAGCATCAATACAAAGAACTTAAATCTTACACAAGATGAAATCCGTTACCATGGTCAACTCGAAGCAGATCTGGCAACAGCAGATCCTGATTTCCTCAATGGCTACATTAATCTGGTAAACTCTTCCCTTTCATACAATGGAAAAGGTTATGCGCTGGACACCATCCGACTGGTTTCTGAAGCTACGGACTCGCTTAAGAGTATCAATGTAGAATCTGAATTCTTAAACGCATCCTTATTCGGAAATTATAAATTAACACAATTAGGCACAGCAATTCAAGATGTTATTGCCACCTATTATAACCCTACGAACGCAATTGACACGGCAACTTACGATCCTCAATCTTTCGATTTCAATGCGGAATTAGTTCGCTCACCGTTAATTCAGCGTATTGTTCCAACGCTCACCGAGATGGATCCCGTAACCCTTTTCGGTAATTTCAATAGTGCAGAAAGATCGATAAATGCACGTCTTGGCGCATCTCACGTACTTTATAGCGGCACCTTGATTGATACCGTGAGCTTTGATATCAATACGGCAGACAGCGTTCTTTTCTACGCTGGGAATATAGGCCGGATCAATGTATCGAATATTGAGCTTATTAATACTTTGATCAGCGGAAATATAAAAGAGAGTCTGATAGAAACCGGTTTGTGGATCAGAGACTCAGTAGGAGAAGAACAATACCATATCGGCGCTCAGATGTTGGCTGAGAACAATAATTTTATGTTCAGTCTTCTTCCAGATGGTTTGATACTGAACTACGAACAATGGAACATTAACCCCCAAAACCGGATATTTTTTGGCGAACAAGGGATTCTAGCGCGAAATTTCATTCTTCAAAACTCCGGTCAGGAGTTGAGCTTAAACTCTAGAGACTCTGTAATGAACGCTCCGATTGATGCCTCTTTCTCGAACTTCCAGATAGAAACATTTACTAAATTTATTGAAAGTAGTACGCTGAAATTAGGCGGAGGAATAAACGGGAACGCTTCTGTCGACCGCCTCGAGAGCTCTCCGGTTTTCGTCTCAGATATCACGATCAACGACTTCTATTTTGCAAATGACACGATCGGCGATATTAATCTAAAAATTAACAATCAGCGAGAAAACACTTACGCCGCTGACGTGACCATTAGTGGGTTTGGCAATGACGTAAATTTAAAAGGCGATTATGTAACCATACCAGGGCAAACAGCCTCAATGGATATGGTACTCAATATGAACCGCTTGAATATGAGCACACTAGAGGCGTTCTCTTTTGGATCGATTAGACGAACCGAAGGTTACATGAATGGCCAATTAGCCATCACCGGCGCCCCAGATGCCCCAAGTGTTAATGGAAGTCTTCTTTTCAACGACGCCGAATTGAATGTATCAATGCTTAACGCGCAGTTCACCTTAGAGGACGACGCCATTGTCTTTAATGACGATGGAATCGTATTTCGCGATTTCTCAATCGCAGACAGCGTTGGCAACCAAGCTGTTATCAAGGGAGCTATTCGAACAAAGACATACACAGATTTTACGTTCGATTTGGGGTTGAGTGCGGATAATTTTCAAGTGTTAAACAGTACAGATGTAGATAATGAGCTATTCTACGGCACTTTGTTTTTAAATAGCGATTTACGCATCACCGGAAATATGGATAATCCGGTAGTAAACGGAACACTCCGCGTTAATGAAAATACGCAGATGACCATTGTCGTACCAGATAGTGAGCCAGGAATGATGGAGCGCGAGGGAATTGTCGAGTTTGTAAACAAAAGCGATACTAGCAACAGCGGTCAGTTTGCATACACAGATACGATGGCAACTGCAACCGTACAAGGAATGGATATCTCGTTAAACGTTGATGTAGATCCAGACGCGGAGTTTAATGTGGTTATCGATCCTGGAACGGGAGACGCGCTGTTTATAAAAGGTACTGCACAGCTGAATGTTGGAATTGATCCGGGAGGCAACATATCCATGGCAGGTACATATGAAGTTTCCGAGGGAAGTTATGAACTGTCGTTCAATATGCTAAGACGCAGATTTGAATTCAAGGAAGGAAGTACGATCATCTGGAACGGGGAAATGATGTCTGCAGATCTTAGTATTACCGCAGCCTACGATATTGACGCGGCGCCAATTGATCTGTTAGAAAACCAGCTGGGTGGAAGGAATTCAAATTACTATAAACAAAAGATTCCTTTTGAAGTCAATTTGATTCTGACAGGAGAGATGCTTAAGCCGGTAATTGGCTTTGACATCAATCTGCAAGAGGACAATGTCGGCGTATCACAGGATGTAACAAGCCTGGTTAATACAAGGCTTTCCCAGATCAGGGAGGACGAAACTGAACTCAATAAGCAGGTTTTCGCACTCATCGTCCTCGGTCGCTTTGTTGCCGAAAATCCATTTTCTAGTGCTGCTGGCGGTAGTACGGAGTCAATGGTCAGAAATTCAGTAAGTGAGCTATTGAGCGCACAACTCAATAATCTGGCAGGGGATTTGATAGCGGGTGTAGAACTAAATTTCGATCTTCAATCAACGGACGATTATAGCACGGGGGATTTAGAAAACCGTACGGATTTAAATGTAGGTCTTTCCAAACGCCTTCTCAACGACAGACTAAAGGTGACCGTGGGTTCAAATTTCGAAATCGAAGGCGGAGGTCAGCCCAACAGGAGCCCAAGCAATATTGCCGGGGACATCGAAATCGAATACCAGCTTTCTAAGGATGGACGTTATTTCCTACGCGCTTTTAGAAAGAATGAATATGAGGTGACCCTTCAAGGTCAGGTGATCGAAACTGGACTAGGGTTTAATATCAACATGGATTATAATCAATTCAAAGAAATATTCATGAGTGCAAAGCGGCTTCAGGAGCACAACAAAGAAATTGAAGAACAAAAACGAAAAGAGCTAATGAAAGCAGTGCCGGGAACCAGACTACGTGATCAGAAAATAAAATCGGAAGCTATTGAATTCAAAAAGAGAGAAAACGATCATGAATAATAAGATATCCACTTCAATCCTTATAATCGGCATACTAGCGTTACTTTCTGCTTGTAGCAATATCAAATATTTGAAGGAAGGCGAAATTTTATATGTGAAAGGAGAAGTCGAGTTACAACCTGACACCTCCTTCAATGAAAAATATATCGAGCCCTTGCAAGGAAACCTTGAAGGTTATTTACGTCCCCAGCCAAATAGCAGTATTTTGGGGCTTAGGCCGAAACTATGGTTCTATAATATCGCAGGAGAAACCACAAGTGAAAAAGGGATTAAGGGATGGTTAAAATATAAACTAGGCGAACCTCCGGTTCTATTAAGCGATGTAAACAGACCGTATAACGAGGACTTACTTAGAAATCGCCTCGAAAACATTGGTTTCTTTAATGCTTCCGTAAATTCAGATACAACGATAAAGAATAAGAAAGCAACAGTCACGTATTTCGCCAGACCGCATATAAACTACAAAATCAAAGAAGTAATCTTCGAACTGGATAGTACGGACTTTGGTAAAATCATCGCCGACTCCAAAGAAAAATCGCTTCTCCAGCCAGGTAGGCCTTACAACCTCGATGTAATTATCAATGAGCGGAGTCGAATTGATAATGAGCTAAAAGAACAAGGATATTATTATTTCAACCCGGATCATCTTTTGGTTCAGGTAGATAGTACTATTGGAAACCATCAGGTGAATTTATACGTTACTGTGAAACCTGAGGCTCCGGACATGGCACTTCATCCCTACTCAATTAATAACATTTTCATATTCCCTGATTACAGTTTGCAACAAGGCCATTATCAAGTCGCTGAGCCTACTGACAGCACGTCCTATCGCGGATATCATATTATCGACCCTGGAAATTCTTACAGAAAACGGGCAATAATCCGCCCGATGTCCTTCAACAAAGGGGACTTATACAACCGTCAGGATCACACCAGAGCGATTTCTCAACTGGTGGGTATGGGAACGTTCAAATTCGTGAAAAATAATTTTGTTCCGGTCGATTCTACGGGAAAAAATTTACTGGACGTATATTATTACCTGACTCCGCAAGCAGAGAAATCCATACATTTTGAAATACTTGGAAAAACCGCCTCAGTTTATAATGGTACAGATGCCAGCTTGAGCTGGCTACACCGAAATGCCTTCAAAGGAGCAGAACAATTAAGAATATCCGTTTTTGGGGGATACGAATTCCAAACAGGGGGAAATGTAAATCTGAATTCTACTTTCTATCGGTACGGTGCTGAAGCGAGTTTAGTTTTCCCTCACATTGTATCTCCATTTAACTTTCGTCCGTCACAACGCTTCGTTCCCCGAACCACTATCAAAACAAGGTTTGAGATTTTAAATCGTACCAATGCGTACAACTTAAATTCGATGACGTTTAGCTATGGTTACGCATGGAAAGAAAATATAAGAAAAGAGCATGCGCTGGATCTGCTCGAAGTGGCGTATGTCCGTTCTGGAAATATTTCAGAAGAGTATGAATTAGAGCTACAGCAGAATCCAAACTTACGTCATGCCATCGAAAAACAATTTATCATTGGTCCGAACTATATATTTACGTTTACCAACACTATGGAGCAACAACGTAAAAACACTATGTATTTTCGTGGAGGTCTTGATCTCTCAGGAAACATTTTAGGATTGATCAACGGATCTAATTATAAAGAAGGCAAAACGCATGATTTTTTAGACGCGCCGATCGCACAATACATAAAAACAGATGTTGATTTTAGAAACTATACGAAGATAGGCACCAAGTCTGAAATTGCGGCAAGAGCCATGTTGGGATTTGGATACGCTTATGGCAATTCTTATGCGATGCCTTATATCAAGCAATTTTATGTCGGAGGGCCAAATAGTATCCGTGCCTTCAGGGCTCGTACCCTTGGTCCAGGATCTTACCAGCCAGAGCAATTTGGAGAGAACAACTTTGTACCTGACATGACTGGCGATATCAAAGTGGAGCTCAACGCTGAGTATCGACGAAACTTAGTCAGCATTGTCAATGGAGCCCTTTTTGTTGATGCAGGGAATATCTGGCTTTTAAACGAAGATGAAAACAAACCCGGTGCAAAGTTCAGTAAGAACTTTCTAAAAGAAATGGCAGTCGGAGCGGGACTCGGATTCCGTTTCGACCTAACTTTCCTGGTGTTAAGAACAGATTTGGCTATACCACTAAGGGTTCCTTATCTGCCAGAAGGTGAAAGATGGGTGTTCGATAAGATTGATTTCGGAGACAAAGAATGGAGAAGAAATAATCTGATTTTCAATCTAGCAATTGGCTATCCTTTTTAATTTCTATTGATAATGCCTTCTTTTATTTTTATATTGCCTGAATAACGAAGCCTTCGGTTTCGAACAAACAATATTAATATGTAATAATATGAAGATAACCGTAGTAGGAGCCGGAGCTGTTGGTGCAACCACCGCAGACAACATCATAAGAAGAGCTTTAGCAGAAGAAGTGGTCTTGCTTGATATCAAAGACGGATTTGCCGAAGGCAAAGCACAAGATATTTCGCAAACAGCAGCTTTACTGGGTTTTGATACACGCGTTACCGGAGTAACAAACGACTATAGCAAAACTGCTGGCTCAACAGTTGCTGTAATCACATCAGGGATTCCCCGTAAACCAGGAATGACGCGTGAGGAGTTAATAGGAACGAATGCTAGCATCGTGAAAACAGTTGCTGAAAATCTGCTAAAGTATTCTCCGGATATCATACTCGTCATCGTTTCTAATCCAATGGACACTATGACTTACCTGGCATTAAAGTCGACAGGAATTCCCAAGAATCGCATTATCGGGATGGGGGGTACATTGGATTCAGCAAGATTCAAATATCAGCTGAGTCAAAAACTAAACGCATCTCCATCCGATCTGAATGCTATTGTTATCGGCGGACATGGCGATACCACCATGATTCCGTTAATCAAACATGCCACCTGGAATAGCCTTCCGGTCACAGATTTTCTAAACCAGGAGGAGCAAGACGCCGTTGTTAATGCGACAATGGTAGGAGGAGCTACGTTAACCAAATTGATTGGAACTTCGGCATGGTATGCGCCAGGTGCAGCAAGCGCAGCGGTGGTAGAAAGCATTGTACGCGATCAGAAAAAATTATTTACAGCTTCCGTTTATCTTGAAGGTGAATACGGTCAGTCCGATATCAACCTGGGTGTACCTATTATCATAGGTAAGAACGGAGTAGAGAAAATCTTGCCCCTAAAGCTGGACGCTGACGAACTTGCTTCATTTAATGATAGTGCGGAAGCGGTGAGAGCTATGAACAATGTGTTAAAAGAAACCGGACTTATTTAATGTCCGAAATACCCTTAATACTATTGAACTTGGAGGATGATGGCTACCATCTTTTGGTTGACGTTTTCATCTTCAATCAATCCTTTAGAGCAGTTTTAGACACAGGAGCGTCTAAAACTGTTTTTGATAAGGCCACAATCGAAAGGTACATCGATCCTGAATTATTAATGTCTTCAGACAAGCTATCGACGGGTCTTGGCACCAATACGATGACCAGTCATACCCTTATCATTCCGGATCTTCAGATCGGAGACCTACATCTCAAGAACTATGAACT
>Ga0079224_100005618_pt1 | contig 16491 bp, 14 predicted proteins | sample Stecom2015_FD_80414 | JGI IMG/M metagenome (GOLD analysis project Ga0079224, IMG submission 80414) | Agricultural soil microbial communities from Utah to study Nitrogen management - Steer compost 2015 | ecosystem: Environmental > Terrestrial > Soil > Agricultural land | place: USA: Utah... | reverse complement strand
TGGATCTTCTCGGTCATCACCACGCCTCCCTGTGTCGGCGATCACAACACTGTGCCCGCTGGGGCGCCGACCCGCCAGCGCAACTCTGTACAAATCGACAGCGCCACTTTGGCCAGACTGTGCAAAACTGCTGCTTATGCCCACCGCGAGGGAGCTCACTCACGACGCGCAGCTGGGCCTGGCCCTGCGCGCAGGCGACGCGGGCGCCGACCGCCCGATCTCCTGGGTCCACTCCAGCGAACTCGACGACCCGACGCCGTTCCTCTCCGGTGGCGAGCTGCTGCTGATCACCGGCATCGCGTTGCCAGCCGACGACGAGGGACGAGCCGCCTACGTCGGACGGTTGGCCGCCGCCGGGCTGTCCGGCCTCGGATTCGGCATCCAGCTCGGGCACGACACGATTCCCGAGTCACTCCTGGCCGCTGCCGAGGCTGCGGCACTCCCGGTGCTCGAGGTTCCCCATCGGACGCCGTTCATCGAGATCGGCAAGACCGTCTCCCAATCGCTGGCCGATGATCGCAGCGCCGAAGCACGCCGGTTCGAGACCGCCCGCACCGCGCTCACCACCGCGGCCATGCACGGCGAGGACCTCGGCGGCGTAATCGGCAGGCTCGCCGTCGACCTCGCGTGCTGGGCGATGCTGCTGGAGCCCGACGGGACGGTGGCACATGCCCAGCCCGCGGACGCGGCCGAACGTGTCGGCGACCTGGCTCCCGACCTGGACCGATTGCGTACCGTGCGCCCGCCCTCCAGCATCGGACTGTCGGCGTGTGGGGACCACGTCGCGGCGCACTCGCTGGGCGGCGCCAGCACCTTGGCCGGGTTCCTCGTCGTCGGCAGGGCGCGGCCGTTCTGCCCCACCGATCACCACATCACGCACGCCGCGTCGTCACTGTTGTCCATCGCGTTGACCCGCACCCGCTCCGCCGCGGACGTGCGCCTCCGCACCACCGCGCTGAAACTGCTACTCACCGGCCACCGCACGGCCTTCGACGAGCTCGCGGGACCGCTCGGACTACGACTTCCCGCCCCGCCCGTGGTCGTCCTGGCCGGGTCGGGGCACTCGTCCACGCTGGTGGATTCGACCGGTTCCCCGGACCTGCTGACCGGCCAACTCGACGGCCGGCTGATCGCGGTCGCCTCGGCCGCGCAGCAACTGCCGTCGGCCCGACACCTGGGCGTGTCCGCACCGATCGGATGGGACGGGCTGCCCGGCGCGTATCGGCAGGCAACGCAAGCGCTGGCGGAGGCCACGCGCAGGGGTGCGGCGGTGGTCCGGTTCGACGACCTCGGTGTGGGACTGCTGCGGGACGTCGCCGACGAGGAGGTCGTCGGGCGCGCCGAGGCGATCCTGCGCCCGTTGGACGAGCACGACGCGCAGCAACGCGGCGAGCTGGTGCGCTCGCTGCGCGCGTGGATCGCGCACCACGGGCACTGGGACCCCGCGGCGGCCGAGTTGGGCATCCACCGGCACACCCTGCGGTACCGCATGAGCAAGGTGGCCGCGTTGCTGGACTGCGACCTCGACTCCCCCGACGTGCGTGCGCAACTGTGGCTGGCGATCCGCCTGGTCTCCTGATCGGGTGCGCCCGAACCGGTGAACCGCGAGCGCCTGTGCCTTCGGTACAGATCGGATGGGCGCCGCTGGCGATTTCCACGAGCCCCGCACAGGGCATACCGTTGCCGGTTCCCGGACGTGACCGGTTTTCCGGACGTGAAAGGTAGGAGGCGGCCATGAAGACCCTCATCGACCTCAACGCCGACGCGGGCGAGAGTTTCGGCAGGTGGAAGCTCGGCGACGACGCTGCGCTGCTACCCCAGGTCAGCTCGGTCAACGTCGCCTGCGGCTGGCACGCGGGCGACCCGGCGACGATGCGCCACTCGGTGGAGTTGGCCGTCGCCAACGGCGTGGCGCTGGGCGCCCATCCCGGATTTCCCGACCTCGCGGGATTCGGCAGGAGGGCCATGGCGCTGAGTCCGTCCGATGCGGCCGACACCTGCCTCTACCAGTACGGCGCGCTGCGCGGGTTCGCCGACGAGGCCGGCGCCCGCATCGCGCACGTCAAACCGCACGGCGCGTTGTACGGGTTGACGCTGCGCGACCCGGACGTCGCCACGGCCATCGCCGCGTCGATCACCAAGGCCGATCCGACCCTGCTGCTGGTGCTGCTGGCAGGGCCGACCGCCGAGCGCGTACTGGCCGACGGGTTCCCGGTGGCACGCGAAGCGTTCGCCGACCTCGACTACGACGACAACGGTCACATCATCATCGAGCCCGTGCCCGAGGCCAAGGACCCCGAAGCCTGCGCGCAGCAGGCGATCGACGTGCTCAACGGCCGTGTCACCTCGGTCAACGGAACGACCATCGAGGTCGACGCCGACACGATCTGCCTGCACGGTGACCGCCCGAACTCGGTCGAGATCGCGCGCGCCGTCCGCGCCCGGTTCGCACAGCACGGGGTAAGCACGGCCGCCATGCACGAGGTGGTCGCCGCCCGCGGGCGGTGACGCAGGCCGGAACCCCGCACCCCTGCGGCCGGACACTGTGGACCGTGGCGCGTCCGAACGCGACGGCGGCACGGGCGATGCTCGGCTCAGGCCGTTCGTAGCGCGTACAACGCGATACCGGCCGCCACACTCACGTTGAGCGAGCTCTTCCTGCCGTACATGGGGATCTGCAGCAACACGTCGCACTGCGCGCGCAGCTCGGGCGAGATGCCCCGCACCTCGTCACCGAGCACCAGTGCCACCTGGGTGTCCGGCCGGTAGTCACCCAGGCCGACCGCGTTCGGGTCGATCTCCAGTCCCACGACCGTGAAGCCGTCGGCGCGCAGCGCATCGAGGAGCTCCTGGACGTCGTCGTGCCGTTTCCACGGCATGGTGCGTTCGGCCCCCGCGGCCGCCTTGGCCAGCCGACGTGTCTGACGGGCGGCGAGGATCGGATCCCGTTCGTCCCCCGGATGCTGCGGATACGGGGTGAATCCGGTGACGTGGAGCGTGTCGACGGCGAACACCTCGCCGGTGCGCATGACCGAGCCGACGTTGTGGGCCGAACGCAGGTTGTGCGCGACGACCACGATGCGCCGCTGATCCGCGGGCTGCCCACCGAGTTCACCGTGTCCACCGAGATCACCGTGCCCGGCGAGTTCACTGTGCCCGGCGACGCCACGCAGGCGGGAGACATCGTCCTGATCGGAGGGTCCGACCTGTACATCACCGCTCACGACGCAGGGACCCTAGCAGGTCACCGACGCCACCCTGCCCACCTCTCCCGACCACAGCCGGACGGTCACGGCGTGACGACCGCCCGCCCGCGCAGCGTCCCCTCGTGCAGCCGGTGATACGCCTCCGGCGCCTCGTCGAGGCTGAATCTCTCGGTCTCGACCCGCACGTGACCGCTGCGCGCGAGCGCGAGCACCTCCATCAGTTCCGGCCGCGAGCCCCAGTACGGGGCCCGCACCGTCGCGTCGTACGGGGCCAGGAGCATGCCGACGTCGACCTGACCACCACCGACGCCGACGAGCACCTGATCGCTTTCGACGCCCCGCAGTGCGGCGCCGAGTTCGAGGGTCGGCGCCGCGGCCACGAAGTCGAACACGGCCGTCACCGCGGGCACGCCGATCACCTCGGCAATCCGCTCCCTCGCCGACGGGTCGGACGGGAACGCGTGATGCGCCCCGACGTCCCTGGCCAGTGCGAGCTTGTCGTCGCTGACGTCGAGGGCGATGACCGTCGCGGTCGTGAGCGAACGCAGCAGCTGGATCGCGACGTGGCCGAGTCCGCCCGCTCCGATCACGACGGCCGAACTGCCGGGCCCCAGTTTGCCCAGCGAACCCTTGATCGCGTGGTATGGCGTCAGTCCGGCGTCGGTGAGGGCGACGTTGTCGGCCGGATCGAGGTCGCCCAGCGGGACGAGGAAGCGCGGATCGTCGACGATCATGTACTCGGCCATCGAGCCGTCGTGGCCGAGCCCGGGAGGCGTGATCCCCAGCTCCGCCGCGCGCGGACAGTAGTTCTCCTTGCCCTGCGCGCACTGCAGACAACGCCCGCATCCCCACGGTCCGTAGACGGCGACGGAATCCCCCACCGCCACACCGGTCGCTCCGTCGCCCAGCTTGTCGACGACGCCTGCGCCCTCGTGGCCGAGGGTCATCGGCAGCGGATAGCTCGCCGTGTACTGCTCCTCGGGCAGACTCATGACGAACGAGTCCGAGTGGCAGGCACCCGCGGCGGTGACCTTCAGCCGCACCTGCCCCGGCCCCGGTTCGGGGACCGGAACCTCGCGCAGCTCCGGTGGCGCACCCACCCGCACGTACTGCAACGCCTTCATGACCATCACCCCTTCCGCCGCCGTCATCGTCGCACCGCAGGCGGCTGTCCGCAGGGATCGCGCGCGCTGGCCGGCAGACGCGCGCATGCTCCGCGTTCGTCCGGGTAGCCCCCGACCACGAACGCACCCTCGGCCCCGGGAGGTCGGCATGCTGACGACGAACGTCGCGGACGGCATCCACCGCGTGGAACACGCGCACGTCAACTGGTTCCTCGTCGAGGACGACCACGGCGTCACCGTCGTCGACGCGGGACTTCCGACGTCCTGGGACCGCCTTCGCCGCGCCATGGCCGAGGTGGGACGGTCCCTGCGGGACATCAGGGCACTCCTGCTCACCCACGGCCACTTCGACCACCTGGGCATCGCCGAACGCCTCCGGTCCGAACTGGACGTTCCGGTCCTCGTGCACGACAACGACGTCCCGTTGACGCGCAACCCGCGCCGGTACGGCCGCGCGCGCCCGGTCAGCGCGTACCTGGCCACTCAGTTCCGTGCGCTGCCCCTGGCCGCCGGGTTGCTGAGGAACCGCGCCTGGTGGCCGCGGCCGGTGCGCGAGGTGCATCGCCTCCGCGACAAGCGGCTGACGGTGCCAGGCGGGCCCAGGGTCGTCTTCACCCCGGGCCACACACTGGGTCACTGCGCCTTCCACTTCCCCAACCGCGACGCGGTGATCGCCGGGGACGCCGTCGTCACGCTCGACCCGTACCGCGCGACGCGCGGACCACGCATCGTCTCCGGTGCGGCGACCGCGGATCCCGAACGGGCCCTCGAGTCGCTGGACGGGATCGCCGCCACCGGGGCGCGGACGGTGCTGGTCGGCCACGGCGAGCCGTGGACCGACGGCGCGGAACGCATGGTGGAACTGGCACGGCAGCACGGGCCCGGATAACCGGCGCCCCACGGCCGGTCCTCACCGCACGCTGCTGGCGCGTTCGACGAGTGCGGTGTGCAGGGTGGTCGTCCGCACGTCCCGGTCGGGTTCGGCGATGCGGTCCAGCATCATCCGGACGGCATGGCTGCCGATGTCGTAGGCGGGCTGGGCAACGACGGTGAGCGGCGGGTCGATCAACGTCGTCCACGGCGCCTCGTCGAACGTCACCACACCCACGTCGGATCCCGGCCTCAGGCCGAGTTCGCGCAGCGCCTGCAGCGTGCCGATCGCCATCGCGTTGTTGGCGACCAGCACGGCGTCCGGTCGCGTGCGGCCGCGGAACAGCTCGACGGTCGCCGACCGCGCCCCCGACGCGCGGTACTCGGCCCGCTTCGTCAGTGCCGCGGGCGCTCGCAAACCCGCCGCACGCAGCGCGTCCCGATGCCCGGCGGCGCGGTCGTCGGCCGTGGGAACGCCGCGCGGGCCGGTCAGGCAGGCGACGGTGGTGTATCCCTGTCCCAACAGGTGCTCGGTCGCCTGCCGCGCGCCCAACCTGCTGTCGACCAGGACGGTGTCGGTCGGCGGTCCGGGCACCGGGCGGTCCACCGCGACGATCGGCACCCCGGCGTCGCGTAGCGGGGCGAAGTTCGGTTCGGCCGTCGTCGGCGACACGATCACGCCGGCGACCTGTTCGGAGACCGCCACGTCGACGTAGCGCGCCTCCTTGTCGGCGTTGTCGTCCGAATTGCACAGAACCACCGAATAGCCCGCTTCCTGTGCGATGTCCTCGACACCCCGTGCGATCGCGGTGAAGAAGGGGTTCTCCACATCCGAGATGATCAACGCGAGCACGGCCGTGGACTTCCGGCGCAGGTTTCGCGCCAGGCCGTTCCTGCGGTAGCCGAGTTCCTTCGCCGCCGCCAGGACCCGATCGGCCAACTGTTGATCCACAGTGGACTTACCGTTCAGCACGCGCGACACGGTCGCCGTGGACACGCCTGCGTGTGCGGCCACATCGTTGATCGTGGTCACGCCTCATCCTCCACTGCGCCTCACCCTCCCGCGATCCGCCCGCTCCCATGCTGCGCGGGCGGATCGCCAACGTCCTATTGACACTAACGGGCGACAGCGCATAGCTTCAAGAAAACGATTACTCATCGCTGCCGGAATCACCCGAACAGCGAACGCCCGAGCACCCAGTCGACATCCACCGCCGTATGCGATCTGGAGGATCGATGGCACGAATCGGTCTGGTGAGCATCTCCGACGGCCGCGGTCACGTACACGCGCGCAACGCCGAGTTCATCACCACGAAGCAGAACGCCCTCGCCGAGAGTCTCACCACCGCAGGCCACGAGGTCGTCCGTGGCAGCGACATCGTCGCGACGAACGAGGCCGCCACCCGGGTGGCCCGCGAGGTCGCCGCCTCCGACGTCGACCTCACCGTCTTCTACTACGCGGTCTGGTCCTTTCCGAACTTCACGATGCTCGCCGCCGAGGCCACCCGCAGCCCGCTCGCACTGGTGGCCAGCACGGATCCGACCGAACCGGGGCTCGTGGGCAGCCTCGCCGCGGGCGGAGCACTCGATCAGATCGGCCGGTCGCACACACGACTGGCGGGAGCGCCGGACTCGGCCGAGCTGATCGACGCGATCTCCGCGCAGGCGACCGCGGCCGCCGCCGTCTCCTCCCTGCGCGGTTCGACGTTCGGCCGTTTCGGCGGACGGCCGATGGGGATGAACACCGCCGTCGCCAACACCGACCAGTGGATGCGGTTGTTCGGCATCGACGTGGAGGAGATCGACCAGCACGAACTGGTCGTCCGCTCCGAGAAGGCCGACGCCGCGGAGGCCGCGCGAGCGCGGCAGTGGCTCGAGAAGCACACCGCGGGGGTGCACTACGACGGCGGGAAGCTCACCCCGGAGCTGCTCGAGCGCCAGCTGCGGTCCTACATCGCCATCCGCGAGATCATCGCCGAACGTGCCATCGACTTCTCCGGCATCAAGGCGCAACCGGAACTCACCGAGAACTTCGCGACGATGGACGTCACCGAGGCACTGCTCAACGACCCGTACGACTGGAACGGACCGAAGCGCCCGCACATCTGCGCCACCGAGGCCGACATGGACGGCGCGCTCACGATGCAGTTGCTCCATCGCATCGCCGACGTTCCGGTGCTGTTCGCCGACGTCCGCCACTATCACCCCGAGCTCGACGTCTGGGACCTGTGCAACTCCGGTCAACACGCCACCTGGTACGCCGCACGCAGTGACGACCCCGCGGAGAACCTCGCGCAGGTCACGCTGTATCCGGAGGTGTTCTTCTTCCCCGCAGGCGGTGCTTCGGTGCAACACATCGCCGCACCCGGCGAGATGACGCTCGCCCGCTTCACCCGCCTCGACGGCGACTACCGCCTCCACCTGATGCGCGGCGAGTTCCAACACTTCGACACCGCGACCACGACCGGGCTGGTCAACGCCTCGACGCCGGAGTGGCCGCACGCGTTCGCCAGGATCGACACGTCGGCGGAGACGTTCCTGACGCGGTTCGGGTCCAACCACATCCACGCCGTTCCCGGTGACCACAGGGCGACGCTCCGCGCCGCGGCGCGGATGCTCGGGGTGACGGTCGACGAGTTCACGCCGGAGACGCAGCCGTGACCCGGCACGTCATCGGCATCGACATCGGCACGTCGAGTTCGAAGGGCGTGCTGGTCGACGAACGCGGCGTCATCCGCGCCCGCGCGAGTAGGCCGCACGAGGTGTCGACACCGTCTCCGGGGTGGGTCGAGCACGACGCGGACGCGGTGTGGTGGGCCGATTTCGTCCACCTGGCCAGGGAACTCACGGCGGCCTGCGACGGAGACCTCTCCGGGCTCGCCATCAGCGGCATCGGACCGACGTTGCTGCCCGCCGACGCCGACGGCACGCCGCTGCGGCCGGCCGTCCTCTACGGCGTCGATACCCGCGCGACCGCGCAGATCGACGCGCTCACCGGGGAGATCGGCGAGCAGACCCTGCTCGATCGCGGCGGTTCGGTCCTGACCTCGCAAGCCGTCGGTCCGAAGATCCGCTGGCTGGCCGAACACGAACCCGACGTGTTCGCGCGCACCGAGATGCTGCTGATGTGCTCGTCGTACCTGGTGCATCGGCTCACCGGGCGGTACGTCCTCGACCACCACTCGGCCAGTCAGGCCGATCCGCTGTACGACCTGAAGGCACGTGCCTGGGCCGACGACCTCGCTCGGCGCGTCGCACCGGGCATCCCCCTTCCGGAACTGGTGTGGCCCACCGAGATCGTCGGCGAGGTGACGCCGCGGGCAGCCGAGGAGACCGGACTTCCGGCCGGGTTGCCCGTGACGGCCGGGACCATCGACGCGTGGGCCGAGGCGACCAGTGTCGGCGTGCGCTCCCCCGGCGACACGATGGTCATGTACGGCACGACCATGTTCCTCGTCCAGGTCCTCGACGATCTCCGGCCGCACCGGGGTCTGTGGGGGACGTCGGGAGCGTTTCCCGGCACCTACACCCTGGCCGCCGGCATGGCCACCTCCGGCGCGGTCACCGACTGGCTGCGCAAACTCGCGGGCGGCGACTTCGCCACACTCGTCGACGAGGCGGCCGGCGTGCCTGCCGGGAGCAGGGGCCTGCTCCTGTTGCCGTACTTCGCAGGGGAACGCACACCCCTGTTCGACCCGGACGCTCGCGGCATCCTCGCCGGCCTGACCCTCGAGCACACGCGCGGCGAGCTGTACCGGGCCGCACTCGAGGGCATCGCGTACGGCGTGCGGCACAACCTCGAGGCCATGACCGAAGCAGGCGGGACGGCCGAACGTCTGCTCGCCGTCGGCGGCGGAACCCAGGGCGGGCTGTGGACGCAGATCGTCTCGGACGTCGTCGGTGCCGAACAGGAGATCGCGCGCGAGACGGTCGGGGCGTGTTACGGCGACGCGATGCTCGCGGCCGCGGCCACGGGGATCACCGGCGAGACCGGCACGTGGAATCCGATCGTGACCACGGTGCGGCCGGATCCGCAGCGGACCAGCCGGTACGACGACTTCTACCGGGCCTACCGGTCGCTGTACGAGTCCACAACGGACATCGCACACTTCCTGGCCCACCAGCAGCGAGCGGCAGCACAGCCCTCGTGACCCGACCTTCCCGACCACTCGGCAGATCAACGACGATCACGAGGAGGTGGCCGTGACACGCGAGATATCGGCCCGCGTGCCCGCGGTTCGGCTCACGCACGTGAGCAAGTCGTTCCCCGGCGTCGCCGCCGTGGACGACGTGAGCCTCGACATCGACCCCGGCGAGGTGCACGTGTTCGCCGGCGAGAACGGTGCGGGGAAATCGACACTCATGAAGCTCGTCGCCCAGGTCGAGGAACCGACCTCCGGCACGATCGAGCTGCACGGCACACCCATGACGTATCGCGGTCCGGGACACGCACGCGAGTTCGGGGTGGCCATGGTCCACCAGGAGTTCGCGCTCGCCCCCGACCTGACCGTCGCGGAGAACCTCTTCATCGGAGGAGAACCGGGCCGCGGTGGCTGGATCTCGCGGGCGCGTGAACGCAGGGACGCCCGCGAGCTGCTGTCCCGTGTCGGTGCGGACCTCGACCCCGGCCGCCGGGTGGCGCAGCTGTCGACCGCCGAGCAGCAACGGGTGGAGCTGGCGAAGGCGCTCGCCGTGGACGCGCGCGTACTCATCCTCGACGAACCGACGGCGACGCTGACCCGCCAGCAGGCCGACGAACTGTTCGCGATCATCCGGCAGCTCACCGCCTCGGGGATCGCCGTCCTGTACATCTCGCACCGGCTCGACGAGATCTTCGAGATCGGCGACCGCGTCACCGTGATGCGCGACGGTGCGGTGGTGGCGACCCGCCCGGCGTCCGAACTGGACGAGGACGCGCTGGTGGCCCTCATGGTCGGGCGCAATGTGGACAATCTCTACCCGCGGGAGCACACCAGCCCCGGGCCGGTACGACTCCAGGTTCGCAACCTCACCCGGCGCGACGTCGTCCACGACGTGTCGTTCGACGTGCGCGGCGGCGAGATCCTCGGGATGGCCGGACTGGTCGGCGCGGGACGCACCGAGGTCGCTCGCATGGTGTTCGGCGCCGAGCCGCCCGACAGCGGAAGCGTGACGCTGGACGGCAGAACCGTCCGGATCAGACGGCCGTCCGACGCCATCGACGCCGGCATCGGATATCTCACCGAGAGCAGGAAAACCGACGGACTCGCACTCCAACTGGGTGTCGACAAGAACATCACGATGGCGAAACTGCCGATGTGGAACGGGCTGATCAACCTCAGGGAGGAACGGTCCGTGGCCGGCCGGCACCGTGATCGGCTGGGCATCCGCGTGCCGTGGGTGGGCAGACCGGTGCAGGCCCTGTCCGGCGGCAACCAGCAGAAGGTAGTGCTGGCCCGGTGGCTGGAGACGCAGGCCGAGGTGCTGCTGTTCGACGAGCCGGGGCGGGGCATGGACGTCGGCGCGAAGGCGGACATGTTCCGCGAGATGGACAGATTGGCAGGCCACGGCAAGGCCGTCGTGTTCATTTCGAGTTATCTACCCGAATTGCTCAACATGTGCGATCGCATTCTCGTCATGCGCGGTGGGCGCGTGGCCGGCGAACTCGCCAAGGAGGAGTTCTCCGAGGAACGCGTCATCGCACTCGCGACCGGAGCGAAGGACAATCATGACTGACCAACGGACGGCCCGGGGCGTGTCCGACCGGATGGCGGGCGCCATCTCCCAGGTCGCGGCCGCCGGTGCCCTCATCGTCGTGTTCGTCGTGCTGTCGATCGTCGCACCGTCGTTCCTGACCGCCGACAACCTGTTCAACCTCGGGTCGCAGACGTCGGTGAACGCCGTCATGGCCGTGGGCGTGACCCTGGTGATCATCACCGGTGGGATCGACCTGTCGGTCGGTTCGGTGGCGGCGTTGTCGGGCGTGATCGGCGTGATGCTGATGGCCGAGTACGGATTCGACCCCACCCTCGCCATCATCGGCGGGATCCTGGTGGGCGCCGTCGCCGGACTGGTGAACGGACTCCTGGTCTCCGTGGTGGGGCTACCGCCGTTCATCGCCACGCTCGGCATGCTCAGCGTGGCCCGCGGACTGGTGCTCATCGCCACCGGAGCCGTCGCCGTGTTCGGCGCTCCCGACTCGTTCCGGCTGCTCGGCCAGGGCGTCATCGGCGGATTCCCGATCCCGGTGCTGCTCATCGTCCTCGTGGCGGTCGGCGGTTACGTGGTGCTTACCAGAACGAAGCTGGGCCGGTACTCGTACGTGATGGGTTCCAACATGGAGGCCGCACGGCTCTCGGGTGTTCCGGTCCGTTCGTACACGACGGCGGTCTACGTGTTGTCGGGCGCCTTGGCAGGGCTGGGCGGCATGATCGCGGCGTCGCGGATCAATTCGGGACAGCCCAACTTCGGTGAGGGCCTGGAACTCGACGTCATCGCGGCGGTCGTCATCGGCGGTGCCAGCCTGTTCGGCGGCCGGGGTACGGTCCTCGGCTCACTCATCGGCGCGTTCCTGGTGGCGGTGATCCGCAACGGCGCCGTGCAGCTGAACATCGGGACCTTCTATCAGAACGTCCTGATCGGAGTGATCATTTGGATCGCCGTGTGGTGGGACCGCTACCAGCGGCGCAAGCTCAGTGGCGATACGGGGTAATCATGCGCAAACCACTCGCGATCGGCCTGCTGCTGACGCTGACGATCACCGCAGGCTGCGGGGTCGAGGTGCGCCGTCCCACCGGGGGCGGCGCGCCCGGCGAGAACGTCCGCCTGGCCGTGGTGCCGAAGGCCATCGGATTCGACTTCTGGGAACAGGTGCGGGTCGGCGCCGAGTGCGCCGCGTCCAAACATCCGGAGGTCACGATGCACTGGGACGGCGTGACGTCCGAGGACGACGTCAGCGGCCAGCAGAGCCTGCTGCAGGATCTGCTGGCCCAGGGTGTCGACGGGCTCGTCTACGCCGCCACCGACGCGCAAGCTCTGTCCAATGTGAGCAGTACGGCCGTGGAACAGGGCACGACGGTGGTGAACATCGACTCCGGGACCACGCCCCAGCCGAAGAACGTTCCGGTCTACGCCACCGACAACGTGGCTGCGGCCGAACGCGGCACGGACCTGCTGGCCAGGCAGTTGGGCGGCAAGGGCAAGGTGGCATTCGTGGAGTTCCAGCCGGGGACGAGCACGAACGACACGCGCGGCGAGGGGTTCGAGCGCGGGCTGGCCAAGCATCCGGGCCTGAAGCTGGTGGCTCGGCAGTCCAGCGAGAGCGACTACAACACCGCGCTGCAGGTCACCCAGGACATCCTCACCGCCAACCCGGACCTGGACGGCATCTACGCGGGTAACGAGCCCAGCATGCTCGGTGCCGCCGAAGCCGTGCGGCAGGCGGGCAAGGCGGGCAAGATCAAGATCGTCGGCTGGGACACTGCCGAGGGACAGATCGACGCACTCCGCGAGGGTGTGGTCAGCGGTCTGATCGCGCAGAACCCGTTCGCCATGGGTTACCAGGGCGTGCAGGCCACCGTCGACAAGATCCGGGGCCGCGGCGAGCAGCGAGCGACCGACACCGGCGCGACGATCATCACCAAGGACAATCTGGACGATCCCGACGTGCGGAAACTGCTCAACCCGAGTTGTGCAGACCCGCCGCGGTGACGCGGATCCGGCTCGGCGGCCGCACTGTGTACCGCCGAGCCGGATTCGTCCGGTTCGGCCGGTCCCACCGGCCGCGGTGGAGGCCCCTCGCCGAACCCGGTCGCAATGTCACCGTCGCAGGGTCGCCGAGGGGCTCACCCCGAACTCCCTGCGGTAGGCGGCGGCGAACCGCCCGAGGTGGGCGAACCCCCACCGGACGGCGGCATCGGCCACGGTGTCGGCCCGTTTGTGCAGCAGGTCCTCGTGCACCCGGCGCAGACGGATCCGCCGCAGCGCCTCGGTCGGCGTTTCCCCGCGGTAGCGCTGAAAACTCTGCTGCACACGCCTGATCCCGACACCGGCCCGACGTGCGATCTCCGCCGGGGTCCAGTCCTGCGCCGGATCCGCCTCCATCGCATCGACCACCCGCGAGACGATCCGCGGGCAGAAGTCGCCGGTCTCGGGGTCGTCGGGGAAACACGCGGTGACGAACGCCGCCGTGAGCGTGGCGCCCAGCCGCTGGCGGACGGCGCGGCGTTCCACCAGGTCGGGCGATCGCAGACTCTGCGCACCGATCGAGGTCAGCAGGGCCAGCCACGCCTGCGCGGCATCGGTACGCAGGTCGAGCTGAGCGGGCATGTCCTGTTCGGTCAGCCCGACCAACGCGGTCACCTCGTCGGCGAGGTAGTCGGCGTCGATCCGCATACCGAGGATGGAGCAGTCGGCCGACCAGCGGCTCATCAGCGTCTGCGTGTCGGGCGGGCACACGGTGGCCTGGCCTTCGAGCGACAGCACCGACCGCCCGCTGACCCGCGCGTCGAGCACCCCGCTGCGGGGCACGTTCACGGCCCACCCGCCCGGATGATCCGAGCGCACGCTCACCTCGGCGCCCCACCCGATGCGGGTCAACCGCACCGGGCCCAGGTCCACCATGCGCAGTTCCGCGGCGCCGGCGCCCTCGCGGAGCACGGTGAGCTCGTGCGGGAAGTAGGCCTCGGCCACGGCCGCGGAGAAGTCCGGCAGCTCCTCCGCGGACGTCGCGACGCGACCAGAGTGCATGAACACACCTCCCGACGACCTCGTCGTGATCCACGACACGATACATCGCGTTTCGTCGAGCGGACAGCGGCTGCGCTCAGCGGATCGCCGCAGCGCAGCGACCGCCCTACCGTCACCGGCACCTGTCCGACACCGGCGCCACGCGCCCGTTCCCATCGCTGGAGGCCCGATGGATCCCACGAGCCTGAGGGCGGCCTTCGGCCGCTTCGCCACCGGCGTCACCGTGATCACCTGCCGGTCCGCCGACGGCGAACCGCACGGGGCGACGGTCACGGCGTTCATGCCGGTCTCGCTCGCACCGCCGCTCGTCGCGGTGGCACTCACCCGCACCTCACGCGCCTGCACGTACCTCGACCGCGCCCCGTTCGCGGTCAACGTGCTCGCCGCCGACCAGGTCGACGTCGCGATGAACTTCGCGGGCAGACCCACGACCGACGCCATCCGATGGGCTCCCGGTCCCACCGCACCCGTGCTGGCGGGCACGGCGGCGACCCTGTCGTGCGCGCCGTACCGCACCGACGACGGTGGCGATCACCTGCTCTTCCTGGGTGAGGTCGTCGCCGTCGACACCACGGGCAGTGCGCCCCTGCTGTTCTCCGACAGCGCCTTCGTCGAGGTCGGCAAGCGCGCGGCCGAGTCGGTCTGGGCGGGTTCGTTCGACGACCCGCACTCCGGCTGGTTCGACGCCGCCTGCGACTTCACCCCGATCTCCACCCGTCCGGCCCCGCCGGTCACCGCGGGCTGCGACCGGAGCCCCTGACCCCGGCCACGCCGTCGTCCAGCACACCCGTCCGACGTCTCACAGGAGAGATCATGACCGACACCGCCGTCCCCACACAGTCCCTGTCCGCCGAGCCGCCCACGGTCAACCCGGCCGCGAACTCCGAGTCCAACACCCGCGCCAACTTCGCCGCCGCGCCGATGACCGGTGACGAGTACATCGAGAGCCTGCGCGACGGACGCGAGGTCTATCTGCACGGCGAACGCGTCGACGACGTCACGACCCACCCGGCGTTCCGCAACCCCGTACGGATGACGGCTCGGCTCTACGACGCACTGCACACCGGTCCGTACGTCGACGAGCTCACGGTGCCGACCGACACCGGGAACGGCGGCGTGACCATGCCGTTCTTCAAGACGCCGACGTCGGCGGCCGACCTGCTCAAGGAACGGGACGCGATCGCCCGCTGGGCCCGGCTCAGCTACGGCTGGATGGGCCGCTCCCCCGACTACAAGGCGAGCTTCCTCGGCACGTTGCACGTCAACCAGGAGCTCTACGCGCCGTTCCAGGCCAACGCGGAGCGGTGGTATCGCGAATCGCAGGAGAAGGTCCTGTACTGGAACCACGCGATCATCAACCCGCCGGTCGACCGGGACCTGCCCCCGGACGAGGTCGGCGACGTCTACATGAAGGTGGAGAAGGAGACCGACGCAGGCCTGATCGTCTCCGGCGCGAAGGTCGTCGCCACCGGCTCGGCCATCACGAACTACAACTTCATCGCCCACTACGGACTGCCCATCAAGAAGAAGCAGTTCGCACTGATCTGCACGGTGCCGATGGACGCACCCGGGATCAAACTCATCTGCCGACCCTCCTACACCGAGCAGGCCGCCAGGAACGGCACACCGTTCGACTATCCGCTGTCGAGTCGCATGGACGAGAACGACACCATCTTCGTCTTCGACCGCGTTCTCGTGCCATGGGAGAACGTGTTCATGTACGGCGACGTCGACCGCATCAACGCGTTCTTCCCGCAGTCCGGGTTCCTGCCGCGGTTCACGTTCCAGGGCGTCACACGGCTGGCCGTCAAGCTCGACTTCCTCGCCGGTCTGCTGTTGAAGGCACTCGACGCCACCGGTTCCGGCGGCTTCCGCGGGGTGCAGACCCGCGTCGGCGAGGTGATCGGCTGGCGGAACCTCTTCTGGTCGTTGAGCGAATCGATGGCCCGCGACCCCGAGCCGTGGATCGGGGACACCGTGATTCCCAAGCTCGAGTACGGCCTGACCTATCGAATGTTCATGATGCAGGGATATCCGCGCGTCAAGGAGATCATCGAGCAGGATGTCGCCTCCGGTCTGATCTATCTGCCCTCCGGCGCGGCCGATTTCAAGAGCGACGCCGTGCGGCCCTACCTGGACAAGTACGTCCGTGGCTCGAACGGGATCGCGGCGGTCGACCGGGTCAAGGTGATGAAGGCCCTGTGGGACTCGATCGGCAGCGAGTTCGGCGGCAGGCACGAACTGTACGAACGCAACTACTCGGGCAACCACGAGAATGTCAAGGCCGAATTGCTGTTCGCCGCGCAGAATCGCGGCGGCACCGCCCAGATGCGGGGCCTGGCCGAGGAGTTCCTCGACGAGTACGACCTCGACGGGTGGACCGTTCCGGACCTGTTCTGAAGGCCGTGACGGCCGGGTGCGGGTGGGGGCAGCCGTCGGCGACCCCACCCGCACGGCGCCCGGTGGCGTGTCAGACCTCGGTGATCCTCGGGAGTTCGGTCCACGGGCACCGCAGTTGCACCGGCTCCGCGTCCAGGTCGGCCGCCTCCAGGTGGGTGGCCTCC
>Ga0079224_100005613_pt1 | contig 16499 bp, 16 predicted proteins | sample Stecom2015_FD_80414 | JGI IMG/M metagenome (GOLD analysis project Ga0079224, IMG submission 80414) | Agricultural soil microbial communities from Utah to study Nitrogen management - Steer compost 2015 | ecosystem: Environmental > Terrestrial > Soil > Agricultural land | place: USA: Utah... | reverse complement strand
GCCGCGTCGGCGGCCTCGGCGCCCTTGTCCTCGCGGGATCCCTCGAGGCCCGCGCGGTCGATGCCCTGCTGCTCGTCGTCGATCGTCAGCACGCCGAAGCCGACGGGCTTGCCCGTGTCGAGCGCGACGCGCGTGAGGCCGTCGGTCGCGGCCGACGAAATGTACTCGAAGTGCGGCGTGCCGCCTCGCAGGATGACGCCGAGGGCGACGACCGCGTCGGCGCCGTGCTCGAGCGCCGTCTTCGAGACGATCGGCAGCTCGAAGGCGCCCGGCACGCGCACGACGCGGTAGTCGGCGTTCGTCTGCACGAGCATGCGCTCGGCGCCCGCGACGAGGCCCTCCGCGATGCGCTCGTGCCACGTGCCGGCGACGACGACCACGCGGATCCCCGTCGCGTCGATGCCGCCCTGCTGGGGCTGTCCAGATCCGCTCACTGTGCGGCCTCCTCATTCATGCGAGCCACGGCGGCGCGCATCTCGGCATCGCCGATGATGTGCCCCATGCGGTCGCGCTTGGTCTCCAGGTACTGGTGGTTGTTGGGGCCGACGCCCACGATGAGGGGCACCTGCTCGGCCACGTCGATGCCGAAACCGCGCAGCTGCGCGACCTTGTCGGTGTTGTTCGTCAGCAGGCGCAGCCGGCCGACGCCGAGCTCGGCGAGGATCGCCGCGGCCGCCGCGTAGTCACGCGCGTCGGCCGGCAGGCCGAGCTCGAGGTTCGCGTCGAGCGTGTCGAAGCCACGCTCCTGCAGCGCGTAGGCGCGCAGCTTGTTGATGAGGCCGATCCCGCGCCCCTCGTGGCCGCGCATGTAGATGACGATGCCGCCCTGGCGCGCGATCGTGGCGAGCGCCGCGTCGAGCTGCGGGCCGCACTCGCACTTGAGCGATCCGAACGCCTCGCCCGTCAGGCACTCCGAGTGCACGCGCACGAGGGGCGCGTCGCCCGAGATGTCGCCCGAGACGATCGCGAGGTGGTCGGTGCCCGTCACGCGGTCGCGGTAGGCGAGGAATCGCATCGTGCCGTGCTTCGTCGGCACGTTCGTGTCGGCGCGCAGGCTCACGGTGCGCGGCGCGGTCGCCGACGGCTCTCGCGGATCCACGGCGTCGAGGTGCGCCGCGAGCTGCTCGATCGTCACGACGGGGATGTCCTCCGCGCGGCCGAGCTCGAGCAGGCCGGGCAGGCGCATCATCTCGCCGTCCTCGGCGATGACCTCGCCGATCACGCCGACGGGCGAGAGGCCGGCCAGGCGCATGAGGTCGACGGCCGCCTCCGTGTGGCCCGCGCGCTCGCGCACGCCGCCGTCGCGGGCGCGCAGCGGCAGGATGTGGCCGGGGCGGATGACGCTCGCGGGCGTCGCGTCGGGATCCGCGAGCACGTTCACGGTGCGCGACCGGTCGGACGCGCTGATGCCCGTCGTGACGCCCTCCGCGGCGTCGACCGACACCGTGTATGCCGTTCCGCGCATGTCCTCGCTGCGCTCGACCATCGGCGGCAGGTCAAGGCGGTCAGCCCACTCGGCGGGCATCGGCGCGCAGAGGTACCCGGAGGTGTAGCGCACCATGCGAGCGATCTCCGCCGGGGTCGCGAGCTCGGCCGAGATGATGAGGTCGCCCTCGTTCTCGCGGTTCTCGTCGTCGGCCACGAGCACCGGCCGCCCGGCGCGCAGCGCCTCGAGCGCGTCGTCGATCGTCGACAGGGGAGGGAGGTCGGAGGAGGTCATCGTGCGGATCCTTCGGGCTGAGAGACGTGGGCGAACGCGAGGAGGCGCTCGACATGGCGGGCGAGGATGTCGGTCTCGAGGTTCACGCGGTCGCCGGGGCGGCGCTCGCCGAAGGTCGTCGACCGCAGCGTCTCGGGGATGAGCGACACCTCGAGCCACGGCTCGGTCGCGCCCGGCTCGCTCACGGCGCTGACCGTGAGCGACGTGCCGTCGAGGGTGACGGATCCCTTGTCGACCACGAGCGGCGCGAGGTGGGCGGGAACGCCGACGCGCACCACCTGCCACTCAACGCCCGGGCGCACCTCGAGCACGGTGCCCGTGCCGTCGACGTGTCCCTGCACGATGTGGCCGCCGAGGCGCCCGCCCGAGACGAGCGCGCGCTCGACGTTGACGTTCGTGCCTGTCGCGACGTCGCCGAGCGTCGACATGTCGAGCGTCTGCTTCATGACGTCGGCCGTGAAGCCGTCCTCGGTCCAGGCGACGACCGTGAGGCAGACGCCGCTGATCGAGATCGAGTCGCCGTGGTGCACGCCGTCGACCGCGCCGGGGGCGTGAATCGTGAGGCGCACGCCGTCGCCTGAGGGCTCGACGGCCGTGATGCGGCCGATCTCCTCGATGATTCCCGTGAACATCAGTCGTCTGCTCCTTCTGCGGGCGTTGGGTGGTGCGGCGCCGCGACGATCAGCAGGTCGTCGCCGAGGCGCTCGATCGAGCGCACGTCGAGACGCAGCTGTTCGCCGATCGAGGCGACGCCGATGTCTGTGAGGGCGGCGCGCGGACCGCCGAGGAGGGTGGGCGCGACGTACGCGAGGATCTCGTCGGCGAGGCCCTGCGCGAGGAACGCGCTCGCGAGCGTGGGGCCGCCCTCGACGAAGACGCTGTGCATGCCGCGGTCGAGCAGCCGGTCGAGCACCGCGGCGAGGTCGTGCGTCGCCTCGAAGACGGGCGCATGCGGGTGCCGCCGCAGCCGCGCCTCGGCGGGCGTCTCGCGGGATCCGATCACCACGGGCACGGGCTGGTGGGGCAGCAGCGCGTCGCCGTTGCGCGCGGTGAGAGCCGGGTCGTCCGCAAGCACGGTGCCGGTTCCGACGGCGATCGCGTGCGCCTCGGCGCGTCGGCGGTGCACGTCGGCGCGCGCGGCGGATCCCGTGATCCACTGGCTCGTGCCGTCGGCGGCCGCCGCACGGCCGTCGAGGCTCTGCGCCCACTTGACGGTGACGTGGGGGCGTCCGAGGCGGCGGGTCGTGAGCCACGAGTCGAGGAAGCGCAGGGCGTCGTCGCGCAGCACGCCCGATTCGACGTCGACGCCGGCGGCACGCAGGCGCTGGGCGCCGCCGCCCTCGTGCGCGCCCGGGTCGTCGGCGGCGTAGACGACGCGCGAGACGCCGGCCTCGATGAGCGCCACGGCGCAGGGGCCCGTGCGTCCCGTGTGGTTACAGGGCTCGAGGGTGACGACGGCGGTCGCGCCGCGGGCGCCGCCCTCGGGCAGGTGGTTCAGGGCGTCGACCTCGGCGTGCGCGGTTCCCGCCCCGTGGTGCCAGCCCTCGGAGAGGACCTCGCCCTCGGGGGAGAGGATGACGGCGCCGACCTGCGGATTCCTGGTCCTGCGGCCCTGCGCGGCGAGCTCCAGCGCGCGACGCATCGCGGCGATCTCGACGTCGGTGGCCATCCGGATCCTCTCTGGCTCGGGCGCCCGGGGATCGCGGAACGGGCACGCATGCCCGCCGTGCTGCCTCTCATCCGGACTCGCAAGTCGCCCTGCATCACCGTCGGTCCCGGAATTCCACCGGATCAGCCCCTCGCCGGGAGGGGGTCGCGGACTCTCACCGCCGGTTCGGATTCTCACCGACCCCGGAGCACGTTCGGCACTTAGTCTAACGCTGGCCTCCTCCCCGTATTCCCACCCCACCCACCCGCCGCAACATGCCGCAACATCACTTCCCCTCCGCGCTCTCCCGTACACAACGACGCCAATTTTGGGTGGACTTGTGGTTTGGACCGGTGCAAGGGGCAGCCTGGGTACGGATTGACGTCGATGTGTACGGGGGAAGGGCGGCAGGCGGGCCGATCCTTCGGGGCGGAGACAGCGCGCTCACATCCGGCGAAGTGCCGCGCCGTTCCACAACCGGCGCGGAATCCCGCGGGATCCGTCGAGCAGCTGCGTGTGCATCTCGGGCACGGTCAGACCATGGTGGACGCAGGAGATCCGTACCGCATCGCCTCGTACCGCGACCTTCGAGGCGAGGGAATGTCACGCCGGAGCATTCGCGAGGCGGTGACGACTGGGCACCTCTTCCACGCACGTCGTGACAACTATGTGCTCGGGAGCGCGAGTGAAGCGGTGAAGACCGCGGTCCGCGTCGGCGGCCGCGTCGACTGCGTGTCACTCATGCGCGAGCTCGGAGTCTTCGTGCTCAACGACGATGGATGCACGCACGTGCAGATCGACCGGAACCACCATTGGCTCCGGTCTGCGCGGTCGCGTTCCGTGCGTCTGGCCACGGATCATTCACGAGTCGTGACCCACTGGCGTTCCGAGGGGGAGGCCGTGTGGTCGGCGGTTTCGGGCGTGCCCGCCGCGATCGCGCAGGCCGTGCTGTGTCAGTCACCTCGGGCGGCCATCGCCACGCTCGACAGTGCGCTGAACAAACGCGTGCTACGCGTGTCCGATCTGCGTGAGGTCTTCGAACGGCTGCCCCACAAGCTCCAGCGCCTGCGCCGCTACGTCGATTCGCGAGCCGAGGCGGGGTCGGAGACGTTCGCGCGGCTCGCGGCGCGAACGCTCGGGGTGCCGATCGAGCTTCAGGTGCAGATCAGCGGCGTCGGCCGCGTCGACCTCGTGCTGGACGGTCGGGTCATCGTCGAATGCGACAGCCGCGAGTTCCACGGAGGGTGGGAGCGCCAGCAGCGTGACCGCGAACGGGACCTCGCCGCCGCAGCACTCGGGTACGCGACGCTGCGACCGACGGCCGTACAGCTCTTCACTCGGCCATCGCTTTTTCTGAACGCGGCCCGCGGCCTGCTCGGAGGCTGACGGCTGCCCCTGTGCGCGCGTACACAACGACGTCAATCAAGGCCCGAACCGCCTCTTGCACCGGTCCAAAACGCAAGTCCAACCAAAATTGGCGTCGTTGTGTACGGGAAGACGGGGAACGGGCGGTGAGCTATGCCAAGGCGGAGCCCTCACACGCCCCACTGCTGGGGCGTGCGGGGGTCGGTGGAGAGCAGGCCGGCGATCCAGCCGTCGGTGCGGCCGTGGGGTCCGCCGACGCCGTGGTGCGCGAGGCCGTGGCGGCGCACGCCCTCGAGCTGGAAGCCCAGGGCCTGGGCGACGCGGGCCGACGCGGTGTTCCCGACGACCGCGTGCCACTCGAGGCGCTCGAGCCGCATGGGGCCGAAGGCGAAGTCGACCACGGCGCGGGCGGCCTCGACCGTGTATCCGTTGCCGCGGGCCTCGGGTGCGAGCCAGTAGCCGAGCTCTGCCGCGCCGTCCTTGATGCGGTGCAGGCCGATGACGCCCGCGAACTGGTCGCCAGCGCGCACGGCCCAGACGTGCTCGGATCCCGCCTGCCACCACTCGGCCGCGAGCCGAACGAACGACTCGGCGTCCTCGCGCGTGTAGGGCGACGGCACGGTCGTGTAGTGCTGGATGTCGGGGTCCTGGCAGGCCTCGTACACGGCGTCGGCGTCGGCCGACGTCGGCACGGAGAGCAGCAGGCGGGGAGTGCGGAGGAGGGCCGGCTCACCCACGGCGCAGCAGGCCGACCCGCTCGTAGACGGCCGAGAGCGTCTCTTCCGCGGCCTGGGCGGCGCGGTCAGCGTTGCCCGCGAGCACGCGGTCGAGCTCGGCGGGATCCTCGAGCAGCTCGAGCGCCCGCGCGCGGACGGGCTCGAACTCGCCCACGACGGCGTCGCGCACGGCCTTCTTGAAATCGCCGTACCCGCGGCCCGCGAACTCGTCCTCGATCTCGTCGAGCGTGCGCCCCGTGAGCGCCGAGTAGATCGTCATGAGGTTCGCGACGCCGGGCTTGTCGGCGCGGTCGTACCGCACGGATCCCTCGGAGTCGGTCACAGCCCGCATGATCTTCTTCGCCGTGACGTTCACGTCGTCGAGCAGGTAGAGCACGCCGGCCTGCGACTCGGCCGACTTCGACATCTTGGAGGTCGGATCCTGCAGGTCGTAGATGCGCGCCGTCTCGCCCTGGATCACGGGCTTCGGCACCGTGAACGTCTCGCCGAAGCGCGAGTTGAACCGCTCGGCGAGGTTGCGCGTGAGCTCGACGTGCTGCTTCTGGTCGTCGCCGACCGGCACGGCCTCGGCCTGGTACAGCAGGATGTCGGCGGCCATGAGGATCGGGTAGGTGAACAGGCCCACGCTCGCCTGGTCGGCGCCGTACCGCTGCGACTTGTCCTTGAACTGCGTCATGCGCCCGGCCTCGCCAAAGCCCGTGATGGTCGAGAGGATCCACGCCAGCTCGGCGTGCGCGGGCACCTGCGACTGCACGTACAGCGTCGACTTCGACGAGTCGATGCCGGCCGCGATGTACTGCGCGGCCGTGCGGCGGGTCTTCTCGCGCAGCTGCGCGGGATCCTGCGCGACCGTGATCGCGTGCAGGTCGACGACCGTGAAGAACGCGTCGTAGTCGTCCTGCATGCCCCGCCACTGCATGAGCGCCCCGATGTAGTTGCCTATCTGAAGCGAGTCGGCGGAGGGCTGCATTCCGGAGAAGAGACGGGGCTTGGTAGTCACCCGGCCAGTTTAGGCGCTGCGCCGCTCGTCGATCGGCGCGTGCGTCTCGATCGCCACGACGGGACCCCCGCGTCGCACGTGCACGACCGTGAAGGATCCGGTCGCGAGCGCGGCCGCATCGCGTAGCTCGCGAGAGGATCCGGTGCCCGTCTCGCGCGCGATCTCCTCGATGAGCGCCGGCAGGACGGGCCCGTGCGAGCAGATGACGGTGGGCTTGCCCTTCTCGAGGCGCCGCGAGATGACGTCGACGACGTCGTCCTCGCCCGCGGCCCATGCGTCCTGGCTGATCTCGGCGTGCGTCTGCACGCGCCGCGAGATCGCGGCGGACAGGGGCGCGACGGTCTCCTGGCAGCGCCGGGCGGTGGAAGAGAGGATCCGCCGCACGCCGAACGCGCGCAGCGGGCCGACCGCGGCGCGAGCCTGCTCGTGCCCGCGCTCGGTGAGCGGACGCTCGGCGTCGACGGGGGCGGATCCGGCCTTGCCGTGCCGCATGAGCACGAGGGGGAACGTGTCGAGGCCGTCGGCCTCGATGAGCTGCTCGAACCACGTGAGCACGTCGCCGTCGACGGGATAGCTGAGTTTCTTGCGCGCCTTCTTGAGCGACACCCACTCGAGGGCGTCGATCTCCTTGTTGGGCGCGAAGGTCGACGCGGCGATGGCCTCGTCTGATGCGGCGACGGCCCAGTAGTGCACCACCTTCTCGCGCCCCGAGGGCAGGTGGTAGCGCACGATGCCGAGCGCCGGGCCGAGCACGCCGCGGATCCCGGTCTCCTCCTCGATCTCGCGCACTGCGGTCTCGGGGAACGTCTCGCCGGGATCGACCTTGCCCTTGGGGAACGACAGGTCGCGGAACTTCTTGCGGTGCACGAGCAGCACCTCGATGTGGTCTTCCGCGCGCCGCCAGACGACGCCGCCCGCCGCGAGGACCTGTGACTTGGATGCCATCGTCACCGCCTCGTCTGGCGCGCCCGGCGGCGTCGCTGAATGAGCGCCATCGTCTTGTCCTGCACGTCGAGCAAGGGCGTGCCCTCGTCGTCGACGTGATGGCGCGTCCAGGTGCCCTCGGGGCCGAGGTGCCACGTCGCGGACGTCTCGGCCATCGCGAGGTCGAAGTACGAGATCAGCTCGTGCACGTGCGTCGAGCGGGCGATCTTCACGAGCGCCTCGACGCGGCGGTCGAGGTTGCGGTGCATCATATCGGCGCTGCCGATGTACACCTCGGGCGACCCCGCGTTCTCGAACGCGAAGATGCGCGAGTGCTCGAGGTAGCGCCCGAGCACGCTGCGCACGCGGATGTTGTCGCTCACGCCCGGCAGGTCGACGCGCAGGCTGCAGATGCCGCGCACCCAGACGTCGACCTGCACGCCCGCCATGGAGGCGCGGTAGAGCGCGTCGATGATCTCCTCGTCGACCATCGAGTTCACCTTGATCCGCACGTGCGCGGGCTTGCCGTTCGCCGCGTTGCGCGTCTCGCGCCCGATGAGCTTGACGAGACCCTTGCGCAGGTGCAGGGGCGCCGTGAGGATGCGCGAGAACTTCTTCTCGATCGCGTAGCCGCTCAGCTCGTTGAACAGGCGCGTGACATCGCGGCCGATGACGGGATCGCACGTGAAGAAGCCGATGTCCTCGTACAGCCGACTCGTCTTGGGGTTGTAGTTGCCCGTGCCGACGTGCGTGTAGTGGCGCAGCTGCCCGTTCTCCTCGCGGATGACCGACGCGATCTTGCAGTGCGTCTTGAGGCCTACGAGGCCGTACACGACGTGCACGCCGGCCTTCTCGAGGATGCGGGCCCACTCGATGTTGTTCGCCTCGTCGAAGCGGGCCTTCACCTCGACGAGCGCGAGCACCTGCTTGCCGTTCTCGGCAGCGTCGATGAGCGCCTTCACGATGGGGCTGTCGCCCGACGTGCGATACAGCGTCTGCTTGATCGCGAGCACGTGCGGATCCCGCGCCGCCTGCTCGAGGAACGCCTGCACGCTCGTCGCGAACGACTCGTACGGGTGGTGCACGAGCACGTCGCCCTTGCGGATCGCGGCGAAGATGTCGGCCTTCGCGTGCTTCGAGTCGGTGTCGGTGGGCTGGAATGCGAGCGCCGTGACGGGCACGTGCTTCTTATAGCGGAGGTCGGGGCGGTCGATGCCGCCGAGCTGGAAGAGCGCGCGCAGGTCGAGCGGCGCGGGGAGGCGGTAGACCTCCTGCTCCGAGATGTCGAGCTCCTCGAGCAGCAGGCCGAGGGTCACCTCGTCCATGTCCTCCGTGATCTCGAGGCGGATGGGCGGGCCGAAGCGCCTGCGCAGCAGCTCCTCCTCGAGGGCCTGGATGAGGTTCTCCGACTCGTCCTCCTCGATGACCATGTCCTCGTTGCGCGTGAGGCGGAACGTGTGGTGCTCGAGCACCTCCATGCCGGGGAAGAGGTCGTCGAGGTGCTCGGCGATCAGCACCTCGAGCGGCACGTAGCGCGCGGCCTGCTCGTCGCCCGGCACGGGCACGACGCGGGGCAGCATGGGCGGCACCTTGATGCGCGCGAACTCCTCGCGGCCCGTGCGCGAGTTGCGGATCCGCACGGCGAGGTTGAGTGACAGGCCCGAGATGTAGGGGAAGGGGTGGGCGGGGTCGACCGCGAGCGGCATGAGCACTGGGAAGACCTGCTCGTGGAAGTACTCGTTCAGCACCTCGCGCTCGTCGGCACCCAGCTCGTCCCACGACAAGAAGACGATGCCCTCGTCAGCGAGGGCGGGCCGCACGAGTTCGCTCCACACCTGGGCGTGGCGCGTCTGCAGCTGGTGCGCTTTGCTGCTGATCGACTCGAGCACCCGCTGCGGCGTCGTGCCGACGTTGGTCGGCACGGCGAGACCCGTCACGATGCGGCGCTTGAGGCCCGCGACGCGCACCATGAAGAACTCGTCGAGGTTGCTCGCGAAGATCGCGAGGAAGTTCGCCCGCTCGAGCAGCGGCACGTTCGGATCCTCGGCGAGCTCGAGCACGCGCTGGTTGAACGCGAGCCAGCTCAGCTCGCGGTCGAAGAAGCGGTGGTCGGGGAGGTCGGACTCGTCGAACTCGATGAGCTCGTCGAAGTCGTCGTCTTCCGAGTCGCCCAGGCCTGCGTCGACGATCGTGGGGTCGGTCATGGATCCATCCTGGCACCGTCGGGCAACCGGGAGGTGAACGATCTTGCGGATCCGCTCACGACGTGCGCGGCGAGGGCTCCTCCTCGGCCGGCGCCGTGAGCGCCTGATCGTCATCGACGTTGAAGCGATAGCCCACGTTGCGGACCGTGCCGATGAGGTGGTCGAGGTCGCCGAGCTTGGCGCGCAGGCGCCGCACGTGCACGTCGACCGTGCGGGTGCCGCCGAAGTAGTCGTAGCCCCACACCTCGCTTAGGAGCTGCTCGCGCGTGAACACCCGCGTCGGGTGGGTGGCGAGGAAGTGCAGGAGCTGGAACTCCTTGAAGGTGAGGTCGAGCGGCTTGCCGCGCACCTTCGCCGAGTACGAGGCCTCGTCGATCGAGAGGCCCGACGTCTGCACGCGAGTCGTGGCCGGTTCGGCCTTCGTGCGGCCGAGCAGCAGGCGGATCCGCGCGTCCACCTCGGCGGGACCCGCGGCCGTGAGGACGATGTCGTCGACGCCCCACTCGAGCGTCACGGCGGCGAGGCCGCCCTCCGTCGTCACGAGCAGCAGCGGCGCGTCGATGCCCGTCGTCGTGAGGATCCGGCACAGCGACTTCGCTCCCGCGAGATCGGTGCGCGCGTCGACGACGATCACGTCGGCCTGCGGCGCCGAGACGAGCTGCGCGGGCGACGCGGGGATCCGCGTGGTGCGGTGGCTCAGCAGGTCGAGCGCAGGCAGGACAGCATCGGTGTCGGGCGTGGAACTCAGGACGAGCAGATGGGCCACGGGCACTTCCTCTCGGGCCCGTGAGGGGCGGGCCCTGGAATCGTCAGTTTATGGCAACCCTGACAGGCGGCTGAAACGCGGGCGGTCGGCACGGGCACGGCGGGGCGTCGGGCAGAATGGACGAAGGGCCCGGCGCACGGGCACGGACAGGGGAGAGATCGGCATGTCGCAGCCCGCACGCTCCGGATCGATCCGGCAGGCGCGCGTGATCGAACGCATCGCGCGCAGCCAGGGGCTGCTGCTGCCCTGGTCGGTATCCTTCGTGATCGCGCTCGTGATCGCGATCTTCTCGCCCATCGGCCAGCGCTGGGAGTGGTTCGCGGCCGGCGCCGGCATCGCCGTGATCCTCGCCTTCGTCGTGCAGATCATCATCGGCCGAGTCGACGGGTTTATCCTGCGCACCGCGACCTCGGTGCTCGGGTGCGTGCTGATCGTCGGCATCGTGTCGTTCGTCGGCGCGCTGCTCACGGCCGTCTCGGCGGGCATCTCGCTCTTCCCGGCCGAATTCGCCGCCTCGTAGCCCGCGCGGTACGATCGACCCATGCTCGAATTCCTTGCCGACGTCGACGTGTTCGCGCTCGAGATGTTCTTCGTGGGCCTGCTGGGCCTCGCGAGCCTCGCGATCGCGTTCGTCTCGGGCGCCGTCGTCCTGAACCTCTTCCGCGGCCAGAAGTAACGGCACGCGCAGAGCCGGCATCGCCCTCACGGCGACCGGCTCGTTTGCTCTGCCCCCGCACCCTCGTGCGGCGGATACGCTGGGATCACCATGATCGAGATCCCCTCCGACATCCCCGCCGACCTCGTTCCGCTGTACTGGCTGGTCGGCGAGTGGGAAGGCTCCGGCGTCATCGACTACACGGCGGGAGACACCCACTTCTCGGGTGAGTTCTCGCACCACGTGAGCTTCCGCCACGACGGCGGCCCCTTCCTCGCCTACTCCGCGACCGCGACGCTGCTGGCGACGCCGGAGCGGCCCGAGCAGCAGCTTGTCGCCGAGGCGGGGTTCTGGCGCCTCGCACGCCCCGCCGACGACGCGGCCCCCGGGCCCGGCCTGCTGCCGGCGCTCGAGGCCGAGCCCGAGCGCACGGCGGCCGACGTCGAGCGCCTGCGCTTGCGCCCCGACGGCGCATTCCCCCTCGAGGTCGTCCTCTCGCACTCCGACGGCGTGCAGGAGCTGTACCTGGGCGAGATCTCGGGCCCCCGCATCGACCTCGCGACCGACGCCGTCGTGCGCTCCGCGAGCGCCAAGCAGTACGCGTCGGCGAGCCGCATGTACGGCCTCGTCGACGGGCACCTGCTGTGGGCGTGGGACATCGCGGCCGTCGGCGGGGAACTCGCCTCGCACGCGTCCGCCCGACTCGCCAAGGAGCAGTGATGGATCCCTTCCTCACCCGTGAGGGCGTCGTCGCAGACGACGCCGGCGTCATCCAGCACGCGGGCAACCCCGCGATCGAGCAGCGCCGCCTCGCGGCCGGATCCGCGATCGTCCCGCGCGCCGACCGCGCGGTCATCGCCGTCTCGGGCGACGACCGCCGCACATGGCTCGACTCGATTACCTCGCAGGCGCTCGGCGCGCTCTCGCCGGGCGACAGCACCGAGCTGCTCGTGCTCGACCCCCAGGGCCGCATCGAACACGCGGCCGCCGTCGTCGCGGACGGCGCGACGATCTGGCTCATCGTCGACCGCGACGACGCAGCGCCGCTCGCGAAGTGGCTCACGATGATGCGCTTCCGCGCGCAGGTCGAGATCGCCGTGCGCGACGACCTGTTCGTCGTCGGCGCGATGCGCGGCGGATCCGCAGCCGACCGCCTCGTGGCGGCCGCCGTCCGGCCCGCCGAGACGCCCGTCGTCTGGGCGGATCCGTGGGCGGGCGTCGCGGTCGGTGGGTGGCAGTACGCCGCGACGGACGAGCACCCCGGCGCCGAGTACGCGTGGGTCGAGGCGGTCGTCGACGCCGAAGGCATCGCCTCGCTCGCCGACGAGCCGCTCGCCGGATCCCTCGCTGCGGAGGCCCTGCGCATCGCCGCATGGCGCCCGCGCTGGGCGGCCGAGGTGGACGAGCGCGCGATCCCCCACGAGACCGACTGGCTGCGCACGGCCGTGCACCTCGACAAGGGCTGCTATCGCGGGCAGGAGACCGTCGCGAAGGTGCACAACCTGGGGCACCCGCCGAGGCGGCTCGTCATGCTGCACCTCGACGGATCCGACAGCGTGCTGCCCGAGCGCGGCGACGCCGTGTTCGACGGCGAGACCGAGGCGGGGCGCATCACGTCTGCCGCGCGACACCACGAGCTCGGTCCGATCGCGCTCGCGGTCGTCGCCCGGCGCACGCCCGCCGACGCCGAGCTCGTCGTCGCGCACGACGACGCCCGCGTCGCCGCGACGCAGGAGATCGTGGTCCCCGCCGACGCGGGGCGCACGGCCGAGGTCCCGCGCCTCACGCGCCTTTCGCGTCGCCGCCCCGCCGAACGCTGATCCGCGGGGCGCGGAGGGCTAGCCTCGAAACGTGCCCGAATCGGATCCGCTCACCACGATCGTGCCGACGCGCTGGCACGCGCGGTACCGCCCTCGCGCGGGGCTCGTGCGGCTGCGCGAGTCGTGGGTCGCGCTCGCGCAGATCGTGCTCGCGGCGTCGGCGTCGTTCGGCATCGCGCACCTGCTCATCGGCCACGCGATGCCGCTCCTCGCCGTGACCGTGACGATCTCGAGCCTCGGGCTCGCGCGCGACACGCGCCCGGCCCAGGTCGCGCAGACCGTCGCGGGCATGCTCACGGGCATCGCGATCTCCGAGCTCGCGCTGCTCGTGCTCGTGCCGGGCTGGTGGGAGCTCGCGCTCGTCCTCGCCGCGACGCTCGTCGTCGCGCGCTTCCTGTCGCCGTCGCCGCAGTTCGCGATCGCGGCGGCGATCCAGACCGCGATCGCGTTCATGCTGCCGCTCGGCTCCTTCACGGGCATGCGGATCCTCGACGGCACGGTCGGCGGGGCGATGGCGATCCTCGTGACGGCGCTGCTGCCGCGCAACCCGATGCGCCAGATCGTGCGAGATGCGCACGTCGTCTTCGACGACGTCGACCGCGCCATGACGCGCGTCGTGCAGGGCCTGCGCCGCGGCGACCGGCTGCGCGCCGAGCGCGGCCTGCAGCGGGCGCGCGACCTGCACGGCCCGGTGGCGAGATGGGGCGGATCCCTCGAGTCGGGGCAGGCGATCTCGCGCGTCTCGCCCTTCCTGCGCGGCAGGCGGATCGAGCTTGCGCGGCTGCGCCGCGTGCACGACGCAATGGATCTCGCGACGCGCAACCTGCGCGTCGTCGCCCGCCGCGCGCACTACGCGGTCGAAGACGGCGAGGCGCGACCCGAGCTGGCCGACGTCGTCGAGGGGATCCGCGCGGCCGCTGCGCTCGTCGCGCGTGTCGTCGACGACTCGGCGGCCGAGCAGCGGGCGCAGGCGGCGCTGCGCGGGATCGCGGCGACGCTCGACCCCGCCGCGCTGCTGCCGCGAGCGAGACTCGGCGACCAGGCCGTCGTCGCATCGCTGCGCCCGCTCGTCGTCGATCTGCTCGTCGCGGCCGGCGAGCCGAGGAGCGACGCGGCGCACGAGATCCCGCGCGTGTGACTCGGTACGCTGGAAGCATGACGCACACCCTGATCCTGCTCCGCCACGGGCAGAGCGACTGGAACGAGAAGAACCTGTTCACGGGATGGGTCGACGTGCGGCTCACCGAGAAGGGCCGCGCCGAGGCGGCGCGCGGCGGCGAGCTGCTGCGCGAGCAGGGCGTGCTGCCCGACGTGCTGCACACGTCGCTGCTGAGCCGCGCGATCCAGACCGCGAACATCGCCCTCGAGTCGGCCGACCGCCTGTGGGTCGAGACGAAGCGCTCCTGGCGCCTCAACGAGCGCCACTACGGCGCGCTGCAGGGCAAGGACAAGGCGCAGACGCTCGCCGAGTTCGGCGAGGAGAAGTTCATGGAGTGGCGCCGCTCGTTCGACGTGCCGCCGCCCGCGATCGACCCCGAGGGCGAGTTCGCGCAGACGCACGACCCGCGCTACGCCTCGATCGACGGCGAGCTGCCGGCGACCGAGTCGCTCAAGCTCGTGATCGACCGCCTCCTGCCGTACTGGGAGGGCGAGATCGTCCCCGACCTCGCCGCGGGCAAGACTGTGCTCGTCGCGGCGCACGGCAACTCCCTGCGCGCGCTCGTGAAGCACCTCGACGGCATCAGCGACGACGACATCGCCGGCCTCAACATCCCCACGGGCATCCCGCTCGTGTACGAGCTCGACGACGACATGCGTCCAGTCGGCCCCGGCCGCTACCTCGACCCCGAGGCCGCCGCGGCGGGCGCCGCAGCCGTCGCCGCCCAGGGCAAGAAGTAGAGTCCCGCGCACAAGCGAGCCCCCGAGGACTCCTCGGGGGCTCGCTGCGTCGCGGGCGGTGCCCGCCGGCGTCGTTACTCGACGATCTCGATCTCGGCGGCGTCGTCGTCTGCGCCCGACCAGTCGCCCGTGGCGAGGTAGACGACCTTCTTCGCGACCGAGACGGCGTGGTCGGCGAAGCGCTCGTGGTAGCGGCTCGCGAGCGTCGCGTCGATCGCGTGGGGGATCTCGCCCGAGAACGAGTCGCCGAGCACGCGCTCATACACCGAGGCGTGCAGCTCGTCGATGTCGTCGTCGGTGTCGCGGATGTGCGTCGCGAACGTGAGGTTCTGCGTGCGCAGCAGCTGCGTGAGCGTGCGGGCGACCTCGACGTCGAGCTCGCCCATGCGAACGAACGTGCTCTTGAGGCCCTTGGGGATCGCGCGCTCGGGGTACCGCTGGCGCACGAGCTGCGCGATGTGCTCGGCGAGGTCGCCCATGCGCTCGAGCGAGGCGCTCGCGCGCAGCGCCGTGATGATGACGCGCAGGTCGTGCGCGACGGGCTGCTGCATCGCGAGGGTCTCGATCGCGACCTCGTCGGTCGTGAGGACGAGGTTGTCGATCGTCTCGTCGTTTGCGATAACCTCCTCCGCCAGCGCGACGTCTCCCGTGGCGAAGGCCTTCGTCGCCTTCTCGATGGCCTCCGTCACGAGTTCGGAGATCTCGACGAGTCGGCTCTGGATGTCTTCGAGGGTGTCGTGGAACACTTCCCGCATGGTGGGAGGCCTTTCCGGTCGTGGTGAAACGTGCGTCGACTCGAGGTTCGCGCACGCTGGCGGCGATTGTGTCGAGCAAAGGTTAACGTTTGGTGGCACGGTCGTGAACAGTCCCGGTGCCCGCTGGGCAAACCGCGCACCGTGGCATTTCGCCGCTCACGGATGAGCCTACGCTGGTGTCATGCCCGAAGCTCTGCTCGCCCTCTTCATCGGGGTGGTCATCGGAGTCGGCGTGACGCTCGTGATCCTCGCCGCGGTGCGATCCCGCGCACGCGCTGAGCGGGCCGCGCACCCCAGGGTGCCCTTCGCCGTGACGAAGATGCTCGACGTCCTCGAGGACGCCGCGATCATCACGGATCCGTCGGGCAACGTCGTCGCCGTCTCGCCCTCATCGGCATGGCTCGGCGCGGCGCCCGGTGAACGGCTGGGGCAGGAGGAGCTCCGCGCGCTCATGAAGGAGGCGCGCCAGGCGGGCAAGTCCGAGTTGCAGACGATGCGGATCCGCGCCGGTCGCCTCGCGCAGGAGCCGCGTCTCGTCGTCGCGCGCGCCGCGCAGATCGGCCAGGGTTTCATCGTCGTGTTCGTGCGCGACATCTCGGCGCAGGAGCGCGTGCAGCAGATGCGCCAGGACTTCATCCAGAACACGAGCCACGAGCTGAAGACGCCCGTCGGCGCGATCGCGCTGCTGGCCGAGGCGCTCGAGATGGCGGCCGACGACCCGGATCAGGTGCGACGCTTCTCGGAGCGCGTGGCGGCGGAGGCCGACCGGCTGGGGCAGCTGACGGGACGCATCATGAACCTGTCGCGGCTGCAGGCCGCCGACGAGCTCATCGACCTCGGGGACGTCGCGGTCGACGCGGTGATTCACGCCGCCGTCGAGGCGCACCAGGTGCCGGCCTCGGGCGCCGAGGGCGACCTCGGCACGCGCGGCGACCGCGGGCCGTACGTGCCCGGCGACGGCCGCCGCCTCGCGGCGGCGCTCGGCGACCTCGTCGCGACCCCGAGT
>Ga0079224_100005612_pt1 | contig 16500 bp, 15 predicted proteins | sample Stecom2015_FD_80414 | JGI IMG/M metagenome (GOLD analysis project Ga0079224, IMG submission 80414) | Agricultural soil microbial communities from Utah to study Nitrogen management - Steer compost 2015 | ecosystem: Environmental > Terrestrial > Soil > Agricultural land | place: USA: Utah... | reverse complement strand
CGCCCTGGATCGTCCAGCCATGGCTGAAGGCATTATCGCCCCCGGCACCACCGTCCCGCTGTCCTGGTACCCGGCATCCCTGTGGTACGAAGGCCACCCCTACCGTGAGTATGACGTCGAACTGGCGAATTCGCTGCTCGACGAAGCCGGTTGGGTCGACAGCAACGGTAACGGCACCCGTGACAAAGACGGGGTCGAACTCGTGCTGCGCTTCTACACCACCACCCGCCAGGATCGCATGGATTACCAGCTTCTCATTCAGGAATACCTGAGCGCGGTGGGCATCGGCACGCAGGTCATCCCGACCAGCGCCACTATCCTGTTCGGGAACTACTCTGCACGCGGCTTCTTCGCCTCGCACGATTTCGATCTCGCTCTGTTCGCCAACAGCGCCAAGGCCCTTTCCCCGGTAGGCGACCCGGATACTTTCTGGTGCTCGGCTATCGGCAGCGCCGAAAACCCGGATGGTTTCAACGGCATGTCGTGGTGCAACCCGGAATACGACGAGATCGACGCGCTGATTTCGCGCACTATCGACCCGGAAGAACGAACCGCGCTGGTGCGTCGGGCGCAGGAACTGTTCTATGAAGGCGCTTTCTGGCATGGTCTGCACGTGCGCCGCAACAACTTTGCGCTCAATGCAGATCGCTGGAACGCGGAAACCTTCTATGACATGGGGACGCTGACCAACAACTTCTTCCAGAGGGTTGAGTTCTGGCAGCCCGCTTCGTAACATCCTGACAGGTGGCGGGGGACGCGCTGTTCGGGTGCGTTCCCCGCTTTTACAAGGACAGTGGCATGACTTATTACATCACCCGCCGTTTACTTCAGGCTATCCCCCTGCTGATTATCGTCACCGTCATCATCTATGGGCTGCTCAAAGCCGTAGGGGACCCGCTGGCGCATCTCGCCAACGACCCGCTGGTACGGGCGGAGGATCGGGCACACCTGCGGCGCAGTCTGGGCCTGGATGACCCCATACCGCTCCAGTTTGTTCACTGGCTGATCGGCGACGACTGGTATCAGCGTGATCTGGATTTCGACGGCGTGCCGGATACCTATGGCGAACGGCGCGGTGTGCTGCGCGGTGATCTGGGCGAATCCTTCCGCTTCAACAAACCGGTCGTCGATGTGATCCGCGAGGTGCTGCCCAACACCCTCATTCTGGGCATCACTGCCTATGTCGTGACGATTGTGTTTGGCGTCGGCATCGGCATCTTTGCGGCGCTGAGGCAATATTCCTTTCTTGATAATCTCATTACCGGTATCTCGTTCTTTCTGTTTTCCATGCCCATTTTTCTGGTGGCGCTGCTGGCTGTCTACATTTTCGCCGTCAAATTCAAGGAATGGGGCCTGCCAGCCCTGCCCACCGGCGGCATGTACGATGTGCGCGGCAACCGCACCCTCGACGAACTGCTGATCCGCCTGATTCTGCCGGTGTTCAGCCTCGCGGCTATCAGCATCGCCCGCTATGCGCGATTCGTGCGCGCCAGTATGCTCGAAGTCATCAACTCAGATTACATTCGCACCGCGCGGGCCAAAGGTCTCAGCGAACGGCGCATCAATTATGTCCATTCGCTGAAGAACGCATCTCTGCCCGTAATTACCCTGATGGGCCTCGATATTCCCGCCATTCTGAGCGGGGCGGTGGTGACCGAAACTATTTTCGGCTGGCCGGGTATGGGCCGTCTGTTCATCGACAGCCTGACCATTCTCGACCCGCCAGTGTTGATTATTTTTGTGTTGATGACCGCGCTGGCAGTGGTTCTGATGCAGTTGTTTACCGATATTCTCTACGCCTGGCTGGACCCACGTATCCACTACACTTAGCTTGACAAGGGGAATGTTTGATGGCGGAAACGACATTATCCAACTCTGCTCGCAGAGTAGCCAGCCTGATCGAGGAAAAGCGCAGACCGGAATCCATGCGTCAGATATTTGTGCGCCGTTTTTTCAAGCATCGCATGGCCGTCTTTGGCTTGATCCTGCTGCTGCTGATTGTGGTGTTTGTGGTCGCCGGCGCCGCGTTTTACAGCGAGTCCTACGCCAACCAGACAGCGATCCTGAACAAGAACAAACCCCCATCTGCTGAACATCCATTCGGAACCGATCAGGTCGGGCGCGATATTCTGGCGCGGGCGATCTACGGCGGTCAGATTTCGCTGCTGATTGGCGTGACATCGGTGTTTATTTCGATCAGCGTCGGCACACTGGTTGGGCTGACTTCCGGTTTCTTTGGCGGGCTGGTAGATTCGGTGCTGATGCGCATTGTCGAGGCGCTGCTGTCAATCCCGACCCTGATTTTGCTGCTGGTGCTATCCAGCGTATTGACCCGCAACACCGCCACGATGAACATTCTGGGGCGCGAACTCAGCTCAACCGTGATTATCATTGTCCTTATCATCGGCATGACCACGTGGATGCCGCTGGCGCGGATTGTACGTTCGCTGGTGCTGTCGCTCAAAGAGCAGGAATTTATTGTGGCGGCCCGGGCCATTGGCGTCCAGAACCGCAGCATCATCATCCAGCACGTGCTGCCCAACTGTATCGCGCCGATTGTGGTATCGGCCACGCTGGGCATAGGCACGGCGATTATTACCGAGGCTTATCTGAGTTTCCCCGGTTTTGGCGTGCTGCCCCCTACGGCAACATGGGGCAACATCCTCTCCCCCGCTAAGGATATGGTCGGTACGGTCTGGTGGATGTGGATGGTTCCCGGTACGCTGATCGTCCTCACGGTGCTGGCGATCAACTTTATCGGGGATGGCCTGCGTGATGCGCTTGACCCCCGCAGTATGCGTTAGTGGTGTCGGCTAACCCCCTCCGGCGAGATTTTGCTGTGTGGCCTGCCTTTGCGGTTGCCTGTTTTTTTAAATGACTACACGAAGTAGAGAACAAGTCCTATGCCCAGAATCCTCATTGCTGAATGCAAGCAGGAAGTCTCCACCTTTAATCCCCACCTCAGCCACTACGACGATTTCAACATCAGCACGGGCGCAGACATTCTGAACCTGCATCGCGGCCTGCCAACGGAAATTGGCGGGGCGCTGGCCGTATTCGAGCCGGAACCGGACATCGAACTGATTCCCACCTACAGTGCCCGTTCGATCACCTCCGGCGGCACGTTGGGCGCGGCGGATTTCCGGCGCATCGCGGATGAATTTCTGGCGGCAGTACGGGCTGCGCCCCCGGTAGATGGCATCTACTTCTCGCTGCACGGGGCGATGGCGTCTGAGGATGAAGCCGACCCCGAAGGTTACCTGCTGGCGGAAACGCGCAGGATCGTCGGCGAGTCCGTGCCGCTGGTGGCGTCGTTCGATCTGCACGGCATCCTTACCGACCAGATTTTGCAGCACTGCGACGCCATCACCGCCTATCATACCTATCCGCACGTCGATTTTTACGATACCGGCGTGCGCGCGGCGCATCTGCTCCAGCGTATCATGGCGAAGGAAGTCAAACCGGTGATCGCCAGAGTCGAGATTCCGGCGCTGGTGCGCGGCGACGAACTAATTACGGCGACGGGGTTATTCGGCCAGAGCATCCGCGCAGCGCAGGCTATCGAACGGACGCCGGGCGGGCTGGCAGCGGGCATGTTCATCGGCAATCCGTTTACCGATGTGCCCGACCTGCGCTCCAACAGTTTTGTAATTACCGACGACGACCCCACCACTGCTGAACAGGCAGCGGTCAAACTGGCGCTGGATTTCTGGGAAGTGCGCGACCGGCTGCAATCGAAGCTGACCAGTCTGGAAGAAGCCATTGCCATTGCGAAGCAGACGACAGACGGCGCGGTGATCTTCACCGATGCGGCAGACGCTACCAGTTCTGGCGCGGCGGGTGACAGCAACGCGATTCTGCGCGCCCTCAAGGACGCCGGTTACGCCGGACGCGCCCTGATCCCATTCGTCGATCCTGCGGCGGTAGAAGCAGCTTTCAGCGCGGGTGTGGGTGGCACGGTTCAGACGACCATTGGCGGGCGCATGGACTCGCGTTATGTACCGCTGCCCATCGAAGCGAAGGTACGCCTGCTTTCGGACGGTGACTTCATCAACGAGTCGCACGGGTCGGTCTGGCACGCGGGGCGCACGGCGGTGCTGCAAGCCGGGAATTACACGCTGGTGGTGACCAGCCGCGCCGTCAGCCTGTATGACCGTTCGCTGTTTCTGGCGCACGGGCAGAATCCGCAAAACTTCGATCTGGTGGTGGTAAAATCGCCGCACTGCCAGCCGCAGTTCTTTACCGAATGGGCAGCAGTGAACGTCAACGTAGATGCGCCGGGTTCGACCAGCGCCAACCTGCGCAGTCTCGGCCATACGCGCTGCCGGCGGCCTGTGTTCCCGCTGGATGACAAGGTGACGTTCACCCCGCAGGCGAAGATTTTCCGGCGGTAATCAAAACCGTTACCGGCGCCGGTTCGGTGGGCCTGCGCCTGGCGAACAATCTGCTCAGAGCAGGGAATAATCACCCGCCGCTTCGCACCGCCGCCGCAATCGCTTCGCCCATTTCGTGGGTCGAAGTCGTGCCGCGCAGGTCGCGGGTTTTGAGGCCGGATTTCAGCACGCTGGCAACGGCGTCCTGAATGCGCTGCGCCGCTGCCGGCTGGCCGAGGTCCTTGAGCATCAGCGCGCCGGACAAAATTGTGCCGATGGGATTGGCGATGCCCTGCCCGGCAATATCGGGCGCGGAACCATGCACCGGCTCGTACATCGACGGAAAGTCGCGCTCCGGGTTGACGTTGCCGCTGGGGCTAAGGCCGATACTGCCGACCATCGCGCCGCCCAGATCGCTGAGGATGTCGCCAAACTGGTTGGTGGTGACGATCACATCGAAGAAGGCGGGGTTCTGGACAAATTTCATCGTGGCGGCATCAACCAGCATGATGCCGTAGTCGATGTCGCGGTACTGCTGGCTGACTTCCTCAATCACCCGATCCCAGTAGACGAGGCTGTGCAGCATGGCGTTGGACTTGGTGATGTTGGTGACTTTGCCGCGCCGTCCGCGGGCCAGCCGGAAAGCATAATGCGCGATGCGTTCGATGCCGGCGCGGGTAAAGACGCTGGTTTGCAGCGCGACGCCGTTCTCCCAATCGGCATGGACGACACCACCCGGCCCGGCATACTCACCTTCGCTGTTTTCGCGCACGATGACCATATCAATGCGGTCTGGCGCGGTGAGCAGGGTGGGAACACCGTCGTAGGATTTTACCGGGCGGATATTGACGTACTGTTTGAACTGCTTGCGGATGACAAAGACGAATTCCCACGACGAGCGAAAGTCGGTGACATCAGGATGCCCGGCGGCGGTAAACAGAATAGCATCGAACTGGCGCAGCATGTCGAGGCCGTTGGCGGGCATGAATTCGCCGGTTTCGAGAAAATATTCCGCGCCCCAGGGGAAGGTCTGCGTTTCAAGCTGGAATGTGCCATCGGCTTTGGCGGCGGCATGGAGGCTGTTGATGGCCTGCGGCATAACTTCCTTGCCGATGCCATCGCCGGGCAGTACAGCGATCCGATGGGTTGGCATGTTAGTTTCCTGCGTGCAGTGTGGTTAAGAGTTGTGTCTGACTGCTTTTGACGGTAGAAACAACCGACAGCTGCGTAACGGGCCACCGCCTTAATCATATTGCGTGGGGTCGAGGGCGTCGCGCAGGCCGTCGCCGATGAAGTTGAAACCGAGTACCGTAATCATGATCGCCAGACCGGGGAAGATGGCATACCACCACGCCGTAACCGTATAGTTGCGCCCAATGTCGATCATCGTGCCCCAGCTTGGATTGGGGATTTTGACGCCCAGCCCCAGAAAACTCAGCGTGGATTCCGTCAGAATCGCTCCGGCCACGCCCAGAGTCGCCACCACGATCATCGGCGCGATAGCATTGGGCAGAATGTGCTGGATCAGAATCCGCAGCGTCGATGCCCCCATCGCCTGCGCCGCCGCGACATATTCCATCCCTTTGACCACCAGCACCTGCCCGCGCATCAGCCGCGCCTGCCCCGGCCACGCGATCAGGCCCAGCGCCGCGAAGATCGTCAGCGGGGTGGGTTCAAAGATGGTGACCACCACAATCAGAAACATCAGGCCCGGTATGGACCACACAACCTCGATCAGCCGGCTGATGAGATCATCGACCCAGCCGCCATACCACCCGGCCAGCAGCCCCAGCACAATGCCAATGCTCACCGAAACACCCTGCGCCACCAGACCGATCACCAGCGAAATGCGCGCACCGTACAGCAGGCGGCTGAAAATATCGCGGCCCAGTTCATCCGTGCCCAGGACATAGGCCCCACCGGGCGGGACCAGCCGGTCGCTGTAATGGGGTTCCACCGGGTCGAACGGCGCGATCACATCTGCCAGCAGCGCGGCAGTGCTCATGACTATCACAATCGCCAGCCCGGTCATCGCCAGCCGGCTGCGCCGGAACGACAGCCAGAAACGCATCCAGTTCGACGGATATTTTTCCGGCAGCGGTTCGATAGCGACAACTTTTCTTTCCGCAGCGCGTATGCTCACCCTCGCCCCCTACTCATAGCGAATACGCGGATTAATCAGTGCGTACAGCAGATCGGTCAGCAGATTTATGATGATAAACACCAGCGCGCCAAACACCAGAATTCCCATAAACACGGGCGTATCGCGCCGTTCGATAGCGACCACCACCGCCCGACCCAGCCCTGGCCAGCTAAAGATCGTCTCCGTCACAATCGAGCCGGTAAACAGGGCGCTGATGTCCAGCGCGATAATCGTGATGATCGGAATCAGCGCATTGCGGAACTGATGGCGTATCAGCGTCGCGTGCCAGGGCAGACCCTTCGCCCGCGCCGTGCGCACGTAATCCTGCCCGCGCACCTCTAACATGGCTGAACGGGTGACCCGCGCCAGTGTCGCCGACAAACTCGTCCCCAGCACCAGCGACGGCAGAATCATGTGGATGATACTGCCGCCCTCGTACCCCGCCACCGGAAAAATGGCGATACCATAGCGATCCTGCGTGAGAAACAACTGCGCCAGCAAACCCTGCCAGAACACCGGAATCGACACGCCGACCAGCGCGCCGATCATCAACCCGTAATCGCTCCACGTGTTCTGTCGTTCAGCGGCGATTACCCCCGCCGTCACGCCGATCAGCACGCCCACCAGCAGCCCGCCGGTCATCAACTGAATCGTGCGCGGCAGCCGGTAACCGATCACGTCCGCCACTGACTGTTTGAGAATGTAGGAATAGCCCAGATCGAAACTCAGCAGATCGCCCAGAAATTTGGCATAGCGCACATGAAACGGGTCGTTCAGCCCCATTTCTTCCTTCGCTGCTTCGACCACTGCCGGATCAAGCCGGTGATACTGCTCGCCGAGGACAGCGCGCAGCGGGTCGCCCGGCATCAGATAGGCGATAATGAACAGGATCGTAAAGACACCCCACAGGGTCGGAACCACCTGCACCAACCGGCGAATCACATATTTAGTCAAACCACTGCCTCCGGTGAAGTATTGCCGGCAGTCACAATATCACAACCCATATTACGACACAAGACGCAGGGCAGCCCATTTGACTGCCCTGTCTGCTTACTGAAACCTGCTAACGGATGCCTACTGACTCTTCGTCACGTATTTCAGCCGGGCGGTGTGCGTGCCGCCGCCGAACGGTACGAAGCCGTCGATCCAGGGCTGCTGCAGCCACGACACCTTGCTGTACGCCGACACAATCCAGGGCGCATCTTCCATGATAAGGTCGTGGGCCTGCTGGTAGAGCGCGTTGCGGGCGTCGGCATCGAACTCGCTCATCGCGGCGCGAATCAGTTCGTTCACCTCCGGGTTGTCGTAATGGGTATCATCACGGCCATCCAGAAACAGGAAGTTGAACACATCGGATGGGTCGTTGATCCCCGCGCTCCAGCCGCTGAGGAACATTTCCACGTCGTCTTCACCGATATGTGTCCAGTAGGTCGACGCATCCTCAAGCTCGATATTGAGCGTCACGCCCAGAGTCGCCAGGTCCTGCTGCAATACCGGGAACGACAGTTCATCGCGCGCTGACGAAAAGACGTACAGCGTAATCGGCGGCATTCCTTCGCCGTTGGGATAACCGGCTTCCGCCAGCAGTTCGGCAGCCCGATCCAGATCGTAATTGTAGATCGTCGCCGGGGTCGAAGCCGGCATCGAAGGCGGCAGCACGCCCAGAGTCGCCGGGAAGCGCGCCCCTTCCATCAGTTCATCCCACACCAGTTCGCGATTGAAGGCATAGTTGAACGCCTTGCGCACCAGCGGCTTGTCGGAGAAAAAGCCGGTGTCCATTTTGAAGCCGAAGTAACGCACGTTCAGGCCGGGGATTTCCTTGAACTGATCGCTGAATTCGTCGATCACCGCCTGCCGCTGGCCGCTGGGGAACGAGAACAGGAAATCCAGTTCGCCGTTACGATACATCCCCAGCGCGGTGTTGGCCTCCGGCACGTTCAGGAACTGGATGCCATCCACCTTTGGCAGTTCGGGGTCCCAGTATTCCGGGTTGCGGGTGAGCGTCAGCCGGTCGTCGCGCAGCCACTCGACAAACATGAACGGCCCCGTCCCGACCGGGGTGGTGTTCAGGCGCTCGCCAAGCTGCTCATAGGCTTCCTGCGCCATCGGCTCGAGACCGCCCGGCCCGGCGGTGAAGAACAACCGGTTAGGCTGCTCCAGCGTAATTTGCAGCGTGTAGTCGTCCAGCGCCTGAATACCTTCGATTGTTTCAGCCTCGCCCGCGCGGTGCGCCGCCGCGCCGACCACACCATCCATGATTTCCGGGTGCTGAGAAATGGTATCGTCGTCCGAATTATAGATGTGCGCCGAAAATACAAAGTCTTCGGCCTTCACCTCGCGGCTGCCATCCGCCCATTCGATCCCGGGCACATCGTGATAGAGCACGCCCTGACGGATGTTAAAGGTATAAGTCAGGTAATCGTCGGAAATCTCCCAGCTTTCTGCCAGCGCCGGCATCGGCTCGCCAGTTTCAAAATCAATCTCGGTCAGACCCTCATAAATGTTGCGATTAACGACACTAATGGCAATCGTTGTAGCCGTGTAAGGATTCAGATGTTCTGGGTCCGGGCTGATCGGATAGCGCAGAATCACCTCATTCTGGGCCACCGTCAACGGCGCAAGCAGACTCAGAGTCAGCAGCAGCGCCAATACAAACATCAGTTGTCTTCGCATGGTTCCTCCTTAAAGCAATGGCTCAAATAACTCGGGGCGAACATCAGTCAAGCCGCACAGGCAGGTCAAAACCGATCAGCCAGCGGTCAACTACTGCACAGCGACCGAACAATCGTGCCTAACATAGCACACTCTATATACGCTGGCAACTTCGCAGGGTTCAACAACGGGGGGAAATACTGGGGCGTGGGGCGAGAGCCGGCTGTATGCAGGCCAGAGGAACCCGGTTCAGCGGCTCCTCATTTCGAGCTGGCCGGGGTTCTGGAACAACTGTCGCGTTCGGACATGCTCATGAACGCAATCAGAATATCCGATGTGGTAATAATGCCGACCAACGTTTCGCTGCGCATTACCGGCAGGCAGCTAATATGATTCCTGAGCATCAGGCGCGCAGCTTCGGCTGCCGGCGCATCTGGCTCCACGATGATCGGCGCGGGAGTCATCATTGCCCGCACCTGAAGCCGGTCCGCCAGTTCATCATCCTGCCAGCGTTCGCGCAGAATATAGGGCGAGTTGAGCGCCGTGCGGCAGTCCCGATCACTGAGAATGCCGATCAGATGCCCATCATAACCAGTGACCGGCAGGTGATGACACCCGACGGCCTCCATCGTTTCGAGAGCATCGCGCAGGGTTTTGTTCTGGTCAATCGTGACCGGATTGGCGGTCATAATATCTGAGACGTTCATTGAGGCGCTCCAGCGTCTGGCCCCTTGCGCAAGGGGCCATGTGGTTATTGTCATTTTCCGGGGCCGGCCAGTGTGCGGGATTTCACCAGCATCCGGAAAATGTCTGATTCGGTCAGGATGCCAACCAGGCTGCCAGCGTCATCCACAACCGGCAGGCCGCTGACTTTCTGATCGAGCATGATCTGAGCCGCGTCCACGATGGGGCTGTCGGGTTTAACCGTGTGTACCTTGCGCGTCATCACCTTTTCGACGGTAAGCTGTGCCCACAGGTAATTCAGTTCCCAGATACTCAATGTCGTCGCATCCGAAGGGCTGGCTTCACGAATGTCGCCAATGGTGACAATGCCCACCAGACGCCCCTTCTCGACCACCGGCAGCCGTCGGATGCCCTGTTCTTTCATCAACTGGTGCGCTTTGCTGATCGGCGTTTCCGGGGCAATGGTCACCACCGGGCTGGACATCCACTCTTTTACCAACACTTCATCAAGCATAGCCGGCCTCCGTTAATTGCATAGGGTACTCTACCAATACCATATTACGCCATCGTTGACCAACTGAACAATGGCAGGAAATTAGGGTGATGGATGTATCCCGAGGCACGGTGCTGCCTTTACACCCCGGCGAGCTACAATGTGTTCACCGGCACTGTGATCGTCAGTGTCGTCCCCTGCCCCGGTTCGGTCTGGATCGTCACATGCCCGCCGTACAGCCGCGCCCGGTATTCCATATTGCGCAGTCCCAAGCCGGAATTTGCCCGCGCCGCTTCCAGATCGAATCCTTTGCCATCATCGGTGATCGTGATCTGGAAACGATGCTGATCGTACAGCGTGGAAATCACGATGCAGGTCGCCTCGGCGTGGCGTACCGCATTGCTGATCGCTTCATTGGCGATCTGGCAGATGCCGGCAAACGTCGACTCCGCAAAGGGGGGCGGCTCGTCCGGCGCATTGATTTCGACCTGCAGGTTGCTCGGAATGTACAGCCGCCCCAGCATCTCGCGGAAGCAATCGCTAATCGTCCCTACCCGCGTGGCCCGCAGGTTCAGAATGTAGCGCCGGATGTCCTCAATTACCTGATTAAGCTGCCCGATAATCTCACCCAGGTCTTCGCTGCGGACATTCCCGGCATAGCGCATCAGATCAAGATGCATCCCAACGGCGTACAGCGACTGAATCACGCCGTCGTGCAGCTCCATCCCAATGCGCTGGCGCTCCTCCAGCTTACTCAGACGTGCCTGCTGCTCGGATAGCTGAGCGCCCGCAATTGCCAGCGCCGCATAACCAGCCATCGTTTCGATCAGCCACTGGTCGCGCTCATCAAACGGCAGACCGTCCTCGCGGTCGCACAGGTACAATGTCCCCAGCAACTGCGTTCCGGCCTGGATGGGCACGCCAAGCATCGACTGCATCGGCGGGTGTCCCGGCGGAAAACCAACCGAGCGCGGGTCATCGCTGATCCTCTCCAGCCGCACCACTTCCCGATCCCGCATAATCACACCCAGCAAACCACGTCCCACCGGCAGATGCGGAATCTGACGGACTTGTTCCTGGGTGATACCGGAAACCTTGAAGTAGCGCAGCCCGCCCCGGCCATCCGGCACGCCCAATGCAGCATAACGCGCACGGACCAGACCGCGCGAGACATGCGCGATACGTTCGAGCACCTGCTCAATCGTGCCGCCTTCCGCCGCGTACATCACCGATTCAGCGATTTCCCGCAGTTGATTGAGTATATCTTGCTCATTTTTTACAGGATATTTGTCACTATTCATGCTGATTCGCTATGGGTTATAATGGACTCCGTTTTCATTGTAACATCTTTGCATTCGATTAAACACGGTACGGCGGCAAACAATGAGTAGAGTTGTACGTATTCTGATTGCTGACGATCATTCAGTGGTACGCGCAGGGCTGAAGGCGCTGCTGGAACGGCAGGGCAACTTCCGGGTCGTTGCCGAAGCATCCACCGGCGAAGAAGCGATTGAGCGCGCCAAAGAAACCCGCCCCGATGTCGCCGTGCTCGATATTCGGATGCCGGGCCTGTCAGGTATCGAAGCCTGCCGTCAGATTGTCAGCAGCGTCGAAGGCTGCAAGGTCATCATGCTTACGTCCTATGCCGAGGACGAACTGCTCTTCGCCGCGATTCAGGCGGGCGCATCCGGCTACGTCCTCAAGCGCATCGGCGACAACGAATTGATTCACGCCGTCGAACGGGTCAGCCGGGGAGAAGGAATGCTCGACCCCGCCATGACCGCCACCATCTTTTCTGAAATGCGCAAAGCGACTGAAGCACAGCACGCCGCGGCCTTTGCGGACCTCACCCCGCAGGAACTGGCTGTGCTGTCGCTGGTGGCCGAGGGCATGACCAACCGGCAGATCGCCGTCAAGCTCTACCTCGGCGAAGGCACTGTGCGCAATTACGTTAGCAGCGTGCTGGCAAAGATCGGGGTCGCCAACCGTGCCGAAGCCGCCGCCTACGCGGTCAAGCACAACATCCACGAACTCGTCCCCCCCAGCAAAGACGACAAAAGCTGAACCTGCCAAAAATCGCGCTCTGCCGGTGATGATTGCCACTTCTCGCCCACCCGCAACCGGGATAGCCTTGGGGAGACAGGACAATCATGACCAGGGGAAAAGTGCCGATGAAGTGGCAAGCCAAATACATCAGTGCCGAAGAGGCTGCCGCCAAAGTGCACTCTGGTCAGCGCGTCTTTTTGACCGGCAACTGTGCCTCCCCACAGGAATTCAGCCGCGCCCTGTGTAACCGTTACACGGAAGTGCGCCATGTCGAACTGGTGCAGCTTCTCGACCTCGGCCCCAGCAAATGCCTCACCCCGGATATGGCCGAACACATTCGGGTAAACAGCATGTTCATCAGCGCCAATGTGCGCGACGCGGTCAACGCCGGCCTGGCCGATTTTACGCCTGTGCGGCTGTCCGATATTCCCCTGTTGTTCAGCCGGGGTGTAATCCATATCGACATCGCCGTGATTCAGGTCAGCCCGCCGGACGAACACGGCTTCTGTTCCTACGGGGTCGAAGTCAGCGTCACCAAGACCGCTGCTGAATCGGCCCGCATGATTATCGCCGAAGTCAACCCGAATATGCCCCGCACGCACGGCAACAGCTTCATTCACGCCAGTGCCATCGACTACATGATCGAAGTCGATTACCCGCTGGCCGAAGTCCATCCAGAGCCAGCCAACGAAACACAGATACAGATCGCCAAACACATCGCCCCATTAATCCCGGACGGCGCAACCATGCAGATGGGCATTGGCGGCATCCCCAACTCCGTGCTGCGGGAACTGACCGATCACCGCGATCTGGGCATCCATACGGAATTGTTTTCGGATGGCATCATCGACCTGATCGAATCGGGCGTCATTACCTGCGCCCGCAAGACGCTGCACCCCGGCAAGGCAGTCGCCGGCTTCGTCGTGGGAACCCGCCGGCTGCATCATTATGTCGATGACAACCCGTTCTTCGAGTTCCATCCGACTGAATACGTCAACGATCCGTTCATCATTTCCCGTAATGACCGTATGGTGTCGATCAATTCAGCTATTGAGGTCGATCTCACCGGCCAGGTGTGCGCCGACAGCATCGGCCCGGCGTTTTACTCCGGTGTGGGCGGCCAGCTTGATTTTGTGCGCGGGGCTGCCCGCAGCAAGGACGGCAAAACCATCATCGCCCTGCCGGCAACCGCTAAAAAGGGCACAATTTCACGCATTGTGCCGCAGCTCAGGCCGGGCGCGGGGGTGACCACCACCCGCAACGATGTACATTTTGTCGCAACCGAATTTGGCATTGCTGATCTGTGGGGCCGCACGATTCGCCAGCGGGTAGAGGCGCTGGTCAACATCGCCCACCCCAATTTCCGCGAGGACCTGCTGCGCTATGCCCACGAGCAGAACTACATCCCCCGGCTCTACAGCCTGAGCTGACTCGTTCACCCATTACGTCGAAGGACACGGAGCAGGATTGAGCTTCCGTGTCCTTCTGATTCGATCTGATTCACCCCCGTTACTGGGCCGGGCTGGTGGTCTGTTCGTAGGCGGCCCGCAAAGCCTCGATATCGATCTTTTTCATCTGGAGCATGGCTTCGGTGACGCGCTTCGCTTTCACAGGGTCAGGATCATTCATCAGTTCGGTCAAAGCAGTGGGGATAATCTGCCACGACAGGCCATAACGATCCTTCAGCCAGCCGCACTGCTCCGCTTCTGGATGAGCCGAGAGTTTGTGCCAGAAGTTGTCAACCTCAGCCTGCGACTCGCATTCCACGTAGAAGGATGTGGCCTCGGTAAACGTAAACGCATGTTCCCTGCTGCTTTCCATCGCCATGAAATCCTGACCGTTGAGTTGGAACACGGCATGGGTAACTGTGCCCTCTTCCTCCTCCTGGCCGGGACCGTAGCGCACGATATGCTCAATGCCGGAGTTGTCGAAAAGCGAGGTGTAGAAGTTCATCGCTTCCTCCGCCTTGCCGTGCTGCTCGCCGACAAACATCAGGAAAGGTGTGATCTTCTGCGCCCGCGCGCCGACATTCAACTGCCACGACAGCCCATACTTATCCTGAACCCAGCCGAATTTCTCGCTGAACGGATACTGCTGAAGCGGCATGAGAACGGAACCCCCATCCATGAGTTTCGCCCAGATCGCGTCAATTTCCTCCGCAGTCTCGCCGCTCACAAAAAATGATATGGCGGGGGTGAACTTGAAATACGGCCCGCCATCCAGCGCCATAAACCGCTGGCCGGCCAGCTCAAATATACCGGTCAGGACCTTGCCCTCCATGCCGGCCATCGGCCCTTCCAGCGGCCCATCAGGATACCGCTTGATGCTGACGACTCTGGAGTCGTTAAAAAGTGAGGTGTAAAAATTCATCGCCTCTTCGGCCTGGCTGTCAAACCACAGGAACGGCGTTATCTTCTGCATGATATTATCTCCTCCACTTGAAAATACGCTGATCTGAGTCGGCTGGATCAAACGAATTCCAGCTATCGGGGGGTTACATTACGGCATGGGCGCTCCTCTTTGGTACACCTTACCTGACCTTCGAGTAAATGACCTCAAAGTCATACTCCCACGTCAGACCATCGCTCGATGTCTCCCAGCAGCCTGTGATGATCTTGTTATCGGCGCTGAAAGTAGCGGTGAAACGCTGGAAGAACCCCGGCACATCCCGCCACAGCTTCCAGATGCCATCCCGGAAGCTCATCTGGTAGATGCGCAGGACGCCGCGTGCATCGGCGTAGAGCATGGAGAAATGGTTGGATAAGCCGTCGAGGCCAATAATCGCGGTCAGGGGCATGGGCGAGTTGGCTGACCGTTTGACAGCCATGCCGGGTACATTCAGTTCGGCATCCGCCCGTTCAACAACAAAGCTGTGACCCCCCAGCCACGAAAAGATGGCCCAGCCCTGGCCTACAGTCAGTCCGTCAATGGAGTACATCATGTCCCACTTGCCAATGAGGGCCTCCAGCGGCCTGAGTGCCGGCTGACATGATGTCACTCTCTGTTCTGTGTGTTCCCGTTCAACCATGCTTCATGTTCTCTTGGACTGCCCGCGATTCGCTTGCAACTTGCAAGTTAAGAGCAGTATAATGGTTTTTGAGTGACGAGTCAAGAACATATTTTCTATTAATGTCCGCTGTCAGGAACAAAGCCAGAAGCGCCGCCCATGAAGCACAGGTCATCCAGACGCTCTGACTGCCCGATCAACTTCTCACTGGAAACATTCGGCGATATGTGGTCGCTGCTGATCGTGCGCGACATCGTGTATTTCGGTAAAAAGACCTATAGCGAGTTTCTGGATTCCGACGAAGGCATTGCCACCAACATCCTCGCCAGCCGTTTGTATCGCCTGGAGCAAAATGGCATTCTGGTGCGAAAACCTCACGAGACGGATCGCCGCAAAGAAATTTATACACTGACGGAAAAGGGGCTGGATTTGATCCCGGTGCTGCTGGAACTGGCGAACTGGGGCGCGCGCCATGACCCGTACACTTCCGCCCCGAAGGCCTGGATAGACCTGGTGAATGCCGACAAACCCCGGATGATCGCTCTGATTCGTGCCACCGTGCAGCGCGGCGGCTCGATCTTTATCGGCCCGGACAGCGTGGTGAGCCAACTGGCGGGAGAGACGTAGCCCGGTGACAGATTTTTGCAGCGGCCCGCATACCGCTTTGACGATTTTCACAGCCGCATTACAGAACTGAACTTCATATAATCGTCTGATCGCAGCCAAAATTTAGGCTGAAAAAAGGTTCGCGGTACTATTACTATCATTAAGGCAGTATCCACTGCAAAAGTATGGTGCATTTATTGTTAGCGGCTGGCTATGGAGCAAATCGCATGAATCTGGATATGCTCAAAGATCAGACTCTTGGACAGTACGAACTGCGCGAACTGCTTGGCGTGGGCGGCATGGGTGCGGTCTACCGGGGGTATCAGGCCAGCCTTGAGCGCGAAGTCGCCATCAAAGTCATCTTCAGCCGCTGGGCCGGCAGCACCGAGTATCAGGAACGCTTTGTCCGCGAGGCGCGCATGGCCGCGTCACTGGAACATGCCCACATCGTCCCGGTCTACGATTTCGGCACGGAAAACGGCGTCAGCTACGTCGT
>Ga0079224_100005611_pt1 | contig 16504 bp, 10 predicted proteins | sample Stecom2015_FD_80414 | JGI IMG/M metagenome (GOLD analysis project Ga0079224, IMG submission 80414) | Agricultural soil microbial communities from Utah to study Nitrogen management - Steer compost 2015 | ecosystem: Environmental > Terrestrial > Soil > Agricultural land | place: USA: Utah... | reverse complement strand
CGTGCGGACACGGCGGAGCAGCGCGGGCATCGGCGCAGAGGGTACGTCCCGCGCTGCGCTGCTCCGCCGTGTCCTCGGTCCGCTTTATTTCCCCCAGGGACACCCCCCGGCCACGGCTCCGCGCTGCGGTTCGGGGCCGGGCATGAACGATGCTGAGCGGTGGGTTCGCTGCGGGCTTCTGCAGCAGGCCGTACGCGGTCAGGCGAGGCGCTCGCCGCTGACCGGATCGACGACCGGCATCCCGACGTAGTTCTCCGCGAACACCCGGCGGCCGGCGTCGGTCCCGGTGAAGTACTCGAGATCGGCAACCTGCATGCGCCGGTCGAACGCGTCGTCGGACAGGTTGTGCGTTGCCGACGTGAACCACCAGGAGAATCGCTCCGCGTTCCAGACCCGCGCGAGCGCGGTCTCCGAGTAGCGTTCGAGGCCGACCTCCTCGCCTTCGGCGTAGAACGCCTGCAAAGCGGAGGCCAGCATGGCGGCATCGGCGATCGCGAGGTTGAGGCCCTTCGCTCCCGTCGGCGGAACGATGTGCCCGGCGTCGCCGACGAGGAACAACCGGCCGCAGCGGAGCGGCTCACAGATCACGCTGCGCAGCGGCGCAATGGATTTCTCGAGACTCGGCCCCGTTTCCAGGCTTTCCGCCACCGCGGCCGGCAGGCGGCGGCGGAGCTCGTCCCAGAACGCGGCGTCGCTCCACGATTCGGCGTTCTCGCCTGAGGGAACCTGCACGTAGTGGCGGCTCACGGACGTGGAGCGCTGCGAGCACAGCGCGAACCCGCGCGCGTGGCTGGAATAGATGAGCTCGGGCGCCGCGGGACGCGTGTTCGATAGCACGCCCAGCCAGCCGAACGGCCAGGCGCGCTCCCAGGTCCGGAAAGCGCCCTCCGGCGCCGAGCGGCGGCTGGCGCCGTGGAACCCGTCGCACCCCGCCACGTAGTCGCACAGGACGGAACCCGCGCCGTGCGCGCCGCGGTAGTCGATGCGCGCGGCGCCGCGGTCGAGATCGCGCACCGCGGTCGCCTCGACCTCGAAGCGGATGTCGATGCCGTCGGCCAGGTTGCGGCGGTAGAGCTCCCGCGTGATCTCCGTCTGCCCGTAGACGATCACCGCGCTCCCGGCGTGCTGCTTCAGGTCCACGCGGGCGAGCCGCTCGTCGAAGGCGACCCGCACGCCCTCGTGCACGTGCCCGGCCGCGTGCAGCCCCTCGGCCACGCCCGCGCGCTCGAGCAGCGCGGCAGAGCCCTGCTCGAGCACGCCCGCGCGAATGCGCTTCTCGACGTACTCGCGGGAGCGGCGTTCGAGCACGACCACGTCGATGCCCTGCCGGTGCAGCAGGCGTGCGAGCAACAGGCCCGAAGGTCCCGCTCCGACGATGCCCACCTGCGTGCGCCGCGGAATGGTCACCCTTTCACTCCTCCAGTCACGCCGCAAAAGCATAATCGCTGCGTCGGCAGCGCCGGCATCGCACGCGGCGAAAATTCATGTATCGGAGAACAATTCGGTCGCTCGATGCGCTCTTTCGCGTGAGTGAAACTCTGTATAAGGATGCGGGATGATTTTCGCGGGACAACCAGAGCCGTCGTGCCCGTAGTCGTGATCGGAGACGAGCCTCGCGGCCGCGCCGTGAAGTGTGACCCGCAGAGTGACGGCGTGCCTGCCGGTCGGAGCGCCGCGTGACCTCAGGCGGGAAAGAACTCGGCTGCCGCGCGGTGCAGCTCTTTCGCGAGCAGCTCCGCGGCGGGAGACAGGCTCCCGAGCCTGCGGCGCGTGATGCCGACCGGGCGCTCCGTGCCGTCGAGGCGAAACGGCAGGACAGCGAGCAGCCCCGCCTGCTCCTCGAACCTTACCTGGTGGCGGGACAGGACGGTGACCCGGTCGCTCTCCAGCAACAGGCCCCGGAGCATCACGAGCGAGCTGGTCTCGACGACCTGGCGCGGCAGCGCGAGGCCGCGCGCGGCGAGCGACTGCTCGAACAGGGTGCGGGCGGGAGTGCCCCGCCGCGGCAGGATCCACGGGCAGCGCAGCAGCTCCTCCCAATCCGGCCGGTGGCGCCGGGTGAGGGGATGGCCGGTGCGCACGATGACGGACAGGCCGTCCCGGAACATCGGCTCCTCGAGCAGGTCCGTGTCCGCCGGGTTCTCGCGCAGCGCGCCGACGACGAGATCAATGTCGCCGCAGCGCAGGCCTGCGACGAGGTCCTCGTACGGACCCTCGACGGTGGAGACGTCGAGCCACGGGTGCGTCTCCAGCAGGCGGGCGACGGCCCGGGGCACGATGATCGTGCGCGTCAGCGGCAGAGTGCCGACCACGACGCGGCCGCGCTGCGCACCGCGCAACCCGGCGATCTCGTCGCCCGCACTGCGCAGGTGACTGCGCGCGAGCTTGACGTAGCGCGTCAGCTCGCGACCGAGCGGCGTCGGCACGATCGCGCCCGGCGTCCGCTCGAACAGGCCGATCGCGAGCGTCTCCTCGAGCTTGCGCAGCGAGGAGGATATCGCGGCGGGCGTCACGCCGAGGTGCTCCGCCGCGGCCGCCACGCTCTGGTGCTCGGCGACGGCGACGAACGCGTCGAGCCAGCGGTCGGACACGTCCATCCTGAAGAAGCGGGACATGCCGCTCGAGCGCTGCAGTGCCGCGGGCGGGACGAGCCGCCCGGCGGTCGCAAAGGCCCGCGCCGCTTCGCGCGCGCGGTCGCGCAGGCACTCGCCGAACGCGGTGAGCTGCACCCCTTTGGCGGCGCGCTCGCACAGCTTCTCGCCGACCTGGCGCTCGAGCTCCCGCAGGGCCTTGGTTACGGAAGTCTGCGAGCGGCTGAGCGCCCGCGCCGCGCCCGTAATGCTCCTGCATTCGGCGATGGCCAGGAACACCCGGGCCTGGCGGATGCCGATCTCCTGCACGGCCGGAACGCTCATGGCCCGTCCGGGAACGGGCAGGCGCGTGCCGCCGGGGAGGGTTGCCGGTGAGCACCGACCCGCAGCGCCTGATATCCGAATTCCCCATGAGCCGGACGCAGGTCGTGGCGGTCGCGATGACGGTCCTGCTCAATGCGCTGGACGGGTACGACGTGCTGTCCATCAGCTTCGCGTCGCCGGGCATCGCGGCCGAATGGGGCATCGATCGCGCCGCGCTCGGTTTCGTGCTCGCGATGGAGCTGGTCGGCATGGGACTGGGCTCGATCCTGCTCGGCCGTGTCGCGGACCGCATCGGGCGCCGCCTGACGATGCTCGGCTGCCTCGGCATCATGACGGTCGGCATGTTCATGGTGACCACCGCCGGCAGCATCGCCGGGCTGTCCGCGTGGCGCGTCGTCACCGGGCTCGGCATCGGCGGGATGCTCGCTGCCATCAACGCGGTCGCGGCCGAGTTCTCGAATGCCAGGCGCAAGCACCTGAGCGTGTCGCTCATGACGATCGGGTACCCGATCGGCGCGGTGATCGGCGGCACGATCGCGGCCGAGCTTCTCGAGCACCACGACTGGCGTTCCGTCTTCTACCTCGGCACGGCAATGACCGCGGCCTGCATTCCCCTGGTCTGGATGCTGGTCCCGGAGTCGGTCCACTGGCTGGCGCGGAAGCGGCCGCGCGGGGCCCTCGAAGCGATCAACGCGACGCTGGCGCGGATGGGGCATGCCGCGATCGCCCGGTTGCCCGACGTTCGGGAGACCGGCGGGAGCCGCTCGCTCACCGGGATTCTTTCGCCTCCCCTGCTGCTCGTCACGCTGATCGTGACGGTGGCCTACTTCTGCCACATCACGACGTTCTACTTCGTGATCAAGTGGGTTCCCAAAATCGTCGTCGACATGAGCTTCGAAGCGTCCTCCGCGGTGGGCGTGCTCGTCTGGGCAAACGTCGGCGGGGCGGTCGGCGGTGCGCTGCTGGGCTTCCTCACCATGCGCTACAACGTGAAGGCGCTCACCATCGGCGTGCTGCTCTTGTCGACGCTCATGGTGTCCGTCTTCGGGCGCAGCCCGGCGGACCTCGCGACCCTGTCGCTGGTGGCGGGTGCCGCGGGATTCTTCACCAATGCCGGCGTGGTCGGGCTGTACGCGCTGTTCGCCCATTGCTATCCGACGCACGTGAGGGCCTCCGGCACCGGGTTCTCGATCGGCATCGGCCGGGGCGGGGCGATGCTGTCGCCCGTCATCGCCGGCTTGCTGTTCGAATCCGGCATGGGCCTGCCGGCCGTGGCGATGATCATGGCGCTGGGCTCGTTGCTGGCCGTTCTCGCGCTGGTCTTTCTCCGCATGGAATCGATCGGTGACGAGCGTCGGGCGGTCGAGTCCGGCGGCGGGCAGATCCTGCCCGGGTCCGCCGGACCACCTTCCTGATCGGTTCAGGTCATGGCCTGCATTCGCGCGGCGTGTTGCCGGTAGCGGGTGCACGTCGCGCGGATGTCGCTGACGATCGCCGCTTCCGCCTGCTCCGGCCGGCCGCGCCGCAGCGCCGCGACGGCCTTGCGATGCGGCGTCGAGGCTCCCCACTTGACGCGCTCGGCCGTGAGCTCCTCGAACAGCGCCAGCGTGCACGGGCCACAGCGGACCCAAAGCGGCTCGATGAGCTGCAGCAGCGTTTCGTGGCGAGCGGCCGCATAGATCGCGAAATGAAACTTGCGGTTCCTTTCCAGGAGCAGGCTGGGATCGCCGGATTCGTGCGCGTTCAGGAAATCGCGCTCGGCTTCCTCGGCGCGTGCGATGTCCTCGGCGGTCGCCCGTTCCGCGGCGAGCCGCGCGGCGAATCCTTCCAGGGCGATGCGGACGTCGCAGATCTCGGTGAACTTGCGGGCCGAGATGATGGGAACGCGCACCGAGCGCGACGCGGTGAGCTCGAGCGCCTGCTCCACCGTCAGCTTCTGCAGCGCGTCGCGGACGGGCATGATGCTGGTCCCGAGCTGCGTGGCAAGCTCGCGGATCGTGAGCACCTGTCCCGGCCGGAACCGGCCTTCCATCAGCGAGCGGCGGATCTGCCGGTGCACCTGCTCGTGAAGCGGCTCGTGCACGACCGGTTTCAGGGTCGCTTCTCCATCGGGCGTTTTCACGATGCGCTGCGCCGCCACGCGGGTGTGCGTGCACCGTCCTCGCGGCCGGGGGGTGACCAGGAGGAACGGCGAAACTCCGTCGGTGCCTTGCCGGAGCGGGCACGGAAGAACCGCGAGAAATAGGCGGAGTCGTGGAAGCCGAGATCGTACGCGATCTGTGTCACCGGCCGGCGGGTATAGCGCAGGCTGCGCTTCGCCTCCCGGAGAATGCGGTCGTGCAGCAGCTTGATCGGCGGATTGCCCGTGATCTTGATGCAGCTCGAACGGAGCTGCGCCACCGAGATGTGCATTTCCTCCGCGTAGCGCTTCACGTGCCAGTTCTCGTGGAAGTGCAGCTCGATCAGCCTGCGGAACTCCTCGACCGTCGCTTCCGCCCGTGCCCGCGGGATCGAGGCCTCTGCACACGTCGCCCGGCCCGATCCGGCAACGGCGCGCGCGATCTGCGCGAGCAGGATCTGGGCGCGTGCCTCGATCAGGATCGTCCGTGAGTGGACCGGAGCGCGATACTCGCGCAGCAGGACCTTCGCGGTCGACTCCAGCTCGTAGCGCTTCACGTCTTCGGGCTTAAGCCGGATGCCGCGTGCATCCTCGAACAGGCGCGCGAACGCGGGCTGGTGCGCGTTCAGCGAGCGCAGGAACTGGTCGCTGACGGTGAACACGTATCCGTAGGTTTCCGCGCGGAAGCGGAACGTGTGCACGAACCCCGCCGGGACGATCACGATGGCCGGTGCGAGGAAGAAACGGTCCGATTCGTCGGCGCGCGCTTCGACGTGGCCGGAAAACAGCAGCAGGACCTGGTGCAGGTCCTCGTGCACGTGCGGGTCGATCGTCCAGCCGGAGGCCCGGCTGCGGTCTTCGATCGCCTCGATGTGCACGAAGCGCTCGTCCGAGGCCTGGGGCGGCTCGCCGTAGAGCCGGAAGCGCGGGATGCCGGCTCTCGAAAGTCCTGGATTGTCAGGCACCTGCAGCTCCTTCGAGTACTGCCTGGAGCGGCGGTCCGGCGCCTGCCGACCGGGTTGCCGCGTGCTGTTATACGTTATCACAGGAGTCTGCCAGCGCTTCCGCGCCCGTGCAACCGGGTGCGCGGTGGCCTGCGCCGCGGCGTGACACGAGGCGAGAACATCGGCCGTCAGGCAGTGCAGGCCAATGCCGATGCGAGCGTGTGCAGGCAGGAAAACAAAGCGTCGCTTGCGAGCGACAGCAGGGTGCTTGCGTGCAGGTTGGCGTGCGACGAAAAGTACAGATCAGCGCGCGTTTTGTGCAAGGGTCGTCGCGCAGCGGTTGCTAGCATCAGCATCCGCGATGCCCGGGCGCTCGTTGAGCGCGGCATCCCGTACATCGACGTGCCGGCAGCACGCGTCGCATCCTTCGCATCCGTCGCGGTCGGGAACGGCCGACGGCGTGCGCCGGCCGGACCACCCCGGGGGGAAGACTCATGACCGAATCGAACCGTTCAGCGATCCGCCGCAAAGCGGCACTCGGACACTGCTTCGGAGGCCTCGTGTTCCTCCTGGCGTCCGGTGCCGCGCCGGCCCAGGTGGCGACGGCGGAACCGGAGGACGGCATCGAGGAAGTGCTCGTGACCGGATCCCGCATCGTACGCTCCGATGCGACCGCGCCGAGCCCCATCACCGTCGTCGGCGCCGAGCAGCTCCAGAAAGCCGGTACGCTGTCGATCACCGAGACGCTGCGCCAGGATCCGTCGATCGGCAGCCAGTCGGCCGGGCCGACTCTCACCATGCGCAACGCCGGGCGCCACAGCGTGGACCTGCGGAACCTGGGCGGCAGCCGCACCCTGACGCTCGTCAATGGCAAGCGCCTGCCGCTGTACTCCGACGTGCTCGGCAACTCCGGGCAGGACATCAGCGCCGTGCCGTCGGCGATGATCGGGCGCATCGAGATTCTCCGCGACGGCGCCTCCACGGCGTACGGCGCCGATGCCGTCGCCGGCGTGGTGAACATCATCCTCGACGACGACTTCGACGGCGCGCAGCTCGAGGCCTATTCGGGCATCTCGACGCACGGCGACGGCGATGCCTACCGGCTGTCCGGCAAGATCGGTACCACCTTCGATCGCGGCGCGGTGATGTTCGTCGGCCACTATTCCAAGCAGAACGACATCTGGCTCTACGAGCGCGAGTGGGGCCGCAACGTCATCTCGTCGATCGGGGCGCAGGTGCGCGGGCGGGTCAACGGTCCCGGCGGTCTCGTCTACGGGGAGTCGGGCCAGGTCATCGCGTGCTATCCGCACGAAGGCGGCGCCACCAACCTCGCGCCGGACTGCCCGACCTACGACGCGAACCAGTACAGCCTGATCGGCGCTACCGAGCTGCGCAGCGTGGGCGGCCTCGTGCGCTACGACCTCGCCGACTCCGTCACGCTCAGCGTCGACGCGTTCTACAGCAACCGGCTCGGCTCCAACAGCATCCCCGCGTCGCGCCAGCTCGACACCCGCAGCGTGATCGGGCCCTTTCCGAACGGATTCTCCATTCCCGCGACCAGCGCGGCGAACCCGTACGGGGAAGACGTCACGCTGTTCTGGCGGCCGTCGCAATACGGGCCGCAGACGACCGATTCCGAGAACAACACCTACTGGGCGTCGCTCGGCCTGTCCGGCTCGCTCGGGGAGCGTTTCGACTGGGAGGTCTCGCACACCTACAGCCGCGCGAGCGGCTACTCCTCCCTGTCGAACGTGCCCAACGCCGTGCACCTCCGGCTGCTGCTCAACCCGGACGAGTGCGCACAGGACCCGCTCTGCGCGCCCGTCGGCGGCATCGACAGCCTCGCTGACCTCCTGTCGCAGGCGACGCCGCTCACGGATGCACAACGGGACTACCTGCTGCAGGAAACGACGAACTACAACGTGTTCGACACGCAGCAGACGATCGCCACGATCGGCGGCGAGCTCTTCTCGCTGCCGGCCGGTGCCGTCGACGGCGTGATCGGCTACGCGCGGCGCGAGGAAAGCGGCGAGATGAGGCCGGATTCGCTCACCTCCTCCGGCGAGGCCGTCGGCAGCTTTGCTTTCCCCGGCGGCGGCAAGTACACCACCGACGAGGTGTTCGCGGAGGTGCAGGTTCCACTGCTGGCGGATGCTCCCGGCGTCTACGAGCTCGACCTCAACCTCCAGGGACGCTACTCGGATTTCTCCAACTTCGGCGGCGCGGATACCTGGAAGGTCAGCGTCAACTATTCCCCGATCCGCGCAATGCGCTTGCGTGCGACGTACGGCACTTCTTTCCGCGCACCGGACATCCTCGACCTGTACGGCGGCGGCGTCGGCGCTACCGGCATCTTCCAGGATCCGTGCAACGCTTCCGGGCTGCGGTCGTCCAGCGCGCAGGTGGATGCGAACTGCGATGCCCTCGGCGTGCCCGAGGACTTCGAGCAGGCGCAGCCGAGCCTGCCCACCCGCGGCGGCGGCAACCCCGCCCTGGAGCCGGAAAACGGCAAGGCCTTCACGGTCGGCGTGGTCCTCACGCCGGACATCCTGTCGGGCTTCACGGCCAGCATCGACTACTACGATTTCGAGATCACGGACGCGATCTCCGGCGGGCAGCTCCAGCAGAACATCAACGCCTGCTACAACGACCCGAACCTGATCTCGCGGGCCGCCGACATCAACGACATCTGCTACACGTTCGCGGATCGCGGACCCTCGGGCTCGCTGAACCGCGTGCTGAGCCGGTCCCTCAACATCGCCGAGCTTTCGACCTCCGGCATCGACCTGGCCGCGAACCTGCGGATCGACGACGTGGGGCCCGGCAGCCTCACGGTCGATGCGCGCATCTCGCACCTGCTCGAGTACGAAAGCGCCGGCGTCGATTACACCGGCCAGTTCGTCGGCTTCGTCGAGGGCGCCTCGAGCTACCCCGAGTGGCGGGGCAACCTGACGGCACGGTACGACGTCGACGATTTCGCGTTCTCCTGGCGCACCAACTACGTCTCGGCGATGGACGACTTCTACGCGGGCGTCCTGTTCCCGGTGGACAACTTCCTGGGATACACCGGCACCCCCAGCTACTTCAGCCACGACCTGCTGGTGGACTGGTACCTCGACGACAGGGTGGAAATCTCGTTCGGCATGAACAACGTGTTCGACCGCGACCCGCCCTATGCCTTCGAAACCGCCCGCGGCACGCTGCCGACGACGTTCGACAACATCGGCCGCTACTTCTTCGGCACGCTGAGGTTCTCGTTCTGAGCGCCGAGGGGCAGCGCGTGCGACGGGCTGCAGCCGATCCGCGTCGCGGCCGGCGCCGGCTGTCCGGCGCGGCCATCCTGCTCCTCTCCCTGCCGGCCGCCGTGTCCGCGGCGGCCGGCAACGGGAGCGAGGGAGAAGACCCGGCGCCGCGCGCGTACGTCACCCGGCATGCGGGGACGTTCAACGGCACGCGGGTCGCCTACACCGCCAGTGTCGCGGAAACCCTGCTGCCGGGTGCCGCCGGTGACCGTTCCGCCAGCGTGTTCACGATCTCGTACGTGGCGGACGACGTCAGGGACCCGGCCCGGCGGCCCGTGATCTTCATTTTCAACGGCGGCCCGGGCAGCTCCTCGGTGTACCTGCACATGGGCGCGTTCGGGCCCAAGCGCGTGCCGTTGCCGGAGGACCTCGACGCCGGTTCTTCCGCGCCGTACCGGCTCGTGGACAACGACGCGACCTTGCTCGACGTCGCGGACCTCGTGTTCCTGGACCCGCTCGAAACGGGCTTCAGCCGGATCTTCTCGGACGAGGACAGGCCGCGTTTCTATTCGACCGAAGGCGATGCCGCGTACCTTGCCGAAGTGATCAACCGCTGGGTGCGCGAGCATGGCCGGGAGGACTCGCCCAAGTACCTCATGGGCGAGAGCTACGGCACGATCCGCGCGCCGATGCTCGCCCGGGCGCTGTACGACAGCGAGTCGAGAACCGCCGTGAACGGCCTCATCCTGCTGGGTCCCGCGGTGACCCTCGGCGAAACCGCGACGCGGCCGGGCAACATCCTCGCGTACGCGCTGGCCGTGCCCTACATGGCGGCCACGGCCTGGTACCACGGGGTCGTGGACGGCGGGGGCGCCGGCTTCGAGAACTTCCTGGACGAGGCACGGCGATTCGCGCTGACCGAGTACCTGCCGGCGCTCGCGCAGGGGCGCCTGTTGCCGCCGCCGCGGCAGCGGGAGATCGCCGCGAAGCTCGAGCGCTTCACCGGCGTGTCGGCCGCCTACTTCCTGCGCCACGAGCTCGCCATCAAGAAAACGGAATTCCGCTACGAGCTGCTGCGCGACCGCGGGCTCGTGCTCGGCGCGAACGACTCGCGCTACACCTCGCCGGCGCCCGGCGGGTTGCAGGGCGACGAGGCGGTCGATGCATCCTCCTGGGCGATACTCCCCGCCTACGTCGCGGGCCTGCAACGCCACCTGCGGCGCAACCTGGGCGTCGACCTGCCGCTCGACTACGTGGTGCACGACCGCAAAGCGTCGGCGAGCTGGAACTGGGGGCGACCGGCTTCGCCGTTCGCCGACTTCAGCTGGGCGGGCGTGCTGTCCGCGCTCATGAAAGGGAACCCGGCCATGCGCGTGTTCTACGGCGTCGGCTACTACGATCCGCTGACGACGATCGGGGCCGCCGAGTACACGGTGGCGCGCGCCGATTACCCGCTGGAGCGCGTCGAGCTCGAGTACTACCACGGCGGGCACATGATGTACGTGGACGAGCAGAGCTTCCGGAAGCTGGCCGCCGACGTCCGGCGCTTCATCGGCGGCACCTGAGCGGGCGGCCGGTTACGAATCGGGAGGAATCATGAGCCAGGGTCGAATTGCCACCGGGATTGCCGGCACGATCGCCGCCCTCGTCATGGCCGCGGCGGCGCAGGCCGAGCCGAACCGCCTGTCGGTGCTCGCCGGCGGCGAGATCGTCGGCGAGGCCGCGATCTCCACGCACGGCGATCGCGTCGAGATCGACTACCGGGTCAGCAACAACGGGCGCGGCCCGAAAGTGAAGGAAGAGGTCACGCTCGGTCCCGACGGGCTCCCCGTGGAGTGGACGGTCCGCGGCACGTCCACGTTCGGCTCGGAGATCGACGAGGCGTTCGCGTGGCGCGACGGCATTGCCACCTGGCGCAGCCAGGCGGACGAGGGCAGGGTCCGTGCCGCGAGCGCGCCGCTGTACGTCGTCAACGACGGCAGCCCGTGGGCGCTGGAGCTTTACGTGCGCAAGCTGCTCGAGGACCCGGATCGCCGGATCGACGTGCTTCCCGGGGGCGCGCTGCGACTCGAGGCGCTCGGGGACGAGGTGCTGGGAGAAGGCGAACAGGCGGTGACCGGCTCGGTGTACCGGCTGAACGGGCTGAACCTCGACCCGGCGTACGTGATGCTGGACGCGGAGGGCCGGCTGTTCGCCGACTTCACCGCGAAATCCGTGACCGTGCGCGCCGGGTACGAGCGGCACGAAGCGACGCTCAAGCAGCTTGCGGCCGATCTCGAGACCGAGCGCGTGCGCGAGTTGCAACAGGCGCTGGCACACCGCTTCGACCGGCCGGTGCAGTTCCGCAACGTCCGCGTGTTCGATCCCGTGGCCGCCCGCACGGGGCCGCCGGTCTCGGTGGTCGTCTACGACGACGAGGTCGTGATGGTGTCGCCGGACGCGGACCCGATCCCCGGTGCCGTCGTCGTGGACGGCGAAGGCGGAACGCTGGTGCCCGGGCTGCACGACATGCATTCGCATAGCGGCCTGACGACCGGGCTCTACTACCTCGCGGCCGGCGTCACCTCCGTGCGCGACATGGGTAACGACAACGACGTGCTGCTCCCGCTCAAGCGCCGCATCGACTCCGGGGAGCTTCCCGGCCCGCGCATCGTCCCGGCCGGGTTCATCGAGGGACGCAGCCCGCATTCGGCGCGCAACGGCGTCATCCCGGAGACGGTCGAGGAGGCGCTGGAGGCCGTGCGCTGGTACGCGCGGCACGGGTACCGGCAGGTGAAGCTCTACAACTCGATGAACCCGGAGTGGGTGCCGGCGATCGCCGCGGAGGCGCACCGGCTGGGCCTCGGCGTGAGCGGTCACGTCCCGGCGTTCACGTCGCCCGACGAGATGATTCTCGCCGGGTACGACGACATCGCGCACATCAACCAGCTCATGCTCGGCTGGCTCATCGAGCCGGGCGAGGACACGCGGACACCGCTGCGGCTCACGGCCATGGCCCGCGCCGCCGGTCTCGACCTCGACGGCGCGAAGGTGCGCCGCACGGTCGAGCTGATGCGGGAGCACGGGGTGGCACAGGACACGACGGCCGTCATCCTCGAGCGGCTCATGCTCAGCCGGGCGCGGGAGATCCCGCCGGGCGCGGTCGACTACCTCGAGCACCTGCCGATCGGCTACCAGCGCTATCGCAAGCGCACCTACGTTCCGCTCGAGGCGGAGGGCCAGGACGCGGAGTACCGCAAGGCGTTCGAGACCCTGCTCGGCACGCTGCGATTGCTGCACGAAAGCGGCATCCGGCTCCTGCCCGGCACCGACGACAGGACCGGCTTCACGGTGCACCGCGAGCTCGAGCTCTACGTGATGGCGGGCATTCCGGCAGGCGAGGCCCTGCGGCTGGCGACGCTGGGGTGCGAGACCTACTTCGGCCGCGACCACCTCCTCGGCACGATCGAACGCGGCAAGCTCGCGGACTTCTTCCTCGTCGAGGGCGATCCTGCCGCCGACATCAGGGCGATCAAGCGTATTCGCATGGTCGTCAAGGGCGGCACGATCTACTACCCGAGCGAGATCTACCGCGCGCTCGACATCGAGCCGTTCGCCGCGCCGCCGCCGGTGACCGTGCCGGAGGACGCGAGGGCAGCGGCGGGCGGCTGACCGACGACCGGCTGCCCCATCGCGAGACCGGCCCCTCGAGCCACCCATGTCGTCCGGCATCCAGGCGATTCGCCGCGCGTTTCCGTTCCTCGCGGAGAATCTCTACTTCAACACCGCGGCCGTCGGCCTGTGCCCGGACGGCTTCGGCGCCGCCGCCGCGCATTATTTCGACGAGATCAGGAGCCGCGGCTACACGGCGCGCCGGCTCTGGCGCGATTTCGAGCACGACACCGCGCACCGCCTGGCGCGCCTCCTCGAGGTGCCGCGCGAGGACGTCTCCTTCACGAGCAGCACGACCGAGGCGCTCAACCTCGTGGCGCGCAGCCTGCGCCTCTCGCCCGGCGACCGCGTCGTGTTCGCGGCCGACGATTTCCCTTCCGTGAGGCTGGCCTGGGAGGGCTGGCGCCGGGCGGGCGTGGACCTCGTGTCCCTGCCGATCGCGGACGAGACGCGGCGTACCGATGCGCTGGCCGCCGCCGTCGACGCACGGACGAAGGTGCTGTGCGTGTCGCACGTGCACTGGAACACCGGCACGCGGCTCGACCTGCCGCGGCTCGCCGCCGCGTGCTCGCGGCATGGGGCGCTGCTGGTCGTGGACGGTGCCCAGGCGGTCGGGGCCGTGGAGGTCGACGCCTCCTGCGCGGACGTCTATGCAGGCCCGACCTTCAAATGGCTCCTCGCCGACTTCGGGCTCGGTTTCCTCGTCGTCCGCCGCGAGTTGCGGGAGCGGCTCGAGCCCGTCTTCCTGGGTTACGCCAATGAGCCGCCTGCACGCTCGTTGCGGTATTCACACCTCAATCATTCCGCGATCGGGATGCTCGGCAGGTCGCTCGAGTATCTCGAGAGCGTCGGCTGGCCGCTGGTGCTCGGCCGGGTGGCCGCGCTGGCGGACCGGCTCAGCACCGGGCTGGACGCGGCCGGCTGGCGCGTCCTCACCCCCCGCGACCGGCGTGCGGGCATCGTGTCCATCGCGCATGCGGAGCCCGGCGTGCTCACCGCGCGCCTCGAGGAGCGGCGGTGCTTCGCCGAGCCCCGCGAGGGCCTCGTGCGGTTTTCCACCCACTTCTACAACTCGGAAGAGGACGTCGACCGCCTGCTCGACCTGCTGGAGCAGGTCCGCCGCCGCTGAGCCTCGGGCTGCGCTCAGCGCAGCCGGACGTAGCCGGTTTCGTTCCGGATCTCGATTTCCGTGCCGAACTGCGCCGAGTATTCCCTGATCCGCCCGAGGATGCGCCGCGCCGGCTCGCCCGTGGCGAGCGTCGGAAAACCGCGGTGCTTCGGCGCGCGCTCCTGGTGCAGGTCGAGCGGGTACAGGCGTATCTCGCTCGCGACGCCGCCTTCCCAGGTGACGACGGGGAGAATGCTCTCGTACCACTCCCGCGGCAGGTGCGCGAACCGCGCCTGGTGGTAGTCCACGTACGTCGCTGGCTCCGGGTCGAGCCCGAGCTCCTCGAGCACGTCCCGGTTTGCCGCGTGGAACAGGTCGAGCTGGAAGAACAGGCTGGCGAGGCCGTAGAAGATCGGTTTTCCCTTGTAGATTTCGATGCCGCGCACCTCGTGCTGGCCGTGCGCGATGACGACGTCGGCACCGGCGTCGATGACCTCGCGGAACAGCACCGGCAGGAAATCGGCCGGTGCCGGATCCGTTGCCGCGCCGGACGCCGTCTCGTGCGCGTGGATCGAGAAGATCGTGAAGTCCGATGTCTGCTTCGCGCCCCGCACGGCCTTCAGGATCTCGAAGTGATCGTACGGGTTCATGCGGTACTTGAGGCCGTGGTCCGGTGACGCGCGGAACACCTGGCCGAGCAGGTACACGTCGCCTTCGCGCGTTACCGCGGGTCCATGGCGGCGCGCGATGCGCCGCAACACGTCGAGCTCGTCGGGGGCGACCAGGATGACCCGCTCCGTCCTGAGCGCGCTGATGCCCGGGCGGCCGGGCGCCTCGCCGACGGCGAGCCCCGCGCGGGCGCTGGGCGGGAAGGTGGACGCCGTTGCCACCAGCGCGACCCTCCCGAACGGCGTTTCCAGGTAAGCCGGGGCGCGGGCGGCCGCCCGGTTCCGGCCGCTGCCCGCGTGCGCGATGCCCGCGGCGTCGAGCAGCCTGGACGTTTCCTGCATGCCCTCGACACCCCAGTCCAGGGCGTGATTGTTCGCGCGCGACACAATGTCGATGCCCATGCGCTTCAGGTCGCGGGCGACCGCGGCGTCGGCCGTCGGGTTCCCGCCGCCGTTCTCGGCGGCCGGGTAGCCCGTGAACGTCGCCTCGTCGATGATCGTCATCTCGAGATTGGCGAACGTGGCGGCGGAGGATCGCAGGATTTCCGCCACCGCCTCGAACTGCGGGTCCCGGAGATCCGTCTGCGGCCGCCCGAAAATGAGATCGCCCCCGGCGGCGAGCGTGAACCCGTCGCGGATCGTCGCCTCGATCGTGGGTGCGCGGAGCTGGGAGCGCGGATCCGGGGCCGCGCCCCGTGCGGCCTGCATCCATGCTCCCGCGAGCACGAGCAGGCAGGTGACGGCGATCGTACCGCCGGCCCGTCGCGATCTCCCGATGTCCATGCAGCTTCCCCCGTGTCCGTTGCGCGCAATGCGAGGTCGCCGGTCGTGCGACCTGCAACGTCCATAACGTCCGCCGGGTGCAAGGGGCAAGCGCAACGGGACAAGAGTCCATGCGGCGCATGCAAAAGTGCAAATGGATGGCGGCGGTCGCCTCAGGCAGCCTGGCGCAACAGGCGGCGCATCCAGTCGAGGAGCACCGCGGGCAAGCGCTCGGGGCGCGGCAGGAGCGCGTACTGGCTCGGGCCGAAGACGCGCGGCAGGTAGTCGGCTGCCTGGCGGTCGATCGTCAGGCAGAACGGGAAGATGCCCGAGAGCTTCGCTTCGCTCACGGCACGCTGCATGTCCTCCACGCCGTAGCGCCCCTGGTAATGGTCCAGGTCGTTCGGCTTGCCGTCCGAGAGCAGGATCAGCAGGCGGTGGTGTGCCGGCATCTGCATGAGCGTCGCGGTGGCATGGCGCAGCGCGGCGCCGGCGCGCGTGTAGCGCTCGGGCTCCAGCGCCGCGATACGCCGCGCGCAGCCGGCATCGAACGGCTCGTCGAATCGCTTCAGGTCGCGCACGGTGACGGCGTGCGGGCCCTCGCCGGAGAAAGACTGCACGGCATACGGCTCGCCGAGCTCCTCGAGCGCCAGGCAGACGAGGAGCAGCGCTTCGCGCTCGACGTCGATCACCCGCCGGTTCGAGGAGATCCAGCCGTCCGTCGAGCCGCTGGCGTCGATGAGAAGCAGGATCGCGAGATCGCGCCGTTGCGGCCGGCTGCCCTGGTAGAGCCCGTCCGGCAGGCGCGCACCCGCGCGGAAGTCGGCCAGCGCCTCGATGCACGCGTCGAGGTCGATTTCGTCGCCTTCGAGCTGGCGCCGGAGCGTGATCCGCCGCGCGCGCAGCATCTCGAAATGCCGCCGCACGAGCACGAGCAACCCGCCGTGACGCGCGAGGGTCTCCTCCACCCATGCCTGCGGACCGGGCGGCGCGTCGACGACGTGAACCGTCGCGCCGGTCTCCCGGTAGGCCTGCCTGCGGTAGTCCCATTCCGGGTAGGTGAGCGCCACGCCTTCGGAGCGGGGCGGCGCCGCG
>Ga0079224_100005610_pt1 | contig 16508 bp, 16 predicted proteins | sample Stecom2015_FD_80414 | JGI IMG/M metagenome (GOLD analysis project Ga0079224, IMG submission 80414) | Agricultural soil microbial communities from Utah to study Nitrogen management - Steer compost 2015 | ecosystem: Environmental > Terrestrial > Soil > Agricultural land | place: USA: Utah... | reverse complement strand
CGATGGGGCTAAGGGCGTGATCTTTAACTTTCTTGACATACTGGCTAGACGTAAATAGGACCTGGCTGTTTGTAGTAGACGTTGATATTCTGATTAAATACTTCTCCATAAGACCATTTCTTATACAAAACAAGACCTCAGCCGATTGACTGAGGTCTCTTAGTTTTAACCAAATACTTTATGAAGTTCTTCTTTTGATTGAGATAGCCAGAAACGCATAAGACGTTTTGCACCTTCTAAATCATGAAGCTTCGCTTGCCCACATTGTGTTTCATTTGCTGCAGGAATTTCTGTAATTTCTACTGCACTTTGCATGGTTGCCTCTAACAAGTCGATAATCTCTGAAACAGTAGGCTCTCCACTTACAACAAGGTAATAGCCAGTTTGGCATCCCATTGGAGAAATATCAATAATATCGAAATGGTCATATTTCTCACAATGCTCACGAAGATTAAAAGCTAATAAATGTTCAAGTGTATGAATAACATCGGGCTTCATTGCTTGTTTGTTAGGCTGACAAAAACGAATATCAAATTTATTTACAACTCCATCTGTACCAACCTTGTGGACGCCACAATGCCTTACATATGGGGCTTTAACAGCACAATGATCGAGTTCAAAACTTTCTACTGATGGCATTCTCTTCACTCCCTATATTTTTCTTTATCTCTATCATAACGCTAATTCCGATATTTTTCATCTATTTAGTTCGAATTAAATATTGGAAGATGTTTGTGAACCACCTTTAAAGATGATTTTCATTCATCCCTATAGTATAGTATAAGTACCTAAACCTTGTAAGGGAAGTAGAAAAAATTGTTTCAATCGTTATTTATAGGAATTATACGTTTTTATCAAAAATTTATATCACCATTAAAACCACCTACTTGCCGCTTTTATCCAACCTGTTCCCAATACGGACTTGAAGCGATCAAGCGTTTTGGCGCAATAAAAGGTGGCTATCTGACGATTAAACGGTTATTAAAATGTCATCCTCTCCATCCAGGTGGAATTGATTATGTACCTGAAAAAAAAGAAGGTAAGCATCATCATTAATGCTACCTTCTTTTAGACTATTTTACGGTCGTTGACTTCTCCAAATGCTCATGTATATCCCCTTTTTCAAGATGAACTTGTACATGATATGTTCCGCTCTCAGCAAATGTATATTCTGACTGATATACTCCTTCATCTGTTTCACTTGCATCAATGAATTCATGTTTGTCGGCTCCATCTTTCCAAATCTCAAAACGAACGCGTGCATCTGTAAGGAGAACATTTGATTCTTCAAAAGACACTTGTACAGTGGACTGCTTCCCTTTTATATATTCTGCTTCTAAGGGAAAATCAATTGCAATATCTCCACTGCCGTGATGATGATGCTCATTCGTATCTGTTGTCTCTCCTTCAAGCTCATCAGCAACCTCAGGGTTACCAATCACGACCTCAACTGTTGGCATCGTATGCATGCTTCTAGCAGTTACATGTGCTGTAACAGAATAGATCCCCTCTGAATCAAAAGTTTTTACAGCCGTATATTCACCATTTGATTGATGCTCACCATCTAAGAATTCACTTTCACCATTGGCATTTTGTCGAATTTCAAATTGAACTTCGTCCGCATCTTCTACCGTTTCATCCCCCTGAGTTACTACTGCAAGAAAGGTCACTTCATCACCTGGGTTCATTTCATTAGGGCTAATCGTTAAGTCAACTTCTAGTGGAACTAATTCAGTGGTATCAGTATTCTTCGATTCTGTTTCACTATTACATGCTACAAGAGCAAACATTGCAACGATTAAAAGAAACAAGATTGTTTTTTTCATTTCCTTCACCTCAACTACATGGTACAACAAATGTCCATTTTTTCATGTGTATTTTTTATGACATTACCCATGTTAACCAAAAGTAGTATTCAATTTACTCCAAACCGCAAAAAAAGAGATCAATTGACCTCTTTACCTTACTTTATTTCCATCTACGACTACATCTAGTTTTCCTGTTTCTGGATGAATGACAAGACCATGGACAGGGACATCATTTGGTAGGAGTGGATGATTTTGAATCAATTCAACACTATGACGAACACTATCTTCAACACTGTTAAAACCTTCAAACCATTTTTCAAGATTAATTCCCGAATACTTTAATGTATCGAACTTCTCCTCCTCAACGCCTCTCTCTTTGATTTTATGTAAAATTGAATCGGCATTAAGTGCACTCATTCCACAATCATGGTGGCCAACGATGCAAACCTCATCCGCATTCAAATCATAAACAGCCACCAATATACTTCTCATTAAACTTCCAAATGGATGTGAAACAATGGCACCTGCAACTTTTAAGATTTTAACATCCCCATTTTTCATATTCATTGCTTTTGGAAGTAACTCAATGAGTCGTGTATCCATACAAGTTACAATCACCATTCTTTTATTCGGGAGTTTCGTCGTTTCATATTTCTCATATTTTTTATTTTCAACAAATTCTTTATTGTACGCTAAGATATTATCTAATTGAGACATTCAATCACCTTTCTCTATTTTAATTCTTTTTATTTTATCAAAAGCTTGCCAAAATTAATAATGTTTTTTTCGTTACTAAGTTTCGTATCTAACTGAAATACTAAACCAAATAAGTTTTTTGTTCTCAAATCGGAATAATTACGATATAATATGAAAGGAATTTTAAACAGGTACCATATTGGATACTTGAGAGGAGAAAGGAAATTGAAGAAATATAACCTATATCTCGTGCTCCTATTAGGAATCATCATTCTTACAGCTTGCGGAGCCGATCAAAATAAAGCACCAGATAAAGAAGAAGGTAAATTTATGGTTTATACGACCGTATTTCCCTTAACAGATTTCACAAGTAAAATCGGAGGCGAAAGCGTCTCAGTACAAAGTGTATATCCACCTGGATCTGATGCACATACATTTGAACCAACTCCTAGGGACATGACGGACATCGCGAGTGCCGATGCGTTTATATATACAGGTGTTGGGGTTGAAGGATTTGTGGCAAATGCTCAAAAAACATTAAAGGATGAAAAGGTGGAGTTAATTGAAGCTGGTGAGGGGATTGAATTTTTAAGTACTGAGGATCACCATCACGAAGATGAGGAAGAGCATCATCATGGAGATATTGATCCACATATATGGTTAGACCCGCTTCATTCGATTCAGCTTGCAGAAAATATTAAAAATGCATTAATTCAATTAAACCCAGCAGAAAAACATACGTATGAAGAGAACTTCAATGAATTAAAGGATCAATTAGAAGTGTTGCACAATGATTTTATTGATGTAACTAGTTCTGCAAAACGAAAAGAAATTCTAGTTGCTCATTCTGCCTATGGGTACTGGGAAACAAGATATGGCTTAGAACAGATAAGTATTACGGGACTTTCCCCAAACAATGAACCATCGCAAAAAGAACTTAAAAACATTATTGACACGACTAAGAAACACGGTCTTAACTATATTCTCTTTGAACAAAACATTTCATCTAAAATAGCCAAAACAGTTCAAAGTGAAACAGGCACAGAAAGCCTAAACCTTCATAATCTAGAAGCGATAACGAAACAAGAAGCGGAAAAAAATGAAGATTACTTTAGTTTAATGTATCAAAACCTTGAAACATTAAAGAAAGCACTAAATTAACTACCTGCTTTGGGAGATGTTTCTTGTATCCACACCCCTTTCTTGGAGAAAATAAAAATGCTAGACCACATTCTGTAGAAAGAGGTGTAGTACAATGGCACAAGACGTCTTATGTGAAGTAAAAAATTGCCACTATTGGGCAAGTGGTAACAAATGTAGTGCTGACGCTATTTATGTTGTGAGCAGCACAGGTCAAACAGCATCAGAACAAACCGAAACTGACTGTAAAACCTTCATTCCTGAAGGCGAAATATAAACACAAATGCGTGGGTGCCTATGTTAAACGTCTACTTACTACTACTGTCACGTCACGTACTGTGACAAACGTAGACGCCAGCAAATCCTAGAGGATGTTTTGCATTCTCTTCCTCCGATGTTGATGCTTTAGAATCATTTGTTGTCCTGTGTGCAAGTTCGACAAGCATAAGACATTGTGGTTAGAAGATTGCTCTCTGACCATAATGAGAGTAGCAAAGGGCTAGGCAAGGATGCCAGACGTAAATTAGGTCCCAAGGCAGCTGATCACTCAGCTGTCTTGATTTTTTTCTTATTTTTTTCGTATTTTCAAAAATATCGAAGTAAATTAATTGACAAAATTTAAAAATGAACATATGATAATTTAAAAGTTGCACAAAGGAAACATTTATTCATATAGACAAAATGGATAACTTGACCATTTTTTAAGGAATGTATTTTATCCCTTGGATATTCGCTACGTATCAAAGATGTCCATTTCGATTAATTCACCTTCCATTTTATTACAAATAATTTTAGAAAAGATCCTATAATTTACCTTGAGAGGAGAATAAGCGATGTATGAAAATCTATTACTCGCTTTTAGCTTAACCCTATTTGCTGGCCTTGCAACTGGGATTGGAAGTTTAATTTCCCTATTCACGTCAAGAACCAATACCAAATTTTTATCATGGACACTTGGTTTTTCTGCTGGTGTCATGATTTACGTATCCATGATTGAAATTTTTGTTAAAGCTAAAGATGCCCTTACTGCCGAATTAGGTGATCAAATGGGGAACTGGTTGACCGTTGCAGGTTTTTTTGGAGGGATGCTTTTAATTGCAATAATCGATAAATTTGTACCAGAAAGTAGCAACCCTCATGAAGTAAAAAAAGTGGAAGACATGAATCTCACATCTTCCAATGTGGACGATGCACAATTACTAAAGATGGGAACCTTCACTGCACTTGCAATTGGAATCCATAATTTCCCGGAAGGAATTGCTACCTTTACCTCAGCTCTCCAAGACCCAGGGCTTGGAATCGCTATTGCAATCGCGGTAGCCATTCATAATATACCTGAAGGGATTGCGGTTGCTGTACCAGTCTATTTTGCAACAGGTAGTAAAAAAAGAGCCTTTAAGCTCTCTTTTCTGTCTGGGTTAGCGGAACCAGTTGGGGCAATTGTAGCATTCCTTATATTAATGCCATTTTTAAACGATATCATGTTTGGGATTATTTTTGCTGCAGTAGCAGGAATTATGGTTTTTATTTCTCTTGATGAATTACTTCCAGCATCTAGAAGATATGATAGTGGGCATTTATCCATTTACGGATTAATTGCTGGTATGGCTGTAATGGCCTTAAGTCTACTGCTGGTCCTATAAAAATAAAAAACGCATTGCCAATGCCATCTAATTACTGTAATACTTTCTTCTGTTTGGTTAAATGATGTATATATTCCCAGTCTATATTAAATCCAATTCCAGGCCCGTCTGGAACGGCAATGCGGCCATTTTCAACAACCACTTCTGGATCAATAACATCCCTATCCCAGTATCTTGACGATGCTGAAATATCACCAGGAATTGTGAAATTAGGAAGACTAGCTAAGGCAATATTATGAGCTCTTGAAATACCCGTTTCAAGCATTCCTCCGCACCAAACAGGAATTTGATGGGACTGACACAAATTATGAATTTGTATTGCCTCCGTCATTCCCCCTACTCGACCAATTTTTATATTCATTACCCGACAACTTCCCAATTCAATTGCCTGACGGGCATCATCGATTGATGTAATGCTTTCATCCAAACAAATGGGGGTTTGAAGTTCTTTTTGCAGCTTAGCATGGTCAATAATGTCATCTTCTGCTAATGGTTGTTCAATCATAAGTAAATGAAACTCATCCAACGCTTTAAGGTGATATGTATCCTTTAACGAGTATGCCGAATTTGCATCTACCATCAGTGATATAGTTGGAAACTCCCGCCTGATTTGTTGAAGTAGCTTATAATCCTGACCTGGCTTAATTTTTATTTTGATACGTTTATATCCTGCCTTGATATGCTCTTCTATTTTACTGAGAACTTTCTCAATCGAATTCAAACTAACAACTACACCTGAATCAATAAAATTTTTCGTTCCACCGATTGCTTTAGATAGCGAGATGCCTTGCTTTTTTGAATAGATATCCCAAAAGGCCATATCAATACTTGCTTTCGCCATGTTATTACGTTTTATAGATTGAAAATTGTTTTGTAATTGCTGAGGATGATCATATGCTTCATTTACTATTTGCGGCACTAAAAAATCTTCAATCATATGCCAACATGTCTTAATGGTTTCTTCTGTATACCAAGGCGAAGAAAAAGCTACAACTTCTCCCCACCCTACAACACCTTCCGTATCCTCCACTTCTACAAGAATACTCTCTCTCTTCTCAACCTTCCCGATACCTGTAACAAATGGGGATAGTAACTTTTGTTCAATCAGGTGGAGCGTGACCTTTTTTACCTTAATCATGTTTCTCATCCTTTAATAATTCAATCAATTTTCGCCTCATGAGTTTATTGGAAGCATTTCGTGGCAGCGATTCAACGTAGTGAATTGATTTTGGAACCTTGTACCGTGCAAGTCGTTCATGACAAAAAGCAATGATTTCATCCTTAGTAAGCGTACATTCTTCTTCGATTTTCACAAAGGCAACAGGCACCTGCCCCCACTTTTCGTCATCTATACCAGTTACGCCTGCTTCTAAAATGTTTGGATGTCCTAATAACACAGCTTCAAGTTCAGCAGGATAAATATTTTCTCCTCCAGAAATAATCAGATCTGATCGACGATCCATAACAAAAAGAAATCCTTCTTCATCAAGGTAACCGATGTCTCCTGTGTACAGCCAACCATCCACAATGGCCGTCTTTGTAGCATCGGGTCGATTTAAATAACCTATCGTAACATTAGGAGCTTTTACTACAATTTCCCCAACTTCATATGGAGGTGCAATCTTACCATCTTTTTCAATTTTGATTTGAACTGGAAAAAGCGGCTTTCCCGCTGAACCAAGCTTGGAAATACTGTATTCAGGTGCCAATGTGACAACTTGGGAGGCCGTTTCTGTCATTCCGTATGTTTGGAAAACGGGAATATTCCGTGCTAGACATTCTTCTAATAAAGGTTTTGGAGCGGGACCTCCCCCCAACAACATTCCTCTAAATGTACGAGGATAATCTTCATTTCCTAATGCATCTAGCATTCGTGCTAGCATAACACTCACTACAGACATGATTGTTACACCTTGTTTCATGATTGATTCATTTGCCTTATGAGGATCAAATCCTTCGTGTATAACTGCTGGAATCCCATAAATGATACTTCTGTATAAAATCGATAACCCACTGATATGAAACATGGGAACGGTGAGTAACCAGCAATCATCTTGGTGAAGCCCCAAATTCAAACTAGAACCTATCGCACTCCACCAATGATTCCCATATGTATGTATAACTCCTTTTGGGTTTCCGGTCGTGCCAGATGTATACATAATGGTATCAGCTTGGTCCAAAGTAAAATATTCTTGGATTTCACATTCAGCCTCAGGTAGCTCCACAAGTTCTGTTATCGTTATTTTTTTATTGAGAAAATGATTAACCTTTTCAAGAAATGCTTCTTCTGTTACAAGCATTTTTGTACCAGAGTCATTCAATTGATACTCCAGTTCACTGCTAGTTAACTTGCTATTTAAAAGTACTGTAACCGCTCCAATATATTTTAAGGCGTGAATTACTTCCACCATCTTAACACTGTTCTTCATAAGAACGGCCACGGCATCACCCTTTTTTGCCCCTGCGTATGCAAGTTGGTTCATTGTTTTTATAACATTTTGATGTAAGGATAAAAATGAAATCTCTTCATCTTCGATTTTAAGTGCTATTCGCTCGGGTGTTAAATATGCACGCTGCTTTAGCCAATTAGGCATCTCTGTTACATTCATTTTTCTACTATCCCCTTTTTCGTAAAATGATGCAAAAACAGCTTGATGAGATTCTCATCAAGCTGCAATAAAGTTATTAAGGGAAACGTGGGAATTGCTTAAAATCAGGCTTACGCTTTTCTTTAAATGCGTCACGGCCTTCCTTCGCTTCATCTGTTGTGTAGTACAGAAGTGTTGCATCTCCAGCCATTTGTTGAAGACCTGCTAAACCATCTGTATCAGCGTTCATTGCTGCCTTTAAGAAACGAAGTGCTGTTGGGCTCATTGAAAGCATTTCTTCACACCACTTAATTGTTTCTTCTTCAAGTTGTTCTAACGGAACAACTGTATTAACTAGTCCCATATCTAATGCTTCTTGCGCATTATATTGACGGCATAAGTACCAGATTTCACGCGCCTTCTTATGACCGATGATGCGTGCAAGATAGCCAGAACCATATCCTGCATCAAAGCTTCCAACCTTTGGACCAGTTTGTCCAAAGATGGCATTATCTGCAGCAATTGTTAAGTCACAAACAACATGTAAGACATGTCCCCCACCAATAGCATATCCAGATACCATGGCAACAACTGGCTTTGGAATGACACGGATTAAACGTTGTAAATCAAGTACATTTAAGCGTGGAATTTGATCGTCTCCTACATAACCACCATGTCCACGAACTTTTTGATCTCCACCTGAACAGAAAGCTTCATCCCCTGCACCTGCAAGAACAATAACACCAATCTTTGAATCATCTCTTGCGTATGCAAAAGCATCAATCATTTCTGCTACTGTTTTTGGAGTAAAGGCATTTCTTACATGTGGTCGATTAATGGTGATTTTTGCTATGCCATTGTATGTTTCATATAAAATTTCATCATACTTACGTTCTGCAATCCATTCTACTGCAGCCATTAGCTAGTCCTCCTTTAAAAAGCTGTTCAAATCGTCCGGTAAAAATGACACTTTATAGGACATCAAGACTAAACGTTCTTTTGTCCAACGTCGAAGTCACCTTATCCTGTTAAAGTTCGTTGACTTTCTTTTTCTATTACATTTGATAAGAAAATCACTTTTACAGTGTAGCAGAACTTTAGACTCCGTATTAACAAAAATACGTTCCGCTAATCGTAAAGGGCTTGACTGGCCTTTTCATCGTCCTTTTTGAACACACACTTTTATGTATGTTTGTATGTAAATTTTGATCATGAAGATATATGATCAGAAACAAACTCATCTACTATTTTACCAAAAAACTGTGGTTGTTCCACATGAATTGCATGACCTGTGTCTTCTACTTTTTCCACTTTTGCAGTTTGAATGCGAGTTGACATCTCTTTTGCAATTGTGCAAAACTTTTGATCCAGCTCTCCACAAATTAATAAAGTTGGGACATGGATCTCATGAAGTCTCTCCCAATATGAGAGTTGTGCACCAGTTCCCATCCCTCTCAAGCTGTTAGCTAAACCAACAGGATTGTTTCCAAGTCGTTGCTTGCGGATTTCCTGTTGCTGCTCTCTAGTTAGAGTTTTTTGTGATGCGAATAACGGGATATTCTCCCAATAATCAATAAAACGTTCGACACCATCTTTTTCAATCTGGGATGCTAATAATTCATCTGAATTCCTTCGTTCGGCTCTTTCTTTTTCTGTTCGAAGGCCAGGTGAACTACTTTCCAAAATAAGGCTAGCTATTCTAGTTGGAAAAAGAACAGCCGTTGCTAATGCTAGTCTTCCTCCCATTGAATATCCTAAAAGATGAGTTTTTGTAATATGTAAGACATCTAAAATTTGCATAATATCTTGAGATACCGTTTCTAGATTATATCTTAAAAAACCTTCTGGAGAATCAGTTTTTCCATGTCCAATTAGATCGATTAGCACACATTTATAACGGTTACGAAGCATCCTTGTAATTTGATACCATGTCGTTAAATCCCCTGTAAAACCATGTAGAAATACAATAGGTTCACCTTCTCCTACTACTTCAACATGATACATAATCCCGTTTGATGAAATAAACATATTTATTGTTCCTTTTTAATTAGTTCATTTATTTCCTGGGAAACATTATTCCACATTTTTCGATGAATCATGACATTTTCTTGTCGGTCAGTACGCACCTCAATTACATGCAAGCCATCCCCATTTATTGAATTTGAGATGGCTTCTCGGAAATCTTTCCAATTTGTAACACTTGTAAAATGACCACCATACATTCTAACAGCATGCTCATAATCAAGGCCAATTGGTGTTCCAAATAGCGTCTCAAAATGTTTTTCTTCTTGTGATTGTGGTAAGAAAGAAAAAATACCACCACCATCATTGTTGATTAGCACAACCGTTATATGTAAATGGTGCTGTTTTGCTGCTAATAATCCATTTAAATCATGGTAAAAAGAAAGGTCACCAATCACTAATACAGTATGTTTCTTTTGTGAGCTAATTCCCAATGCTGTTGAGACAAGTCCATCAATTCCATTCGCACCACGGTTTGCAAAAACATGAATTCCTTTTTCATTATTTGTAAAAAAAGTATCTAGGTCACGTATTGGCATGCTATTACCGACGAACAAACTTGAACCCGTAGGAAGGATATCCTGAAGCTCAGTAAAGACCTTTCCTTCAAATAAGCTGTTTTCTTTATGTACGGCGTTTACATTTTTATTTACAATCTCGTTTATCTTAAACCATGAGTTTGCCCAACTTGTATCAGTTCGTTTCTCTGTTCTATTCATTAACATGTTGCAAAACGCTAATTCATCACAGTAAATCATATCAGTCGCAAATAGTGTCGGGTCTCTCCATCCCCCATCTCCATCCACAATAATTTGTGGCGTTTCTTTATGTTTTTGAATAAATTGAAGAAGGGATTTCGATACAGGCATTGCCCCAAAGCGAATAATGATATCAGGCGAAAATGTTTCTCGAAACGCTTCATTACGCAAAAATGCATCATATCCATCTACTATGAATGACTTTGGATGTTCACCACTCCGTAGCTGTGATAATGGGTCTGCAAGTATGGGAAATTGTAGTGTTTCTGCTAGAGTTGTCACAGCATATCCAAACTCTGGTTCGTCATATGCACCACAAACAATAACGCCTCTCTTTTTATCACTAAGTAAGTTACTTATAAGCTGAGCTTGTTCTTCATTCATTGTCGGTTTCCCAACGAACACATTCACATTTTTCCCTTGTTTTCCGCTTGTACTCCATATATTTTCAAGGTTAAGGTTAGGGACTAATGGTTCACGGAAAGGGAAATTCAGATGAACGGGTCCTGCTGGAGCAGATAGAGCAGTTCCTGCTGCTCTTCCAGCCATTGTTCGAACATATGATAACATTTGCTCAGATTCCTCGGGTAATGCCATTTCAACGAACCATTTCGAATGATTTCCATATAAATGATTTTGATCAATGGCTTGCGGTGCACCAACATCACGTAATTCATGCGGTCGATCTGCCGTTAACACAATAAGTGGAACCCTTGAATAATATGCTTCAACAATTGCAGGAAAATAGTTGGCTGCCGCTGTACCAGAGGTACAAAGGATGGCAACTGGTTTTTTCGTAGCCTTAGCTATACCCAATGCATAGAAAGCGGAGGAACGTTCGTCAATATTTATCGTAACATTCATCTTAGGATGTTCAGCCATTAAGATGGCCATTGGGGTCGAACGGGAACCAGGACTCACAACTGCCTCTGTAACTCCAACTCGAACTAATTCATCTACAAATGATGCTACATAACGAGTTAATGTTTGATTATTCATTATCTAATCCTCCTAACGCGGATAGCATCGGCCTAAACTTAATCATCGTTTCTGTATATTCACTTTCTGGATTGGAATCCCCTACGATTCCACAACCAGCAAATAATGATGCTTTCTTACCATTTATTAATCCCGAACGAATGGCAACTGCAAATTCTCCATTATCATTACGATCTAACCAGCCAACTGGACTTCCATACCAACCACGGTCGAGTACTTCTAGCTCCCGAATCAATTCAAAAGATTTTTGTTTAGGTTGTCCCCCAAGAGCAGGTGTTGGGTGTAATCGATTTACAACCGTTAACAATGACACGTTTTCCTTTGCAATACCTTTGACAGGTGTATATAAGTGTTGTATATCTCTCATTTTTAAAATACCTGGATGTGATGGGGAAGAGATACTCGTACATGACTCTTTCATTTCATATTTAATCATTTGTACTACCACATCATGCTCATGCAAATTTTTAGGATCACTTAAAATCTCATTCTCAAGTTCTTTGTCCTCTGAAGGAGTTTTCCCTCGGCGAATTGAACCAGCTAAACAGGTACTTAAGAACTCTTTATTCTTTTTCTTAACAAGCCTTTCAGGAGAGGCGCCAATAAAGCATGAATTTCCATATTCAATGGCAAATAAATAACTCATTGGTTGTTCTTCTTTAAGCCTAGCTAACACACCATCTGCTTCGATTTGTTCATCAAAATGTAGTTTGATTTCTCTAGCAAGTACTACTTTCTCTACGTCACCATTTTGTACTTTTTTTGTTGCATTGCGAACAGATTCCATCCATTCTACTGGTTGAACTTCTTCTTTACTAAAAGACGAACTTTGATGATACGGTAGATGGTTCACTAGAAACTCCTCGTTCATTTCAAAGTCCAATACTATTGATGTTGCGTTCGAAGGCTCGCACACAATATTAGTTGTTATAAAAGCTCTCCCCTTATAAACTGAAAGTATAAGTGTAGGCAACACAAATTTTGCATCATCGAATTGATTCCATAACTCTGTTCTTTTTTTCAAAGGATCAAAAGAAAATCCTCCCATTAAAATAGGACCAGTAGAATATGGAGTAAAATCATCCACAATGATTGCATTTTCAATAAGGCTTTTCCATTTTTTCTCAACGTTATTAAAACGTTCCGTAGATTCATTATCAGTAATCGAATATGCCTCTCCAAGCCCAACGATAATCGTATCATTGGTTGGATTAGACCAATAACTCCTTGTTGTAAAAGGTTCTTTTTTCCCCGCAGCAAAGAACAATAGGGGGTCTATGTTCTTCATTTCTTTTACCTGACTCACAAGTACAGGCTTAGAAATTTCCTTTGAACGGATCAAACCTTTCTCTATGTATTCTCTCAAACCCTTTTGTTGTATCATTACCAACTTTATCCCCCCGAAATATATTCCATCTTAATTTATCCTAAACGTAATCGCTATTTATAGTATACCATTTATACGAATGTTACCTTTAAAAAATACTCACTTAATTATTGTTATATAATTTAGTCATAATTAGAATTTATAAATTACAACGAATAGTAGTTACCAAACTTGATTCTACCACACCTACCTGTTCCATGACCACTTTCATCCTATTATTATATATCAAGGGATTTATCGGTCTGATTATATCAAGACAATAGCTCAAGTATCACGGTATTGCTACTTTAAACCATTGACAGTATTTGTCCGATTCACTAAACTGTATTGTGGATATATATGAGTTGACATGAGAGGAGAAGTCTATGCAAACACAACTTCAGTCAAATCAGAAGCTATCTGATAAGCCTACAAATAGCTTTCAGGTATGGTGGAGACTTATGCGACCTCACACACTTACTGCTTCTTTTGTTCCTGTTATTTTAGGTACAGTCCTTGCACTATCAGATACATCCATAAACATCGGCTTGTTCATTACGATGTTGCTTGCTTGTCTCCTTATTCAGGCAGCAACTAATATGTTTAATGAGTATTTTGATTTTAAGCGTGGGCTTGATACAGCAGAATCAGTAGGAATTGGTGGGACTATTGTTCGTGATGGGGTAAAGCCAAAAGTAATTTTAAACTTAGCCTTTCTTTTCTTTGGAATTGCCACACTACTAGGTGTTTATATCTGCCTAAATAGTAGCTGGTGGTTAGCACTTGTTGGAACGATTTGTATGACGGTAGGCTATTTATACACAGGTGGCCCACTTCCTATTTCATCTACACCATTTGGAGAGCTAGCAGCTGGTTTCTTTATGGGCATGATTATTATTTTAATATCTTATTTCATCCAAACTGGTACTGTTTCAACAACAAGTGTATTAATCTCAATTCCAATTATGATTCTTGTTGGAGCCATTAATATGTCCAACAATATTCGTGATCTAGATGGAGATAAAAAGAATGGACGTAGAACATTACCCATTTTATTAGGAAAAAGCAATTCGATAAAATTTTTAGCAGCTTTGTTTATTATTTCCTATCTTTGGATTATAGTTCTAGCAGGAATGGGCATTGCCTCTTTCTGGTGCTTCCTTGTATTCCTAAGTGCACCTAAAGCTATTCAAGCTGTAACTGGCTTCATAGGAAAAACGGAGCCAATTCAAATGATGCCTGCCATGAAAGCAACAGCCCAAACTAATACCTTCTTTGGATTTTTATTATCCATTGGAATCTTTATCGGATATTACTTTTAAAAAACACGATTTTAATCGTGTTTTTTCTTTTTGTCTCGACCATACAAGCACATTTTTACATTAATGATTTTCGTGTTTATGTAAATAATACATAACAAGATTCGTTACGAAAACATCGTGGAAGGAGTGCTTTTCATGTTATCAAATAAGCAATTATCAACCTTCCGTTCACAGTTGATAAACGCAAAAAAAGAAGTTGAAGAGCAATTAAGGGATAGCGATCATTTTGACCTAGAACGCGGACATTTACATGGCTCAGTTGGAGAATTGTCCTCTTACGACAATCATCCAGGTGATGAAGGAACAGAGTTATATGAACGTGAAAAGGACATTGCATTAAATGAGCATATCGAAAAAGAGCTAGAAGATATTAATTATGCCCTACAGGCAATCGAAGAAGGCACATACGGTAAATGTGAAAAATGTGGAAAAGACATTTCTGTTGATCGTCTTCAAGCTATTCCAACAACAACGTATTGTGTTGAGCATAGCCCTACCCAAGTAGTATCACATAATAGACCTATTGAAGAAGGCGTGTTGATTCCGCCTTTTGAAAAATATGTTCATGAAGATGAAAATGTATCTTTTGATGCAGAGGACTCTTGGCAGGATGTTGCAAAATACGGAACTTCTGAATCCCCTTCAGACCTTGTAGATCCAGTTGATAGCTATAACGAAGTATTCATGGACTCCGAAGAAAATGTGGGATATGTTGAGGATTACGAAAATTTTGTGGCGACTGATATCGAAGGAAAAGAAATAATGATCTATCCTAATAGCCAACATGAGAGGTATGAAGAGGCACTCGATGAAGAAGGAATTATGACAATGTTCGGTGATCTCCCACCGTATGAAAAGGAACCATATACAAAGGACGAGGCCGAGGATTGAGTAAGAAAGCAGTGGTTAAATCCACTGCTTTTCATGTTTTTATGTAAAACAAATTTAATTTAAAGGAAAATAATAATCAATGACGAACTGTTACTTTATATTTAATTTTATATCGAAAGGAAGAAATAAATGAATGCTCATGAAATTGAATACAAACTTTATGGAGATGACATGCAATTTGTAGAAATCGAGTTAGATCCAGATGAAAGTGTAATTGCAGAAGCTGGGGCGATGATGATGATGGAAGATGGAATCTCGATGGAGACCATATTCGGTGATGGCTCAGATTCTGAAAGCGGAGGACTTATAGGAAAACTGTTTGGTGCAGGGAAAAGAGTCTTAACAGGAGAAAGCCTTTTTATGACTGTTTTTACAAATAGGCAAATGGGTAAAAAACACGTTTCGTTTGCAGCTCCCTACCCTGGGAAAATCATCCCTGTGGATTTAAGCATGCTTGGTGGAAAAGTAGTTTGTCAAAAAGATGCTTTTCTCTGTGCAGCAAAAGGCGTATCAGTTGGAATTGACTTTCAACGCAAATTAGGTACTGGCTTCTTCGGTGGTGAGGGATTCATTATGCAAAAACTTGAAGGAGATGGACTAGCTTTTTTACATGCAGGTGGGACCATTCATAGAAAAAAACTGCAACCAGGAGAATTACTTCGTATAGACACAGGCTGTTTAGTCGGAATGACAAAAGATGTAAATTATAATATCGAGTATGTTGGTAAAATAAAAACAGCCTTTTTTGGTGGAGAAGGGTTATTCTACGCAACCGTCAGAGGGCCTGGAACAGTTTGGGTTCAGTCACTGCCCTTCAGCCGTCTTGCAGACCGAATCTTTGCTAGTGCACCTAAAAATGGAGGAAACACTGGTGAAGGTAGCATACTAGGTGGAATTGGTAATTTATTAAACGGTGATAACAGATAGAATAATTACGGTCATATCTGGGAGGATAATAAGTGGAGGTGGGAAAAGGTGAAACGTAAAGATGAAGTAAAGAGCAACCCCGTTGTTCCACTATTTGATGCACCTGATGATAAAATACTTGCATTTGATATGTTTCGTGGTGTCTCACCAGGACTCTTTTCCGATGTTGATCTAGATAATCCTGGGAAAAAAATTGAAGATGATATCATTAGCCAAGACTAAAACACCTTTACGGGTGTTTTTCTTTTGGAACAAAGTGTAGTTGAATACGTTCTCACAGTTTATTTGAAGTCATTCTACTATTGGTTTTATTTACACTTGGACCGTGAGAATACGATCTTAAATGTT
>Ga0079224_100005609_pt1 | contig 16511 bp, 15 predicted proteins | sample Stecom2015_FD_80414 | JGI IMG/M metagenome (GOLD analysis project Ga0079224, IMG submission 80414) | Agricultural soil microbial communities from Utah to study Nitrogen management - Steer compost 2015 | ecosystem: Environmental > Terrestrial > Soil > Agricultural land | place: USA: Utah... | reverse complement strand
GCCACCCGGCCGGCGGTTTCCACCCAGACCCGCGAGGTTTGGGTGTCGTCCCAGCGTTCCCCGGGGATCAGGCGCACGGTGACCGGCGAACGAAAGCCCGACGGAGGCAACACCAGCACATCGTGCAGATGCCGCCAGACCGCCTCGCTCAACTCCACCGCCCACGGGCCGAGCTCCGGTTGCACGGTGATGATCTCAAACCGACCCGGAGAGCCCGAATACAACACCACCCGCCCCGTCTCCGCCGACGCTTTTTCCTTCTCGGCAGAAAAAACCGAGACGCCCGTCGCCAAAAACAAAGCGGCGGTCAGAACCGCCGCCGCGACGCACCGGCGGCCGATCACGGCAGGCGCAGGACCAGCTGCCTGCCCTCCACCTTGGCGTAGTCGAGCGCGGCCCAGGCCTCGGTCAGGTCATCCGGCAATTGCTGGGCCGATAGCAGCCGGTTTGCGACAAAATTGCCGAGCACCGGGAGACGACCGGCGGGCAAACCACCCACCTGCACCTCGTCGGGTTCGAACGCAAAAACGTCCCCGTCGCGCACGACTGCGCCGCGCAGCTGCACGATCACCTGCCGCTTGAATCCATAAACCTGGAAATCGCACTCGAAGCCGATTTGCAGGCGGTTTTCGGCGATGCGGAAATTGGGGGTGTTGGTCACCAGCATCGGTCCCGACGATTCCTTGTCACCACTCGACGCGGAGGCCGGCGCATAGGCCGCCCGGGCCCAGGTGTTGAGCTCGTCCTCGATCAGCGCGATTTCACCGGGCTGCTTTTCGGTCAACAGCTGACGCTTGCGCATCCACTGCCGGCCCGACTGCGAGTTGGATGAACCCTCGACGAAATAGATCGCCCCATCCTCGGTCTCCTTGGGCAATTCGCGAACCTTGGTCACCGGCTGGGCGGCCAGATGCACGCAGGCGAGCAACGCGCCCAATGACACGCTGAGCAGCACGCCGAGGGTGATTTCGAACAGGCCGGGATCGTGGGGGGTGTCTTTGGAGGAAAACATGGGGAAAATCGATCAGACGCGGTTGGGTTGACGACGGGATTGCTCGATATGACGGAAAAAGGCGATGTAGAACGTCCAGCTGGCGGCGAAGCCGACAAACACGGTGAACGTCATCAGCGGAGAGCCCACCGCGAAGAAACCGACCAACGCCAGCGTCGGCACCCAGAAATACCCGCGGGTCGCCTTGAGCATGGCCAGCAGCACCCAGGGGCGGAAGGCGTCGGCATACTCCTCGCGCCGCTGGTATTGATACAACCCGGCGGCCGACAACGGCAGCGCGAGCATCACCGCCGGGGCCATCGGCAGATAAACCAAGAGGCCGAAATCGACCAGCCGCAGCGGGAGGGTCAAAATCCAACACAGGGCGATGGGCAGCACGCCCAGGACCAAAAAGATGACAAAGGCGGCCACGCCGTTGAAAAACAGCCGGCGCCAGTCCTCCCATTCGGGCAGCTCGAAGGCCTCGCCCCGGCGGGCGCGATCAACGAGTTCGTAGAGGTAGCCGAAGGCGAAAAAATGCGCGACGGGCACCACCAAGAGGAGTGCGCCGACGATGCATTTCATGAACCAGGCGGGATCGGAAAAGAGGCGTTTACAAACGTGTTCCAGAGTGGGCATTACAACAGGCGGTTTTACCCCAAGGTATTTCCGCGTCGATGGACTTCTCAACCAAATTAAACCGCCACCTCTCCCGCATCGAGCCCGCGCTCGACCGGCTCATGCCCGCCCGGGGCGAATCCCCCGCCGGCCCGGCCCGCATCTACGAGGCGCTGCGCTACAGCCTACAGGCCGGCGGCAAGCGCCTGCGCCCCGTGCTGCTGCTGGCCGCGCACGAACTGTTCGCCGGAGACAACGACACGCCCGACCCGCTGCCGGCGGCGGTGGCGTTGGAATGCGTGCACACGTATTCACTCGTCCATGACGACCTGCCCTGCATGGACGACGACGATCTGCGCCGAGGCCGCCCCACCCTGCACCGGCGCTTCGACGAGGCCACCGCCCTGCTCGCCGGCGACGCGCTGCTCACCGACGCCTTCGGCCTGCTCGTCCGCCACTACGGCGACCGGCCCGGACTGGCGGTGGAGCTGGTGCGCATCCTCGCCGACACCGCCGGCGGCGACCGCCTCATCGGCGGCCAGATGCAGGATCTGCTTTGCGAACAAAAGACCGACGCCACGGAGGCCGAGCTGGAGTTCATCCATCTCAACAAGACCGCCGCCATGATCGAGGCCGCCCTGGTGATGGGCGGCCTGACCGGCGGCGCCGACGACGGGGCGCTGGCGACGCTGCGCGCGGCCGGCCGCCGCCTCGGACTGGCCTTTCAAATCGTGGACGACGTGCTCGACGCCACCGCCGACCGCGCGACGCTGGGCAAGACTCCGGGCAAGGACGCCGCCGCCGGCAAGACCACCTACGTAAGTATCCACGGTCTCGATACCGCTCGCCACATGGCCGCGGAACAGACCTCGCTGGCCGAGGAGGCGCTGGCGGCGCTGCCCGGCGACACCGCGTTTTTGCGCGAGTTGTTCGCGACGATGCTGCGGCGGGCGAGCTGACGCCTCAGCCGCCCGAAGCGATGCCGCGCTCGCTCTTTTCCGCAAAGGCGAGGACGCGCTGAAACTCTTCCGTGGCGGCGTGCTCGTGGGCGCGAAGCTTGTCCAGCGCCTGGCTGCGGTTGAGCCCGTCGCGATAGAGCACGCGGTAGATCTGTTTCACTCGCTCCAGCTGCTCCAGGGTGAAGCCGCGACGCTCCAGACCGACCTTGTTGTAGGCCCGCACCACGGCCGGCGTGCCGTCGGCGATGAAGAACGGAGGCAGATCCTGCACGAGCTTGGCCGTGGCCGAGAGCATGGCGTGCGCCCCGATCCGGCAAAACTGGTGCACCCCGCCGTAGCCGCCGATCACCACGTGGTCCTCGATGACGACGTGGCCGGCGAGCATCATGCCGTTACTGGCCACGATGTGGCTGCCCAGCACGCAGTCGTGCGCGATGTGACCGTAGGCGAGAAAGGTATTGTCGTCGCCGACAGTGGTGAACTCGCCGTCGTTGGTGGCGGCGTGAACGGTGAAATACTCGCGGAACACGTTGCGCGCGCCGATGCGCACGCCGGGGTCGCCGCCCTTGTATTTCAGGTCCTGGGTCTTGCCGCCGATGTTGGCGTAGGGAAACACTTCGCAGGCCGCGCCGAGGTGCGTGTTGCCCTCGACCGAGGCGTGATGGTGGAGACGCACGCCGTCGCCAAGACGCACGCCGGCACCGACGTAGGCGAACGGGCCGACCGAGACGTCCGCGCCGAGTTCGGCGGTCGGATCAACCACTGCGGTGGGGTGGATGGTGGTGGGCATGGGAGGGCGGGCTCAGTCAACCTGGCTTTCGTCGATGATGGCGAACATGAGTTCGGCCGAGGAGACGACCTGGCCGTCAACGGTGCAGGTGCACTCGGCCTGGGCGAGCTTGGTGCCGCGGGCCTTGAGCAGCCGCGCGGTGATGATGAGCTGGTCGCCGGGGCGCACCGGCTTGCGGAACTTCACCTTGTCGGCGCTCATGAAGAGCGTCGCCTTGCCCTCGGCGCTGCCGCGGCGGAGCATGAGGATGCCGGACGCCTGCGCCATGGCCTCGAGTTGCAGCACGCCGGGCATGACCGGATTGGCCGGGAAGTGGCCTTGGAAATACGGTTCGTTGATAGTGACGTTTTTGATCGCGACCAGTTCGCCCTCGCCGATGAACTCGACCACGCGGTCGATCATGACGAACGGGTAGCGGTGCGGCAGCATGTCGAGGATTCGCCGGACATCGAGCGAGGTCTCGCTGGGCAGCACGACCGCCGAGCGCGGCTTTTTCTTGGGGCCCTTGAGTTTTTCCTGGAGCTTTTCGAAGAGGACCTTGGTGAGCTCGGCGTTGATGGCGTGGCCGGGCAGCGTGGCGATGATGTGGGCCTTGATGGGCGCGCCGAGGAGCGTGATGTCGCCGATGATGTCGAGGATCTTGTGGCGGACAAACTCGTCTTTAAAACGCAGGCCTTCCTTGGAGAGTATCTTGTCGCCCTTGAGCACGACGGCGCAGTCGAGCGAGCCGCCCTTGATCTTGCCCATCTTGATGAGCGGCTCGATGTCCTCATAGACGGTGAAGGTGCGGGCGGCGGCGATCTGGGTGGTGAAGCTGTCGGGGGTGATCTCGATGGTGAGATGCTGGGCGTGCACGCCGCGGTCGTCGGCGGAGGTGCAGGTGATTTTAAGGCGGTCGCAGGGCAGCGCGATGAGCGAGCTGCGATCGCGTTGCACGGACACCGGCTCGTCCAAGGTGAAATAATCGCGCTCGGCGTCCTGCTCGACGGGGTCGCCCTCCATGATGAGGTTGACGAAAGGCTTGGCGGAGCCGTCGAGGATGGGCGGCTCGTTGGCGTTCATCTCGATCAGGACGTTGTCCAGACCGCAGCCGTGGAGCGCGCTGAGCACGTGTTCGACCGTGTGGATGCGGGCGTGGCCCTGCTCGATGGTGGTCTGGCGAACGAGGTCGGTGACGAGATCGACGCGGGGCTTGATCTCGGGCGCGCCGTGAAGATCGACGCGCTTGAACACGTAGCCGTGGTTCACCGGCGCGGGCTTGAGGGTCAGGGTGACGATTTCGCCGGTATGCAGGGCTTGTCCGGAGATGGACACTTCACGTGCGAGGGTGCGTTGTTTCATGGACGTGTGAAAAAACGGTGAGTGTGCGGAGTTCGCGGGCGCGAGCGCAAGTCCCTAGTCGGGCCGGTCCGGTTGCGCCAGCACTGTGGCCAAACCCGCCCGGGCAACCGCGGAGGCGCTCCACGGGAGATGCTCTCCGTCGGTTTCATAGTAGGTCGCCGAGGGCCGGGCGGCGGCGAGGGCGCGGCCCTCCTTCACCGGGATGACGGGATCGGCCCGGCCATGCGAAATCACCACCGGCACCCCGGCCGGCAGCACCCGCAGCGCGGCCATGCTGTCGAGGCGCTCACGCGGCAGGTAAAGCCAAACGCCAAGCGTGCGCGCCATGCGCGGCAGGCTGGCAAAGGTGCTTTCGAGCACGAGGCCGGCGAGCGGACGATCCAGGGAAAGCCGGGCGGCAACCGCTCCGCCCAGGGAAAATCCATGCGCCACGATACGATCGGCGGCGACATCCGGCCGCGCGGCGAGTCGATCAAACCACACGGCCGCGCCTTCGGCGAGCGTCCCCAGCCGGGGCCGTCCTCCGGAGCGTCCGTAGCCACGGTATTCGACCAGCAGGACGGACGCGCCAAGTCCGTTCCAAAGATCGGCGACCTCGAGATTGTCGTCGATGAGCTCAGCGTTGCCGTGAAAATACAGCACGGCCGGCGCGGGCCGCTCCGCGGAGGCCTGCGGATGCGGCCGCCACCACGCCTCGCCGACGATGCCCGGAGCGAGCGGCGCGCGCCAGACCTCCCAACCCTCGCCCGACGGAGGCGTGCGGCCGACGGCGCGCGCGCGTCCGTGATCCGCGAAAATGTAGCCGTCGGCGCGCCAGGCCACCATCCCGCAATAGGCCAGATAGGCGGCGGCATAGAACGCCAGACGATACAACCAGACACGGCGACGGGATCGCATGCCGCGAGAGTGCCGCAGCATGACCGACGGGCAAGCCCCGGAGCTCACGGTTAAGGGCGCGTCCTTGACACGAGCGGAGGGCGACCGTTATTCGGTCTTCCTTTTTTCAACGTCAGACCAACCTCCGAAAAACCCAATGCCCTCCGCCAACGAAATCCGCAAAGGCCAAGTCATCAAATATAACGGCGAACCCCACCTCGTCATGGAAACCATGCACCGCACACCGGGCAATCTGCGCGCCTTCGTGCAGGTGAAGATGCGCAACCTTCGATACGGAAAATCGCTGGATCAGCGCTTCAACTCCGCGGACACCATCGAGGTCATGCCCACGGAGAAAAAAACCCTGGAATTCAGCTACCTCGACCGCGACGTCTATGCGTTCATGGACCCGGAGACCTACGAGACGATCGAGCTTAGCGAAGCCCTGGTCGGCGACGCCAAGAATTACCTGACCCCGAACGGCAAGGTCGATGTGCTCTACGTCGATGACAATCCGCTGACCCTGGAAATCCCCGGCTCGGTGGTGCTGAAAGTCGTGGAAAGCGCCGACGGCCTCAAGGGCGACACCGCCTCCAACGTGCAGAAACCCGCCACCATGGAAACCGGCCTGGTCGTGCAGGTGCCGTTGTTCATCAAGGAAGGCGAGATGATCAAGGTGAGCACCTCCGACGGCTCCTACATGGGCCGCGCCTGAGCGATCCGCGCCTCCCGCTTCACCCAACCCGCGACCTTCACCGGCCGCGGGTTTTTTATGCCCGCCTTATGTCCGGCTCGTGACGGTCTTGAGCGCGGTGGAGTAGGCCTCGTCGAGATCCTTCGTGGAGGAAACCGACATCTTCAAATCACGCACCAGGCCGTCCTTCAGTCCATAGACCCAGGCGTGGATCCGGACGTTTTGTCCGCGTTCCCAAGCGTCGCGCAGGATGGTGGTCTGGGCGACGTTGAGCGCCTGCTCGATCGCGTTGAGCTCGCACAACAAATCCACCTGTTCCGCCGAATAGTCGCGTGCTCCGAGGTTCAGCAAACGCTCGTGCTTGTCGCGCACGTCCTGCACGTGGCGCAGCCAGTTGTCCACCAGACCGTGGCGGTCCCCGCGCAGGGCCGAGCGCACGCCACCGCAACCGTAGTGACCGACGACCATGATGTGCTTCACCTTGAGCACATCGACGGCGAACTGGATCACGCTCAGGGCGTTGAGATCCGCGTGCACGACCACGTTGGCCACGTTGCGATGAACAAACAGTTCTCCCGGCAACAGGCCGACGATCTCATTGGCCGGCACCCGGCTGTCCGCGCAGCCGATCCAGAGGTATTCGGGCGACTGCTGGCGCGAAAGCTTTTCGAAGAAGGTCGGATCGGCGGACCGGATGTTTTCAGACCAAGCCTTGTTGAGTTCGAAGAGTTGCTTGAGATTGGGCATCGTTGGACGCCGAAAGTCACCACGAGAGTAAGTTTGTCCACTCCAAACAATCAGTTTCGCTTTCCCCCGACGGAACGCAAAAAACCCCGGTCCGCGCGGACCGGGGTCGAGTGAAACCGGGACGTTGTCCGCGTGATCAGGCCACGCGTTCGACGACCAACGGGGGCGGCGTCGGGCGCTTGGGCGCGAGGCGGTAGGCGTCCTTGAAGTAGCCGAGGGCGGCCTCGAGTTTGGCCTCGTCGTTGTAGTGGATCATCATGAGCGGCTCGCCCTGCTTGACCTGGGTGCCGACCTTCTTGATCTCGGAAACGCCGACGGCGTAGTCGATCTTGTCGGAGGGTTTTTCCTTGCCGGCGCCGAGCAGGTGCACGCCGCGGGCGATGAGGGCCGCGTTGATGGTGTGCACGTAGCCGCGCTTGGGAGCGGGAAGCTTGCGGATATATTTGGCCTTCGGGAACTTGTCCGGATTGTCGATGTAGGCGGTGTCGCCGCCTTGGGCCTTGACGAGCTCCTTGAACTTTTCGAGCGCGGAGCCGTCGGTCAGGTGACGCTGCACGGTCTGCTTGGCCGAGAGGGTCGAGCCGGCGACGCCGGCGAGGCGGACGATCTCCATGCCGAGCTTGAGGACGAGCTCCTGCATGTCCTCGGGACCCTCGCCCTTGAGCAGCTGGATGGCCTCCTTGACTTCGAGGGCGGTGCCGACGCTGTCACCGAGTGGCTGGTTCATGTCGGTGACGAGGGCCACGCAACGACGCTTCATGGAGCGGCCGACACGGGTCATGGAGCGGGCGAGTTGCTTGGCCTGCTCGAGGTCCTTGATGAAGGAGCCGTTGCCCCACTTGACGTCGATCACGAGACCCTCGGAGCCCTCGGCGAGCTTCTTGGAAAGGACCGAGCCGGTGATGAGCGGGAGGCTGGGAATGGTGCCGGTTTCCTTGCGGAGCTCGTAGAACTTGGCGTCGGCCGGAGCGAGGTCGGGGCTCTGGGCCACGATGGCGCCGTTGATTTTGCCGAGCTGGGCGACAAAGGCCTCGATGGACATCTGGGTCTTGAGGCCGGGAATCGCGGAGAGTTTTTGCAGGGTGCTGATGACGTAGTCGTGCTCGGTGCCGCACATCATGGGAACCACCACGCCGCTGGCCATGGCCAGAGGGACGAGCACCAAGGAGGTTTTGTCACCGACGCCGCCCGTCGAGTATTTGTCGATCTTCGGCTTGGCGATGTCGGAGAGGTCGATGACCTCGCCGGAAAGCATCATCTCCTCGGTCAGGATGGCGGTTTCCTGAGCCGACATTTGCTGGAAGAAAATCGCCATGAGAAGAGCGGCCAGCTGATGCTGGGGCATCTCCCCATCCAGGGTTGAGTCAATGATATAGCGGATTTCTTCTTGTGTGAATTCCTGCCCGTCGCGCTTTTTCTCGATCAGATAATTGAACGAGGGCTTGATGAACCTCCGTTGAGGAATGGTGCGTTTCGTCATGTGTGGTGGTAAAAAACCGTTGGTAATGGCCTTGGGCCGTAAAAGTTTAAAAGCAAACAGCTGTCCTTGAAATGTCGAGACAATTTCCGCTGACCCCCGAGACGCCATCCTTGTAAATCCACGCTTGCGAGGCCGCCGTCCGCCCGGGTTGACTGCCGGGATGTCCGCACACTTCCATATCGCCGTCGTCCTGGATGCCGCCCTGAAATCCGCCGCCGCCACGGCTGGTTTTGATGCCGCGAACTTCACTCCCGAAGTCCGCACCACCGACCCCAAGCACGGTGATTATCAGGCCAACGGCGTGCTCGCCTACGCCAAGCGCGCCGGCCAAAATCCGCGGGCCCTCGCCACCTCCCTGGTCGCCGCGCTGCCGGCCGAGGTCACCGCCGACTTCGACGCCTCCGTGGCCGGCCCCGGCTTCATCAATCTCAGCCTGCGCCCCGCCGCCATCGGACGGTGGCTGGGAGCCTTTGGTTCGCCGGACTCGCTCGCCGCCGGCGCCGCGGCCGCGCTCGCGGGCCGCACCTGGATTCTCGACTACAGCTCGCCCAACACCGCCAAGCAAATGCACGTCGGCCACCTACGCTCCGCCGTCATCGGCGAAGCCGTGGCCCGACTGGCCGCCTTCAGCGGGGCCCGGGTGATTCGCGACAACCACATCGGCGACTGGGGCACCCAGTTCGGCAAAATCATCTGGGCCTACAAGCAGGCCCTCGCCACCGACACCGCCTCGCTGGAGGCCGCCTTGGAAACCAACCCGCTGGAGGAGTTCGAACGCCTCTACAAGGTCGGCAACACCGCCTCCGAGAACGACCCGGCCGTGCTGCAGGCCGCCCGCGACGAGCTGGTCCGCCTCCAGGCCGGCGACGCCGAAAACGTCGCCATCTGGCAACGCATCGGCGCCGTCTCGCTCGCCGCCTTCCAGCGCATCTACGACCAGCTCGGCATCCGCTTCGACGAGACCCTCGGCGAGAGTTTCTACAACGACAAAGTGGACCGCATCTACCGCGAACTCACCGACTGCGGCCTAGCCGAGGAGAGCCAGGGCGCGCTGGTGGTCTTCCACCCCGAACACCCGCGTTTCAAGACCCAGCCTTTCATCATCCGCAAGTCCGACGGCGCGGCCAACTACGCCTCCACCGACCTCGCGACCATCCTTTACCGCGCCGAACATTTCGGGGCCACCGACACCCTCTACGTGGTGGACAAACGTCAGGGCGACCACTTCGAGCAACTCTTCCTGACCGCGCGCAAGTGGTTCGAAAAAACCGGCCGCGCCCTCCCCCGCCTGGCCCACGTCGATTTCGGCACCGTGCTCGGCGAGAACGGCCGTCCGCTCAAGACCCGCGACGGTGAAAACATCAAGCTCAAGGACCTGCTCGACGAGGCCGTCGAACGCGCCCACCGTCTCGTCGCCACCCGCAACCCCGACCTCCCGGCGGAGGAACAACGCTTGATCGCCGAGATCGTCGGAGTCGGCTCGGTGCAATACGCCGACCTGTCGCAAAACCGCTCCAGCGACTACCTGTTCTCGTGGGACAAGATGATCTCCCTCGAAGGCAACACCGCCGCCTACCTGCTCTACGCCGTCGCGCGCATTCACTCCATATTTCGCAAACTGGACACCGCGCCCGAGACGCTGGCCGGCGTGGACTCCGCGCCCGTCACCCCGGCCGAGATCGCCCTCGCGCGCAAACTTGTCAAATTCCCCGACGCGCTCACCCTGGCCACCTCGCAACTCCGCCCCCACTTCCTCTGCCTCTACCTCTATGAACTCGCCGGCGAGTTCAGCGCCTTCTACGCCGCCGAGAAAGTCGCGGTCGATGATCCCGCCGACCGCGCTCGCCGCCTCCAACTCTGCGCGCGCACCCTGCTCATTCTGGAAACCGGCCTCACGCTGCTCGGCCTGCGCACCCTGCGCCGGATGTAATTTGTCCGCTATTCCCGCGCTTCACCAACCGCGCAAAACACTTGCGACCCTCGTCGGGCTCGCGCATCTAGGCCTAACCCATGTCCACGCAGGAATTCTACATTCGCCAAGCCAGCGAAAACGAAGCCCGCGGCCCCTTCAGCCGCGAACAACTCGCCTCCCTCGCCGAAAACGGTCAGGTGACCCGCGAGACCCTCTATTACGAAGCCACCAGCGAACAATGGGTGCCCATCGGCGACAACCATGAGCTGGTCGCCGAGCTTTATCCGGAAAAACGCATTCTCCGGGTTCGCGCGAAGGAAACGATCTCCTCGCTCAACACCACCAGCGAACACGATCGCCCCATCACGGTCGGCGACATGCTTGCCGCCGCCGAAGGCCGCACCGAGGACACCAAGGACAAGCTCGACCCGCGCATCGCCGCCAATATCGCCACCACCATCGGGCGCTACGCCGCGCTGGTCATCCTGCTCGCCGGCGCCGTCACCTTCGCCCTGCCGGCCATCGACGAACTCACCGCGCTCGACTGGGCCGGCATGCTCGCCAAGCCCCTTGCCTTCGTCGCCATCATCGACCTGTTCCTCGCCCTGCTTCTCGGACTCCAGGTGGTCGCCGCCTATCCCTTCATCCGGTTCCGCGCAGCCCTCGTGCTGGGTTTCTCCGGCCTGCTGTTTTACCTGAACGGAGACATGTTGCACCTCGGCGCCGCCCTCGCCGCATCCGCCGGGCTCTACCTGTGCACCGTTTCCCGCAGTCTGGTGCTCAGCGCGGTGGTGGCCCTGCTCGGTCTGGCCGGAAGCGCGGTGCTGGTCCTGCACAGCATCGGATCCTGAACATGAGCGCGATCCTCAGCCTCTGGCACCGCCTGCGACAAATCTACACCACCGACATCTGGAAAGTCGGTCGCCTGCAAAACCGATCCCCCTTGGGATGCCTTTACGCCGTCCTCCGGGTCGTCTCCATCACCGTCAGCGGCATCATTGAAAACAAGGCGGCCAGCCGCGCCGCCGCGCTCAGTTTCAGTTCCTTGCTGGGTCTCGGCCCGCTCGTGGCGATCACCGTGCTCGTCGCGGGCTTCATGCTCGACAAGCAGGACCCCGACATGGCCGCCAAGACGCTCAGCGGCATCATCGAAAAAGTCGCCCCGCAAATCAGCCAGCTGCAGGCCCAGGGCGGTCTGCCCTCGGACCCGTCCGCCACCTCCGCCACCATTGTCTCCAGCGCCGCCCAGGTCGCCACCGGCGAGCCGCCCGCCAACTCCGAACTGGTCGAGATGATCGACGGCTTCATCGCCGGCTCGCAAAACAGCGCGGTCGGCGTGTTCGGCGCGCTCACCCTCATTATCATCGTGCTGCAATTGTTCACCTCGGTGGAGACCTGCTTCAACGACATCTGGGGCGTGCGGCGCGGACGCTCCTGGCTCATGCGGATCGTCTTTTACTGGACGGTGCTGACCCTCGGATCGGTGCTGTTTTTCGCGGCCGTCACCGGCTTGTCCGCCGGCGCGGTGTTCAACGCCTTCGAGACCAAGATTCCCTACGGAAGCGAGTTCGTCGCCATGCTCCGCTTTTTCCTCCCCGCCGGCTCCCTCGTCCTGCTCGTCGCCATACTCACCCTGTTCTACCGCGGCATCCCCAACACCCACGTCATGTGGCGCGCCGCCCTGCTCGGCGCCGTCACCGTCGCGGTGCTGCTCGTGCTCAACAACTTTCTGGCCTTCCTCTATCTCAAGCGCGTTGTCCTCCAAAAAAGTCTCTACGGCTCGCTCGGCATCCTGCCGATTCTGATGTTTGGACTCTACGTCTTCTGGTTCTTCGTGCTGCTCGGCGGCCAGGTCAGCTACGCCTTCCAAAACGTCCGCTACCGCAACAGTCGCGCCGCCTGGAACACCCTCGCCGAATCCATGCGCGAACGCCTCTCGCTGGGCGTGTTCCTCCACATCGCGCGCCGCTTCCAAGATTGCCGGTCGCCGGCCACCGCCTCCGACATCGGCGCCGTTCTCGGCGTGCCCAACCAAATCCTCAACGAATGCCTCACCCGCCTCGTCGGCATGGGCCTGCTCGCCCCCGTCCCCTCCGCCGATGACGCCACCGGGGCCGACCCCGGCTACCAGCCCGCCAAACCCCTCAACCGTCTGACGCTGGCCGCGTTCAAGCGCCTCGACGACAACCACGGCGGCGACCCCGACGGCCCCTCGCTTACCCTGACGGACCCCCTTATCGAGCACTACGACCAAGAGTTGGACGACCTGCTCGAGCACACCTTCTTCCAACGCCCGGTGGACGAACTCCTGCAGGAATACCCGTTCAAGTCCGCCTGACCATCGCGCGTCCCGCCCCTCGTCAATCCGCGCTCAAAGCGGCGCAGCACCCCTGCCCCATTGACACCACGGTCAACGAACCTACTTTCCCCACTTTTTTACCTCCATGATCTCCTGGATTCAACGCACCTTCCAACAGCACTTCAAAATCCTCTTCGTTGTCCTGCTGGTCGGCCTCATCATCGCCTTCGTCTTCACCATCGGAGCCATGCCCAGCTCCAGCGCCCCCGGAGGCCAGAGACAGCAACGCGACTTCTTCGGCATCGACCTCAACTCGCGTGAAGCCCAGGAACGCCTCTTTGGCGACGCCCAGCTCAGCGTAAACCTGCGCGCCGGCTACAACGCCCTCAGCGGAGCCCAACTGGAGCAATACGCCCTCGCCCGTCAGGCCGCCCTCGCCCTCGCCAAGGACCTCCACCTCCCCGACCCCACCGACCGGGAGATCGCCGAACACGCGCAAACCCTGCGCAGGTTCCACGGCGACCAAGGCCGCTTTGATCCCAAGCGCTACGAGGAATTCCGCGATTCCCTCCTCACCAACCCTCAACTCACCGAGGCCGACGTCGGTCGCGTGCTCGCCGACGACGTCATCTTCCAAAAAGTGCAGGCCCTCCTCGCCGGCCCCGGCTACGTCCTCGACGCCGATGTCGCCGAACAACTCGCCCTCAGCGAATCCACCTGGACCGTCAACGTCGCCTCCATCGACACCTCCAAATTCGCCCCCGAAATCGAGCTGACCGACGCCGACCTCACCGCCTTCTTCGCCGACAACTCCGGACGCTACGAAATCCCCGCGCAGGTGAACGTCGATTACATCGCCTTCCCCGCCAACCCGGCCGCGATCACCGTCGGCGACGACGAGCTGCTCTCCGCCTACCTCGCCAACCCCGCGCGCTTCCCCGCTCCCGAGTCCGACAAGGCCGCCGCCGCCGAAGGCGAATTCGACAAGTTCAACCTCGTCAAACCCCAGGTCGAGGCCGCCGTCCGCCGCCAGAAAGCCATGCGCGACGCCAGCCAGGCCGCCAGCGACTTTGCCTTCGCCCTCTTCGAAAACAAGGTCGCCCTCGACGCACTCCCCGACTTCGTCGCCAAACGCGGCCTCGCGATCAAACCCGCCGGCCTCGTCTCCGCCTCCAGCTCCCCCGCCGCGCTCGCCGACGTGCGCCAACTCGCCGCCGCCGCCGAGCGACTCGGCGAACGCCAACCCTACTCCGACGCCCTCGTTGGCGCGGACAAGGCCGTCATCCTCATCTGGCGCGAATCCATCCCGTCCCGAATCCCCGAGCTCGCCGAGGTCCGCGAACAAGTCGAGACCGACCTCCGCGCCACCCGCATCCGCGAGCGCCTTGCCGCCGCCGGCGACACCTTCCGCTCCGATCTCGCCGCCCGCCTCAAGGCCGGCGCCGGATTCGCCGACGCGGCCCCGCTGGCCGGAAAATCCGCCGGACTCTCCGTCGAGACCAAATCCTTCGCCGACTTCACCCTCGCCACTCCCCCGGAAGGCCTCGACTACGCCGCGATCAACGCCCTGCAATCCCTCGGCGCCGACGACCTCAGCCCCGTCGTCACCGTCGCCCGGGACAAGAGCATGCTGATCCACGTCGTCGCCAAAAAACTGCCCGACACGACTCCGGCCAACCCGCGCTTCGCCGAGGTCAAAGACCAGATCTCCTCCATGCTCGCCCTCCGCGGCGGCGAGGACGCCCTCGCCAGCCTCGTCCAGCGCGAACTCGAGCGCACCGCGCCGACCTCGGAACCCTGATCCGGAACCGATCCACGTTTCACCCCAAAGCCGCGTTGTCACAACGCGGCTTTTTTACGCCCGCTTTTCGGAAACCGGCTCGCGTCCCCGGCGTCACCATGGCTTGTTCGCACCAGCCATGCCCGTTTATCGCTACACCCCGATCAAAGCCCCCTGCAAACTCTGCGGCGACGGTTTTGACCATCGCCAACCCGCGGCCGAGGCCGCGCTCACGCAGTGTCCGACCTGTGGCCAGGCCGTCAGCCGCGACAACATCCAACCCGTCAACACCCCGAAAATCATGAAGCCCCTGTCCATATCGGACGCCAAACGCGCCGGCTTCACCGTTCTCAAGCGCATTTCCTCAGGAGAGTTCGAAAAGCAATGATCGCCCCGTCCCGCCTCAACCACCGCCTCGCCCTCGCTATCATCGCGTTCCTGCCCCTCACCGGTCACGCCGCCCAGACCTCGGAAACCTCCGACGCTCCGCCCCCGGCGACGCTCAGCCTCGACGAAGCCGTGGCCCGTGCGCTCGCCTCCAATTTCAACGTGCGCATCGACCGCACCAACACCGACACCGCCCGCGACGAAGCCATCATCGCCGACGCCGACTACACCCCCACCTTCAACGCCGCCGCCGGCGTCTCGCGCGATCAAAGCGCCGGCACCTTCAACGGCACCATCTTCGTCCCGGGCAATCTGTTCGACCGCACCACCTCGCGCATCAGCGTCTCCCAGCGCGTGCCCACCGGCGCCACCGTGAGCCTCGGCGGTAATCTCAACCGCAGCGAACGCGACAACATCAACCCCGCCTACAACTCCGACGCCTTTCTCTCCGTCCGCCAACCTTTGCTCAAGGGCGCCGGCACCGCCGTCAACCTCGCCGCCATCCGCCGCAGTCGCCTCGGCATCGAGCGCGCCGACCTCGACTTCAGGGGCACCGTGCTCGACGTCGTGCGCGACGTGGAAGCCGCCTACTCCCGACTCGTCTTCAGCCGCCGGCTCCTCGACGTCCGCGCCTTCAGCCTGGAGGTCGCTCAAAAACTCGCCGAGGAAACCCGCGCCAAGCGCGACTCCGGCGTCGCCACCGATCTCGACGTGCTCCAGGCCGACGTCGGCGTGGCCAACGCCCAGCGCGATTTGTTGCTGGCCAGTCAAAACGCCCGCGACGACGAAGACCAACTCCTCGCCCTGTTCGGCGACCGCCCCGAAAGCGAGATTGGCCCGGTCGCGTTCGACGAACCCGAGGCCGCGCCATCCGTCTCGTTCGCCCGATCCTACAAGCTCGCGCTCGACAATTTCCCCGATCACGCCTCCGCCGAGATCGCCGTGCGACAGGCCCGCATCGACGCCGGCGTGAGCCGTCGCAACCGCCTGCCCACCCTCGACATCTCCGGCGCGCTCGGCCTGAACAGCCAGGAGCCCGACGCCGGCACCGCGCTCGAATCGCTCCCTTCCGGCGACGGTTACTCATGGCAACTCGACATCAGCCTCAGCGTGCCCTGGGGCCTGACCGCCGACCGCGCCCGGCATCGGCAGTCGCTCGCCAATCTCAACCGCGCCGAGACCCGCCTGCGTCAGATCGACCAGGACATCCTCGTCGCCGTTCGCAGCGCCATCCGCGCCGTGGAAACCAACCGCGAGAACGTGCGCATCTCCACGCTCGCCACCGAGCTCAGCCAACGGCAATTCGACCTCGAAAAAGCCCGCTTCGACGCCGGCCTCTCGACGTTCCGCCGTGTGCAGGAGGCCCGCGAGGATCTCGACACCGCGCACGTCAACGAGCTGCAGGCGCGAATCAATCTGCGCGTCGCCCTAGCCGACCTCGCCCGGCTCGAAGGCTCCACGTTCGAGCGCTACAACATCGACCTGGCCCGGCGCTGACACCGGACCGACCGCGCATCACAGGTCGATCGGCACGGTGGCGATGGCCTCCTCCAGTGTGGAGAGGCCCTCCTTGACCTTGAGCAAGGAGTCTTGGTGCAGGGTTTTCATGCCGTCGCGCATCGCGATTTTTTTGAGCT
>Ga0079224_100005608_pt1 | contig 16513 bp, 17 predicted proteins | sample Stecom2015_FD_80414 | JGI IMG/M metagenome (GOLD analysis project Ga0079224, IMG submission 80414) | Agricultural soil microbial communities from Utah to study Nitrogen management - Steer compost 2015 | ecosystem: Environmental > Terrestrial > Soil > Agricultural land | place: USA: Utah... | reverse complement strand
TCGCTCATCGCCGGGCCGGAAGCACCCGTATGCCGTGTACTGGTGGTGGATGACAGCGCCGATGCGGCCGACAGCATTGCCTGCCTGCTCTCCATCCGCGGTCACGAAGTGCGCGTCGCTTATGACGGCCCCAGCGCCTATGCCAAGCTGCTCGAATGGGAGCCGGATGTGGTGCTGCTCGATGTCCAGTTGCCCGGTATGGACGGCCACGAAATCGTCGATGCCGTGCGTGCGCGCATGCACGAGGGGCGCACGCCGCCGCAGTTCATTGCGCTGAGCGGCTATGGTCCCTGCGCGCGGGGCAAAGCGTCCTTCGATCTCTATCTCACCAAGCCGGTCGATCCGTCGATACTGATGAAAGCGATGGAACGCTGTGCCCGTAAGTCGGCGGCACAGGTGCGCGCGTGAGCGATGAAACGCTGTTGCGATATGCGGGATCATTCATCGCCGAATGACGTTGCGTGCATAGAGACGTGCGCTCAGAATGCAGTGGTCGTCAACGCGCGCCGGGGAATCTCGCCGCGATGCGTGTCAAACCGGAGGAAGTTATGGAGCCGCAACGTCCGCCGCAAATCCCGTCGCGCATCATTGAGCGGCCCGACGGTTTTTACTGGCGCGACGACAGCGATCTGGAATACGGTCCCTTCGCGACGCTGAGCGAAGCGCTGCACGATATGGAATTGAGCGGCGACGTCGAAGCCGAGACGCCGGATTTTGAATCCCTTGAAGAAGTGGAAGCCGAACTCGGCGTGGGTTGGATCGACCCGTCGACCGGCGAACCCGGCGGCGAAGGAGCGCCGCGTCTGGAGGATCACTGATGTCGGGCCGGCGCGACCCTGCGGGGTCCCGTACGGCCAAGCCCGAATGGGCGCCGTAAGGAATCGGCGGCCCGCCGTTTGTGCCAAATTCGTCGCATTCTCCGTGCGACCGCTGCGTTGGAATTCGGCCGGTGATGAGAAGTGCCTGCGTCGCGGGCATAGGACGTGCAACACTTAAAGCGCTTTCGCCTTTTCCTCCTCCTTGGGTGAAAGTTTGATCGGCGGCCTAGGCCGCCGTTTTCTTTGGGGCGTCACCGCTCTCTTACAGAGTGGGGGTGGCCGGCCCCGCGTGCGTCCGCTCGTATTCTTCCTGGCAGTGTATGCAGCGCAGCGCGGTGGGGTGCGCCTGGAGACGGGCAGCCTCGATCTCCTTGCCGCATTGCGCACAGACGCCGAAACTGCCGTCGGTAATGCGTGCCAGGGCGGCTTCGATCTCCTGTAATTCCTGCACGTCGCGCTGGCTCTCCGCGAGACTCGTATGCGTCAGCAGATCCGCAATGGCGGCATCGCCGACTTCGATCAGCTCGTCCGCCTGTTCCGAGCTGGTCGGGTCGCGCGCCGCTCGAAGTTTCTCGCTGATTTCCTCGATCAGTTGGCTGCGTCGCTTTTGCAGGCCGTCTTCGATCTCCCTGATTTCCGTGTCGTCGAGCATGAGCATTGCCCCGCCAGTGAACCGGGCCTCGTGCGTTGCAAGGGGCGCGCCCGATTCGGAGGTTGAATCGCGCCGAGCAGCCCGGATAATTCGCGTATGGACGGAGACAAGATGACCGAGCATTCATTCGAAAGCGGCACCCAGACCTTCGTGACGGACGTCCTCGAGGCATCGCGCAGGGTGCCCGTGGTGGTCGATTTCTGGGCGCCGTGGTGCGGCCCCTGCCGGGCGCTTACGCCGGTGCTGGAAAAGCTTGCGCAGGAATACGGCGGCCAGTTTCTGCTTGCCAAGATCAATACCGACGAGCATCCGGAAATCGCCGCGGAATACGGCGTGCGCGGCATCCCCAATGTGAAGGCCTTTGTCGACGGCGGGATGGTGAGCGAATTCACCGGCGCCTTGCCCGAAGCCGGCGTGCGCCAGTTTCTCGAGCGCATCCTGCCGGGGCCGAGCGAACGCGCGCGCCGCGCAGCTGCCGCGAGCCTGGGGGAAGGCGACTTCGATGCCGCCGAACAACAGTTGCGCGAAGCGCTGCGCCTCGATGAACGCAATGATGCCGCGCGCATCGATCTGGCCGAACTGCTGGTGGCGCGGCAGGCTTTCGAAGAGGCCGAGGGGCTGCTGGGCGAACTACTGCCTATTCATCGTGATGCGCGTGTGGAGCAGATCGAGGCGCGCATCGGCGTGTGGCGCAAGAGCCAGTCGCTGCCCGATGCAACGGCGCTGCAGGCGGAGTTGGACGCGCATCCGGAGAATCTGGAAGCGCGGCTGGCCTATGCGGAGCGGCTGGTGGTTGAAGGGCGCTATGCCCAGGCGCTGGATGCCTTTCTGCAGGTCGTGCAGGGTGGCCGCGGCGAACTGCGCGAGCGCGCTCGGCAGGGCATGCTGCAGGTATTCAACCTCGATGTAGGCGACTCCGCGCTCATCAGCGACTACCGCCGCAGGCTCGCCAGCGCGCTGCACTGAGCGACCCGTTGCCGGGCGCCCCGATCCCGTGATTTCTCACGCCGTGGCCGACTGTGGCACAATTCTGGCCGATTGCCTGAACGGACACCGTCCGGCCGGGATTCCTGCAACAGACAAGGGTCATGGCATCGAAGCGTCAGCGAGCCCCACTCGTCGTCGCATCACTGCGTAGGACCTGCGCCTGAGGACGCAGCGCTCCTGGTCGTCGCGTGTGTCACGGGCGCACCTGGAGCGGCGACTGTCATGCGCGGTGATGTTCCGCTGATACTGACGCTGGACAACCACGGTGTCCCGCATCGCTGGGTGACTTGGCAGCAGGCCTGCTTCTACTACGCCAAGAACCTGGTCGCGTGGACACTGGGGGACGTTGCGTTCACCGCCCACGGCGGCATCTCGCGGCTCACCGGTGAACGCTCCCGCATCACCGGCCACTCCATCATCGCCATCAAAGGCAAGGCGATGGCGATCAAGGGCTTCCAGCAGGTGCCGCCGCTCAACAACCGTGAACTGTTCCGCCGCGACCGGCATCTGTGCGCCTACTGCGGCGGCGAGTTCAGTTTCGTGCGCCTGACGCGCGATCACATCCGGCCCGTGTCGCGCGGCGGCCAGGACACGTGGATGAACGTGGTCACCGCCTGCCGGCATTGCAACGGCCTCAAGCGCAACCGCACGCCGGAAGAGGCGGGCATCCAGCTCCGCTACGCGCCCTACGTGCCGAACAAGGCCGAATACCTCATCCTGACGAACCGCAAGATCCTGGCCGACCAGATGGAGTTCCTGGTGCAGCACGTGGCGGCCAACAGCCGCGTGTTCGATCTGGCGACACGGCGCAGCGAAGATCCGCTGGCGGCCTAGTGCGCCGCGCTTCATGACCGCAGTGCCTGCCGTACCGCCGGTCGCGCTCACGCCCGCGTACTGGGCGCGCGCCAAGCGCGAGTTGGCGCGCAACGATCCGCTGCTCGACGCCGTCCTCCGCGCCCATCCCGGCGCCGTCCTGCGCAGCCGCGGCGATGCCTTTCAAACCCTGATGCGTTCCATCGTCGGTCAGCAGATTTCGCTCAAGGCGGCCGACAGCGTGTGGGCGCGCCTTTGCCTGGCTGTGGCGCCGCGACCGGCGGACGTCATCGCCCTGGGGCACGAGCGGCTGGCGGCCTGCGGACTGTCGCAACGCAAAGCCGAGTACATCCTCGATCTGGCGCGGCACTTCGCCGAAGGCCGCCTGCATATCCACCGCTGGCCGGAAATGGACGACGAGGCGGTCATCCAGGAACTGATCGCCGTGCGCGGCATCGGTCGCTGGACGGCGGAAATGTTTCTGATGTTCAACCTGCTGCGGCCGGACGTGCTGCCCGTAGACGATCTGGGCCTGCGCCGTGCGGTAAGCGAACTTTATTTCGGCGGCGAGCCGATCGGCGCCGACGCCGTGCGCCATGTGGCGCGCGACTGGGCGCCCTGGCGCTCGGTGGCGACCTGGTATCTGTGGCGCAGTCTGGAGCCGGTGCCGGTGGAGTATTGAGACGGTCGGGCGCCGGCCCCGGGAGGGGCCGGTTCGTCGGTTGGGCACGACTTCCGTTAGAATCCGCCTCCATCCCCCTATGAGCACGGCGATCGGCGTCCCACGCTTCACCGTGCGGCACTAATGAAATCGATCTTCCTAGAATTCGAACAGTCTGTCGCTGAACTAGAAGCGAAAATCGAAGAACTGCGTTTCGTGCAGGATGATTCCGCGGTCGACATTTCCGAAGAAATTGCCCGCCTGCAGAAAAAGAGCCAGAGCCTCACCAAGGACATCTACGCCAAACTTTCGCCGTGGCAGACGGCGCAGGTGGCGCGCCATCCACAGCGTCCCTACACCCTCGATTACGTCAACATGCTGTTCACCGATTTCGAGGAACTGCATGGCGATCGCGCCTATGCCGACGATCCGTCCATCGTCGGCGGGCTGGCGCGCTTCAACGGCCAGTCGGTCATGGTCATCGGCCACCAGAAGGGCCGCGACACCAAGGAAAAGATCTACCGCAACTTCGGCATGCCGCGGCCCGAGGGCTATCGCAAGGCGCTGCGCCTCATGCGCCTGGCGGAAAAATTCGGGTTGCCGGTGATGACGTTCGTCGACACACCCGGCGCCTATCCCGGTGTCGGCGCCGAAGAACGCGGACAGTCCGAAGCCATCGGCCGCAACCTCTACGTCATGGCCGAACTCAAGGTGCCGATCGTGAGTACCATCATCGGCGAGGGCGGTTCGGGCGGCGCGCTGGCGATCTCGGTGGGCGACGTGGTCATGATGCTGCAGTACTCCACCTACTCGGTCATTTCGCCCGAAGGCTGCGCCTCCATCCTGTGGAAGAGCGCCGAACGCGCGGCCGACGCGGCCGAGACGCTCGGCATCACCGCCGACCGCCTCAAGTCGCTGGGGCTGATCGATCGCGTCATTCCGGAGCCGCTGGGCGGTGCGCATCGCGATTACGCCACCGCGGGACAGAATCTGCGCAAGGCCCTGCAGGACGCGTTGCGCGAGCTGAGCAATCACAGCCCGGCGGAACTGGTGGAGCGGCGCTTCGAGCGGCTCATGGCCTATGGCAAGTACAAGGAAAACGCGGGGAAGTGAGCTTCTCCCCGTCGTCGAAGCCGCACTCGCGGCGCATGTCCCGCCGGGCGCGCGGCTGACGCTCGGTTACTCGGGCGGCGTCGATTCCGCCGCGGCGCTGGACGCACTGGCGCGGCTGGCGGCGCCGCGCGAATACACCCTCGACTGTCTGCACGTCCATCACGGGCTCAGCCCCAATGCGGATCGCTGGGCCGAGTTTGCACAGCGCACAGCGGCCGGCTACGGCATCGCCTGTCGCGTTCGCAAGGTGAATCCCGCCGATTATCCGGGGCTCGGTGTGGAAGGCGCGGCGCGCGCGGCGCGCTATGCCGCCTACGCCGAGTGCGACACCGATTTCATCGTGCTTGCCCACCATCGCGACGACCAGGCGGAGACGCTGCTGCTGCAGCTTGCGCGCGGCGCGGGCGTGCAGGGGCTGGCGGCGATGCCGGTGCTGCGGCCGCTGGAGGGCGCGCGATCGCAGTTGTTGCGCCCGCTGCTCGACGTGTCGCGCGCGGCGATTGCCGCCTATGCCGCCGGGCGCGATCTCGAATGGGTGGAGGACGAGAGCAATCTCGACCGCGGCTACGCGCGCAACCGGCTGCGGCACGAGGTGCTGCCGGCGCTGCAGGCCATCAATCCGGCCGCCGTCGCCAACATCGCGCGGGCGGCCGCGCACTTGAGCGATGTCGCGCAACTGGTCGATGCCTGGGCGGGTGAGGATCTGATGCGTGTCATGCGCGAGGATGCGGCGGTCGACCTCGTGGCCTTGCGTGCACTGGGCGAAGTCCGCGCGCGTTATGTGTTGCGGGCCTGGCTGACGGCGCGAGGTCTGGTGCCGCCGTCCATGGCCGAATTGAGTGAAGTGCTGCGTCAGCTCGAGGATGCGCGCGAAGACGCCGCGCCGCGCGGGGATTTCGGCGAAGTCGAATTGCGGCGTTTCCGGGACGGCGCTTATCTGGTCGCCAAGCGTCCGCCGCCACCGCGCGACTATGTCGCGCAGTGGACCGGCGAGCCGTTGTGGCCGTTGCCCGAACTGCACGGCAGCCTGCGCTTCGACGTCGTGCGCGGTGCGGGCATCGCGTTGCGCCATCTGCCGTCCATGACAGTCCGCCTGCGGCAGGGCGGCGAGCGTTTCCGCCCCGGACCCGGCCGGCCGCATCGCCGGCTCAAGCATCTGCTGCAGGAATCGGCAATCCCGCCCTGGCGGCGCGAACGGCTGCCGCTGCTCTATGTCGGAAGCCGGTTGGCCGCGGTGCCCGGCATCGGCATCGATCCCGAATTCGTCGCCGCCGAGGGCGAAAGCGGCTGGCTGCCGCGCTGGGAAACGCAGCACTGAGCGGCTCCCGATGTCCGCCGCGCCGCAATTAGGCTGCGGCGCGGCACCAAAGGAAGGTAAAATCGCGTGCTATTTCAATGGGAAGTCCTCCGTCCTTGCGCGGCGGGGCGCTTCCGTGAATGAAGCGCATCCATTTCGGCGGGTTTTGCGCCCGCCGTTCACCTCGTAAAAGCACTCGTAAAGGAAGCTCGCATGGCAGTCGAACGCACCCTGTCGATCGTCAAACCCGACGCGGTCGGCAAGAACGTAATCGGAAAGATTTACTCCCGCTTCGAAGACAATGGCCTCAAGATCGTGGCCTCGAAAATGAAATGGCTCTCGCGCCAGGAAGCGGAAGGTTTTTATGCCGTGCATCGCGAACGTCCCTTCTTCGGTGACCTGGTCGATTTCATGGTCTCCGGCCCGGTGATGATCCAGGTCCTGGAAGGCGAGAACGCCATTGCGAAGAACCGTGAACTGATGGGCGCGACCGATCCGAAGAAGGCGGAGAAGGGCACCATCCGTGCGGATTTCGCCGAGAGCATCGACGCCAACGCCGTGCACGGGTCCGATTCCGCGGAAAACGCCGCAATCGAAATCGCTTATTTCTTCCCGAGCAGCGAAATCTACAGCCGTTAATTGTCCAATCCGTTCATGAGCAAGAATCTCCTCGGCCTCGACGCCGCGCAACTGCAGGCCTATTTCGCCGAACTGGGCGAGAAGCCGTTTCGCGCGCGCCAGTTGATGCGCTGGGTACATCGCAACGGCGAGGCCGACTTTGCGCTCATGAGCGATCTGGCGAAGTCGCTGCGGCAGAAACTCAACGAGTCTGCGGCGGTGGTGCCGCCGCGCATGATCCAGGGCAGCGTCGCGGCCGACGGCACGCGCAAGTGGCTGCTCGACGTGGGCAACAACAACGCGGTCGAAACGGTGTACATCCCCGAGACCAACCGCGGCACGCTGTGCATCTCCTCGCAGGCCGGTTGCACCATGGACTGCAAGTTCTGCTCGACCGGCCGGCAGGGCTTCAACCGCAACCTGACCAGCGCAGAAATCATCGGCCAGCTATGGCATGCCAACCGCGTGCTCGGCGCCGATGCCGACGGCGAACGCGTGATCAGCAACGTGGTGATGATGGGCATGGGCGAGCCGCTACTGAATCTCGATAACGTGATTCCGGCATTGAACCTGATGCTCGACGATCACGCCTACGGCCTGTCGCGCCGCCGCGTGACGGTGTCCACCTCCGGCATCGTGCCGATGATCGACCGTTTGCGCGACGAATGCCCCGTTGCGCTCGCCGTGTCGCTGCATGCGCCCAACGACGAATTGCGCGATCGCATCATGCCGATCAACCGCAAGTATCCGCTCGCCGAATTGCTGGCCGCGTGTCGCCGTTACCTGGAGCACGCGCCGCGCGACTTCATCACCTTCGAGTACGTGATGCTCGACGGCGTGAACGACAGCGTCGCGCACGCGCGTGAATTGATCGCCTTGCTGGCCGACGTGCCGAGCAAGATCAATCTGATTCCCTTCAATCCGTTCCCCGACGCCGGCTTCGGTCGTTCGCCGCGGGACGTGATTCAGCGTTTCAGCAATCTTTTGAATGAGGCAGGCATAGTGACCACGACCCGCAAGACCCGCGGCGACGATATCGACGCCGCATGTGGCCAGCTGGCCGGCAAGGTGCATGACCGTACGCGTCGTGAACTGAGGATCGCGAGGGCATCGGCATGAAGCGTGGTGTGCTCGTGATCGCCCTGGGTGCGCTGTTGAGCGCCGGCTGTCAGACGGTGCCCGAGGCGCAGCAGGATCAGATCCAGGCGGCGCGCGAAATTCTCGAAGCGGGCGATATGATCGTGGCACTGCCGGCGGACGCGCAGACGCGTGCCAAGGCGCACACCGATCTGGCCGCAGCGTATTACGAACTGGGCAACCTTGCCGTCGCGCTGGAAGAAACGCGTATTGCCCTGAGAGCCAATCCGAACTATGCGCGCGCGCACAACGTGCGCGGATTGGTACACATGGATCTGCGCGAGAACGCCGAAGCGGAACAGAGCTTCAAGCGCGGTTTGCAACTGGCGCCGCAGGACGCCGATTTGAATCACAACTACGGCTGGTTCCTCTGTCAGACGAACCGCGCCGACGAATCGGTGGAGTGGTTCCTCAAGGCGATCAAGAACCCGCTCTACCGCACGCCGGCGCGCTCCTATGCGGCTGCGGGACATTGCACGGAACGCAGCGACCCGAAGGAAGCCGCCGAATTCTACGAACGCGCATTGCGCCTCGAACCGAACAACCCGTCCGTGCTGCTGTCCTTCGCCGGTTTGCAATACCGGCAGGGGCAACTGCATGAGGCGCGCGCGCTCGTGTCGCGCTATTACAAGCTGGTCAAGGACCCCACCGCCGAATCGCTGTGGCTTGCGCATCGCATCGAACACAAGCTCGGCGATCGCATGGCCGCCAATCAGTACGCGACGGAGTTGCGTCGCCGTTATGCCAATTCCCCGCAGTACCAGGCTTTGCAGCGCGGTCAGTACGAGTAGGAAGTCAGATGGAAGAAATGCAGGCGGAACAGACCGCCGCCCCCCAGGAAGAAGTCGGACCCGGTCGCATGCTGGCCGCCGCGCGCGAGGCGCGCGGCGTGTCGGTGGACGACGTGGCCATGCGCATGAAATTCGCGCCGCGCCAGATCGAGGCGCTGGAGGCTGACCAATACGATCAGTTGCCCGGCGTCGCCATCGTGCGCGGCATGGTGCGCAACTATGCGCGGCTGCTGGAGATCGACGCCGATCCGCTGATCGCGGAACTCGAAAAGCGCATGCGCACCGGCCCCATTACCGTGCAACCCGCGGACATGCACGTGCCGATCAGGGAAGGCCGCAAGGAAGGGCGCATGATGCTGGTGCTGTCGCTGATTGCGTTGATCGCCCTCGGCGCTTTCGTGCTCGACTGGTATGTGCGCGACCACCGCATCGTCCAGCCGGCCCAGCTGGAGTCGGACGCGGCGGAAGAGGCGGCGGAACAGACGGACGACACCGTGCAGCCGCTGGACGTGCAACCCGCGTCGAACGCCGAGCCCGCCGTCTCGACCACGAAAGTCGCCGCGCCTGCCGCGGCGATCATGCCGGCTGCGCATGTGGTCGAACCCGATCCGGCCCCCGCTGCGGTGAAGGAGGCTGATCCCGTTGACCCGCCGCTCGCCGTTGCACCGAAAGAGCCGGAGACGGAAGCCGTCGCCCGGTCCGCGCCCGCCGCTTCCGACAAGGATCTGGAGATGCGTTTCAGCGAAGACGTCTGGGTGGAAGTGAAGGATGCCCGCGATCGTCTGCTGGCCGCGCGTCTGGCGCCCGCGGGCAGCGAACTGGCGCTCGACGGCGAGCCGCCGTTCAAACTGGTGCTGGGCAACGCCGATGCCGTGCAGCTCACCTACAAGGGCGAGCCGGTGGCGATTCCGCAGACGCGCAGCGGCGTCGCACGCCTCACACTGGAGTAGGCATGAGCGCTATGACCCGTCGCCTCTCCCGCATGGTCCGCATCGGCCATGTCGCGGTCGGCGGCACTGCACCGATCATGGTGCAGTCCATGACCAATACCGATACGGCCGATGCGGCCGCGACCGCGCAGCAGGTGTACGACCTTGCGCAGGCGGGCTCGGAAGTCGTGCGCATCACCGTCAATACCGCGGAGGCCGCCGCGCAGGTCGCGAACATCCGCGAACGTCTCGATGCAATGCATTGCGACGTGCCGCTGGTGGGCGATTTCCATTTCAACGGCCACAAGCTGCTGACGCAGTATCCGGATTGCGCGCAGGCGCTGGCGAAGTACCGCATCAATCCCGGCAACGTCGGCAAGGGCAGCAAGCGCGACGAACAGTTCGCGACCATGATCGAACTGGCCTGCAAGTACGACAAGCCGGTGCGCATCGGCGTCAACTGGGGCAGCCTCGATCAGGATCTGCTCGCGCGATTGATGGACGACAACGCCCGTCGCGCGCAGCCGCTCGAAGTCGATCAGGTGATGCGCGAAGCGCTCATCGCCTCGGCGCTGGAAAGCGCCGCGCGCGCGGAGGAACTGGGCCTGCCGGGCGACCGCATCGTGCTGTCGTGCAAGGTGAGCGCAGTGCAGGATCTGATCAAGGTCTACACCGAACTGGCCGCGCGCTGCGATTACCCGCTGCATCTGGGCCTGACCGAGGCGGGCATGGGGTCGAAGGGCATCGTCGCCTCGACCGCTGCGCTGGCTGTGCTGCTGCAGCAGGGCGTCGGCGACACCATCCGCATTTCGCTCACGCCCGAACCGGGCGGCGACCGCACCCGCGAAGTGGTCGTGGCACAGGAAATCCTGCAGACCATGGGCCTGCGCTCCTTTACGCCGCTGGTGATTTCCTGCCCCGGGTGCGGACGCACCACCAGCACCTATTTTCAGGAACTGGCGGCAAAGATCCAGCACTACCTGCGCACGCAGATGCCGGTCTGGCGTGCCGACTATCCCGGCGTTGAAGACATGCATGTCGCGGTGATGGGCTGCGTGGTGAACGGACCGGGCGAATCGAAGCAGGCGAACATCGGCATCAGCCTGCCCGGTGCGGGTGAGACGCCGGTCGCGCCGGTGTATGTGGACGGGCAGAAGACGGTCACGCTGAAGGGCGCGCATATCGCCGAAGAATTCCAGCAGATCGTCGAGGATTATGTGCACAGAACCTACGGTCCCGGCGGCCGCGGGCGCACAACCCGGCAGAACGATAAAATCATCGCGATCCGCGCGGCGCACTGAGCGCCGCGCCGCGTTTCAATCCGAGGGCGCCCGGCGCCGCAACTATGAGTCAAACGCTACAAGCTGTACGCGGGATGAACGACATCCTGCCCGACGAAGCCGTGCTGTGGGAGCGCTTCGAAGACCTTATCCGCTCCTGGCTGGCGAGCTACGGTTATCGCAACCTGCGCACGCCGCTGCTCGAACATACTGCGCTGTTCCGCCGCGCCATCGGCGAGGCGACGGACATCGTCGAGAAGGAGATGTACAGCTTCGTCGACGAATTGAACGGCGAGCACCTCACCCTGCGCCCGGAAGGTACGGCCGCCGCGGTGCGTGCGGTCGTGCAGCATTCGATGCTGTACAACGGCCCGCAGCGGCTCTGGTACATGGGTCCGATGTTCCGCCACGAGCGTCCGCAAAAGGGCCGCTATCGGCAGTTCCATCAGGTGGGCGTGGAAGCGCTGGGCTTTGCCGGCCCGGACATCGACGCCGAACTGCTGCTCATGTGCGCGCGGCTGTGGGACGACCTGGGATTGCAGCACATCAGGCTGCAGCTCAATTCGCTCGGCAGCAGCGAGGAACGCGCGAAGCATCGGGAGGCGCTGGTCGCCTATCTCAAATCGCGCGAAAGCGAACTGGACGAGGATTCCAGGCGTCGCCTGCATACCAACCCCTTGCGCGTGCTCGACAGCAAGAATCCGGCGATGCAGACCCTGATCGCCGAGGCCCCGAAGCTGCTCGACTACCTCGGTGCCGAATCGATGGCGCACTTCGAGGGCGTGCAGCGCGTGCTGAAGGACGCGGGCATCGAGTATGAAATCAATCCGCGGCTGGTGCGCGGTCTGGACTACTACAACCTCACCGTGTTCGAGTGGGTGACCGACCGGCTCGGCGCGCAGGGCACCGTCTGTGCCGGCGGCCGTTACGACGGCCTGATCGCGGAAATCGGCGGCAAGCCGGCCCCGGCGGCCGGTTTCGCCATGGGGATCGAGCGGCTGCTCGCGCTGTTGTGCGAATCCGGCGAGAATGCCGCCGATTGGCTGCAGCCCACGCCGCAGGATGTGTACATCGTCCATCAGGGCGAGCAGGCGGGGCGGCTCGCCTTCACCGTCGCCGAGGCGCTGCGCAGTCTGGGCTTCACCGTGACGCAGCATTGCGGCGGCGGCAGCTTCAAGTCGCAAATGAAAAAGGCCGACGGCAGCGGCGCGCATATCGCCGTGGTCATCGGCGACGATGAGGCCGCGGCGCATGAAGTGAGTGTGAAACCGCTGCGCGAAGAACGCGGTCAATGGCGCGTGAGCGTTGAACAACTGCCGGAGGCGATCACCGATCTGCTGTACGGCGAACAGGGGGAGTGAGCGGTCGTGGCGACCTACGATCTGGAAGAACAGGAAAAAATCGAAGAACTGAAGGCGTGGTGGAAGCAGTACGGCACGTTGATCATCACCACGACCGCGCTGGCGCTGATCATCATCGCCGGGATGCGCTTCTGGGACGGTTACCAGCGCACGCAGTCGGTCGAGGCCAATGCGGTGTACAACCGCCTGCTGCAGGCGGTGCAGGCGGATGAGGGGTCGAAGGTCGCCGAACTGAGCGCCCTGGTGCGCGACGATTATTCGCGCACCGTTTACGCCTCGCTCGGCACCTTTGCCGCGGCGAAATACCATGTCGAAAAAGGCGAGCTGGAAGCGGCGCGCGAGCAGTTGGCATGGGCCGCGGAGAACGCCCGCGATGCGCAGTTGAAGGCGGTCGCGCGTCTGCGTCTGGCGCAGGTGCTGATCGATCTGCAGCGCTACGACGAAGCGTTGCAGCAACTGGAGGCCGAGCATCCGGCGGCGTTTACCACGCAGTACGCGCAGACCCGCGGCGATATCTACGCCCTGCAAGGCAAGACTGGCGAGGCGCGCACTGCCTATCAGGCGGCGCTGGCCGCCACGTCGCCCGCCGAACGCACACTGCGCGAACTGCTGCAGTTCAAGATCGATAATCTGGGAGCGGTCTGATGCGCAAGCCTCTACGCATGCTTGGCCGCGGCGCGGCCGGGCTCACGCTGGTCGTGGCGCTCGGCGGTTGCGCGGCGCTCAATCCCTTCAACTGGTTCGGCGGCAGCGACGAGGCGCGCAAGCCCGTTCCGCTGACGGAGATTTCCCAATCGCTGCAGGTGCGCACGCTTTGGCAGGCGCGCGTCGGGTCGAGCAAGGGCTTTACGCTCGCGCCGGCGGTTGCGCGCGGCAGTGTCTATGCCGCCGCTTATGACGGCACGGTGGTGCGCCTGGAGGAGGAGACCGGCAAGGAAGTCTGGCGTATCGACGTCGGCGATGGCCTGACCGGCGGCGTCGGCAGCGACGGCGAACTGGTGGTGGTCGGCACGCGCGAAGGCGTGGTGATCGCGCTCGACAACGACGGCCGCGTACTGTGGCGCGCGCGCGTGTCGAGCGAAGTTTTGGTCGCGCCGGTCGTCGCCGGCGATGTCGTCGTGGTGCGCAGTGCCGACAGCCGCCTGTTCGCACTCGATGCGCGCGACGGCAAGCGTCAGTGGGTGTACCAGCGTTCGGCGCCGGCGCTGACCGTACGCAGTCCCGCCGGCCTGGTGGTGCGCGGCGGTTATGTGTTCGCGGGCTTCGCCGGCGGCAAGCTGGTCGCCGTGGACCTGAAGAACGGCGGTTTGCGCTGGGAAGGCACGGTTACGCTGCCGCGCGGTACGACCGAACTGGAACGCGTGGCCGATGTGGTCGGTCAGCCCTGGGTGGGCGATCGCGCCGCCTGCGCGGTGGCGTATCAGGGCAGGGTATCCTGCTTCAACCTCGCCAACGGCAGCCAGGTGTGGGCGCGCGACATCTCTTCCAGCGCCGGGCTGGGTGTGGGCACCCAGAACGTCTATGTGAGCGAAGACGCCGGTGCGGTCTCCGCATTCGACGGCGCCAGCGGCGGGAGTCTGTGGCGGCAGGACAAACTCGGCAACCGCCAGGTCAGCGCGCCGCTGCCGCTCGGTCCGGAAATCGTCGTGGGCGATGTCGAAGGCTATGTGCATTGGCTGGCGCGCGAGAACGGCGCCTTTGTCGCGCGTCAGGCCACCGACGGTTCGCCCATCCGCGCAACCCCGGTGCCGTTTGCGCAGGGCTTCATCGTGCAGACGACGAACGGCGGCATCTACGCGCTGTCCGCCGAATAGTGCGCGGCACGTGTGTTAAAGGATTTGTCCGTCGGTTGAAGCATTGAGCGGTCGACCGACGGCCCCGGCATGAAACCTACGATCGTTCTGGTCGGCCGTCCCAATGTGGGCAAGTCGACCCTGTTCAACCGCCTGACGCGGACACGCAACGCCCTGGTGGCCGATGTGCCCGGTCTCACGCGGGACCGGCACTATGGCGACGGCCGCGTGGGCGACCGCCCGTACTTCGTCGTCGATACCGGCGGCCTCGAACCGGTGGCCAAGGACGGCATCCTGTACGAGATGGCGCGACAGACCGAAGCGGCCGTCGCCGAAGCGGACGCCATCATCTTCCTGGTCGACGGACGCGACGGGCTGACGCCGCAGGACCGGCGCATCGCCGATTCCCTGCGGCGCGAGTCATCGCGCGTCTGGCTGGCCGTCAACAAGGCCGAAGGCATGGACCCCGGCATGGTCACGGCGGAATTCCATGAACTCGGCATGGGCGAGCCGCATGCGGTGTCTGCCGCGCACGGCGACGGCGTGCGCGCGTTGATGGAGGAAGTGCTCGACGCCCTCCCGGTGGTCGAGGAAGCGCCGAAGACCGAAGAAGAGAGCGGTGTGCCGCGCATCGCCGTCATCGGCCGCCCGAACGTGGGCAAGTCCACCCTGATCAACAGCCTGCTTGGCGAAAGCCGGCTGGTCGCTTTCGATCAGCCGGGCACCACGCGCGACAGCATCGAAGTGCCCTTCGAACGGCGCGGCAAGCGCTACATTCTGATCGACACCGCTGGCGTGCGGCGCAAGGGACGCGTGTTCGAAGCGATCGAGAAATTCTCGGTAGTGAAGACGCTGCAGGCCATCGAACAGGCGAACGTCGTCATCCTGGTGCTCGATGCGCGGCTGGAGATCTCCGATCAGGACGCGCATCTGGCCGGCTACATCGTCGAGCAGGGACGCGCGCTCGTCCTCGCGGTGAACAAGTGGGACGGACTGGACGAATACCAGCGTGAGCAGATCCGCCGGCAGTTGGCGCGCAAACTGGGTTTTCTCGGCTTTGCCACGACGCACTACATCTCCGCGCTGGAAGGCAAGGGGCTGGGTGCGGTGCTTGCTTCGGTCGATGAGGCCTACAAGTCGGCCATGGCGAAGCTGCCGACGCCGAAGCTGACGCGGGTGATGGCCGAAGCGGTGGAGCGTCAACCGCCGCCGCGCGGCGGTCAGTCCCGGCCGAAACTGCGTTACGCGCACCAGGGCGGGAGCAATCCGCCGATCATCGTCATCCACGGCACCGCGCTGGAACATGTGCCGGACAGCTACAAGCGCTATCTGGAAAACTGCTTCAGCCAGCACTTCGGCCTTAAAGGCACGCCCTTACGCGTCGAATTTCGGACTGCGAGAAATCCCTATGTGCGGAGCCGGGGAAAACGTAAATAAGGGCGCGAATAGGGCCGTTGCATGGCACACCCCCTGGAAATCCATTACAGTAATTACTCAAAAACAACGCTTCCGGAGCAAACATGAGCAATAAAGGGCAACTGTTACAAGACCCGTTCCTCAATACTCTGCGTAAGGAGCACATCCCTGTTTCGATCTATCTGGTCAACGGCATCAAGCTGCAAGGTCAGGTCGAATCCTTCGATCAGTACGTCGTGCTGCTGAAAAACACCGTGACGCAGATGGTTTACAAGCACGCCATTTCGACGGTCGTGCCTTCGCGCCCGGTCAATCTGAACACCGACAACGATTAACAGGGCAGGGAGACACACGCAGGATGCTCGATTCACCGCCACGCGATGAGAGCGTGGCAGACGCCTCCAAGGCGCTGTTGGTCGCGCTCGACTTCGGCGCACCCGATTACGAAGAGAGCAAATCCGAACTGTGTCTGCTGGTCGGCAGCGCCGGGCTGGAAGTGCGCGGCGTCGTCGAGGGCCGCCGCGACCGTCCCGATCCCAGCCTGTTCGCCGGCTCCGGCAAAGTCGCGGAAATCGGGCGCGCCCGCACCGACAGCGGCGCCGGCGTGGTCATCTTCAACCACCAGCTCTCGCCGGCACAGCAGCGCAACCTCGAACGCGAACTGAACTGCCGCGTGGTGGACCGCACCAGTCTCATCCTCGACATCTTCGCCCAGCGCGCGAAGAGCCATGAAGGCAAGGTGCAGGTGGAACTGGCGCAACTGGAACATTTGTCCACCCGCCTGGTGCGCGGCTGGACGCACCTGGAGCGGCAGAAGGGCGGTATCGGCCTGCGCGGCCCGGGCGAG
>Ga0079224_100005607_pt1 | contig 16513 bp, 15 predicted proteins | sample Stecom2015_FD_80414 | JGI IMG/M metagenome (GOLD analysis project Ga0079224, IMG submission 80414) | Agricultural soil microbial communities from Utah to study Nitrogen management - Steer compost 2015 | ecosystem: Environmental > Terrestrial > Soil > Agricultural land | place: USA: Utah... | reverse complement strand
TCGAAGTAACCTTCGTTGTTTGAAGTGATGCAAAGGTAGGTATTTCTCCCTTATTTGCAAACTATCTGTGGCTTTTTTTTTAATTTAATTGTCGAAAAAACTGGTTCTTAGGGAATTAAATTTTAATTTAAAAAGAGCTCGTCAGCTACAGGACAAAATTGAACTTATTTATTCTTTTCCCAGGAACTTTCTGTCTTCTTCGGAAAGGTGAGAATCGGAGTCTTCCTGTATCGTATTTTCATTTTCTATTGTATTAGAAATAATATATTCTTTCGGGTGTTTTTTCTTGCGTCGGAAGAGCAAACCGCCTGCGATGACACCTAATAAAAAGAATATTCCCAATATAAGCAGTTTAGATGTCCTTATTTCGCCGAAAAACCAGAAAGTGGCTTCCTCCTTGTTGTTGAACAAAATAATCAATACAAGAGCTGTTATGATGCTAAATATGATTGTCTTTGGTTTCATAATATCATTTTTACAATTGCAAAGAAAGTAAAAAACCTCAAAAAGTAGGGAAGGAGATAGACTTTATTTTTAAGTAGTTGGCCTGAACGGCTATATACAAAAAAAAGGGATAACCATTCATTGGTTATCCCTTTTGTCTATGTGATACCGAATAATAGCTTATTCAGCTACAACTTCGAAAGGAACTTGAACTTTCACTTCTTTATGTAAGTTTAAGTTTGCTACGTATTCACCAACTGTTTTAGGTTCAGTTTCGAAAGTGATACGACGACGATCTACGTCAAATCCTTGTACTTTCAAAGCTTCAGCAATCTGAATGCTGTTTACTTTACCAAAGATTTTACCGCTTTCGCCAGCTTTAGCGCCAATAGAAAGTTTTATACTTTCCAATTTACCCGCTAATTCTGTAGCATCTTTTTTGATTTTCTCTTGTTTGAACTGAGCTTGTTTGATATTCTCAGCCAATACTTTCTTAGCAGACACTGTCGCTAAGATAGCAAATCCTTGAGGGATTAAGTAGTTACGACCGTAACCTGGCTTTACCACTACGATATCGTCTTTCTCGCCAAGGTTTTTAATATCTTGTTTTAATATAACTTCCATTGTGTCGTTTCCTCCTTATTTTAATGAATCAGTTACGTAAGGCAATAAGCTGATGATACGCGCACGTTTCACGGCTTGAGCTACTTTACGTTGAAATTTCAATGATGTACCAGTAAGACGACGAGGTAAAATTTTACCTTGATCGTTCACAAATTTCAATAAGAAGTTTGCGTCTTTGTAGTCGATATATTTGATACCGTTCTTTTTGAAGCGGCAATATTTTTTACGGTTGTCCTCTACTTTAGGAGCAGTTACGTATTGGATATTATCGTTTGCCATTAGTTTGCTACCTCCTCAGTTTTAGTTTCAGCTTTTTTGTTGAATGCACCGCTACGTTTTTTCTCGTTGTAAGCTACTGCATGTTTGTCAAGTGCAATCGTTAAGAAACGCATTACACGCTCGTCTCGCTTGTACTCAAGCTCTAATTTTTGGATTAATTCACCTGGAGCCTTGAATTCTGTTAAGTGATAGAATCCAGTTGTTTTTTTCTGGATTGGATACGCTAATTTTTTCAAACCCCAATTGTCTTCAGCGACAATCTCGGCTCCGCCTTCTGTAAGGATGTTTTTGAATTTTGCGATAGTTTCTTTCGCAACCTCCTCAGAAAGCAACGGGGTAAGAATGATTACAGATTCGTACTGTTGCATTTTTGTTTAAATAATTATGTTAACTTATTTTTTTAACTCCGTACTACAACGGAAGTGCAAAGGTAAGTTTTTTATTTGATAGTCCTATAGATAAGAGTAAAAAAATTAAACTAGTTTACCATCTATATAATACCATATATCTTGTACTTGCTTGAAATTAGATTTTTCATGATGTACTTCCACTTCAAGGTCGTTGTTCAGATAGTGCGCACGAAATTCTACCGTATGTTGAGATGCTTTAACGATTTCAAGCTGCATCCATTTGCTTTGAGTTGCCCATAACTGTATATCTCTTTTATTTTGAAATCGTCTTGTACTGGGATGAAAGCTGTCGTACAGGAAATCTACAAGCCCTTTAGTAAAGGCTGAATAGCGCGCACGCATGAGTGATTCAGCACTTTGCGCCGAGCGGAGGTCTTTATGTATCGGTTCACAACAATCAGAATAGGAGTGCTGCGAACCGCATGGGCATAGTTCGTTATGCATTCTATTTCTGCTTGGATAGGTGATGTTCTAAAGCTTGCTGACTCTTTTCAAAGGCTTTGCGTTGTTTGCGTTCCACCCATTTCTTTTTGAATAGCTTTCGCATGATTTTATCGGTATTGCGAATAACAAACACCTCCTTCAGCATATTGAGAAGACGTGTAGGCGAACTTGGAAAGGAGCGAAGCGTGACCGAGAATCCAGCTTCCAGATAACGGTTGAAGTGCCAATAGCCACTCGGCATGAAGAGGGCATCTCCATGTTCCATGAATATTTCATAGCCCTGAGCATAGGCTAATGCTGGGAACTGTTCATAATCAGGATTTTCATAATCTATGTTATAGACGGTATGTACAGATAGTGGTACTTTATAAAGGAAAGGTGCTTGATCCGGAGCGAAGAGTAGCACTCTCTTCTTGCCTTCGAACTGAAAATGCAATAGATCCCCCAGATCTACATCATAGTGCATCAAGACCCGGGCTTCACTACCACCAAAAAATAATGTGGGGATGCGTTTGAAATACTTAAACCCAAGATCTGGATAGCTAAAGTTCTTTAAGAGTTCAGGCAATTTATCAGTGATGATATAAAAGAAGATACGCAAATCGGAAGGCTCTCGCTGTATAAGCTTAATATAATCCCGCATCTTCATGTACTTGACAGGCTTATCTGTAGCTTTGTTGGGATCGGCTGGTTTATTATCGTATAAACCGACTTCTTGGTCCCCGGCTTCCTGATAGATGTAATCGAGATTCCATTTATCGAAAGCAGGCCATTTTTTGGCGAAGCCCTTGATCAAAACCGGCTTCTGGGGTTTGAAATATTTTTCCAAAAACTCCGCTTTACTGATGTCGTCGACAGTATCAATGGGTGATAGAATCATGGCTTTAATTTAACGATCTAAATGTAACAAAAATATTTCTGTCAAAATAAACTCATACTGCATTTTTATATAAACTATAACGGATATATCTGCGTTATTAAGATAAAACTAACACACGTTTTTATGACATCACTGAAAAATGAATTGATAGGAAGTTGGAAACTCCTATCCTATATAGAGGTGCCGATTCAAGGTGAAGATTCTTTATTCCCGATGGGGAAAAATCCATATGGTATATTGTTGTATTCCGCCGATGGGTATATGTCGGTTCAGATAGCGAAAGAGGAACGGCTCCTATTCGGGAGTAATGACAAGTTGATTGCTACAGGCGAAGAAATGGCTTCGGCATTAGAGGGGTACATTGCTTTTGCAGGCCGCTTTAAAGTTGATAATAGTAATGCAATCGTTTCATATATGATTAAAAGCTCTCTATTTCCTAACTGGAAAAACAAGGTGCAGCACCGCAAGGTGGATTTTGAAGGAGAAAATATCCTTTACCTGAAATCTACTGAGCCAATTCTATCCAATGGGCTTTTGGTAAATTCTTATATGACTTGGCAGCGGATGGATAGGACGATTGATGATTTTTTCGAAGAACAGATATTAGAAGAGAGAATGTATGACTCATAAAAAAAGCGGGATGTTTAAACATCCCGCTTTTTTATGAGCTGTATAGCGCTTAATTTAAAGCATCCATTTTAGCTTGTATCTCTGCTGATTTAGCTTCGTCCTGTTGGAAATCGTAATATCCTTTTAAGCTGCGTAAAGCATCGGAGTCTTGTGGATTCAGTTCAACTACTTTTTCCAGATAAGGAAGCGCGCCTTTGATTTTTTCTTTTAGAGCATCAACTTTTGTGTTGTAATCCGCATTTGAGAGCGTTTTATCTTCATTGACGGCATTTAGCTCATCACGTACACTGTTGATGATGGTTGCTGCGGCATTACGGTTGGCATCGGAATAATTCGGATCGATAGCGATAGCTTTTTTGTAAGCTTCGATAGCTTTGTCCGAATTGTTTGCTGCCGATTGTGCAATACCCAAGTAATAGTACAAAGATTTGTTGTTGCCATCTTTAGCAATCTGATTTTCGATGTCTGTAATTACCTTAGCTTCGTTACCAACAATTAAGTTCAACTCAATGTTTTGAACCACTGCATCATTGTCATCTGGATATTCCCGAACAGCAATAGCGGCATATTCCAAAGCATTGATTGTGTCCTGAGTTGATAAATAAAGCTTTGGTAAATCTACCAAGACCGATCTGTGTGCCGAAAACTCTTTCGCTGGAATCAACTCTTTATATTTTTCGATAGCGCTAGGGTAGTCCTGTGATTGGATTGCCGCTAAACCAGAATAATACGTCAACGTTGTGTCGCCTGGAAGATAAGTCAATGCGTTGCCGAATAGCTTATAAGCTGTTTTGAAATCTTGCTTATCCCATGCGCCTACACCTTGGTTGAAACTGAATTGTCCCAACATTTGACCTGCAATGGTAAGGTTGTCACCGTGCTTGTTGTCCGCATCCAACTCCTTGGCTTTTTTTATCGCATCAGCAGCAGCGGTTGCCGCTTCTTCAGAGTTATCTAAGGTCGCTACATTGGCATTCACCAATGCATAGACTGTCCAAGTTTCTGCATCATCTTTGGTTTTGTCATGAGCAATGGCTTGGTCGATAGCTTCCTTAGCTGTCGTAAGGTTGCTTCTGCCAAGCTCTGCCGAACCTGCAGATTTCAATTCATCGTACTTTTGTAAGCTGCTTTTTGCTTTTCGTAGGTTGCTGGTCTGGGCAAAAGTTGTTGTTCCTGCCGCAACTAATAAAGAGAATAATATTGCTTTTTTGAAGTTCATACTTAATTATTTGATAGTTGATTCAATAGTAAATTTACACGGTCCAATTGTGCCGGGTCGCCAGCTTTTTCGTAATAAAGAGCCAATGACTTTAAAGCATTAACATCATAAGGACGGATTTCGTTTGCCTTAAGCAATAAATTTTGTGCATTGTATTGCGCTTCGACATTGTCTTCGTCTTTTAAAAAGTCGTTTAGGTATATTAAACCTAAAGCCAGATTGGATTCGTAATTGTTTCCATTCAGTTGTAAAGCCTGTTCGTAGTAACTTTTAGCAGTGCCAATATTTCCTGCATTTTCATTGGCATATCCTGCTAAATAGTGAAGTTCGATATTTTCAGGCTCGTATTTAATAGCTTCGCCAATAATAGGTACAATAGCTTTATATTCACCAAGCTGGGCAAATTCTTGAACCAAATTCATCAATACCGATTTGTTCTCAGGAAATTTGACGCGCGCATTTTGCAATGTGTTCAGAACTTCTTGCTTTGCACCTGTTTTGCGATAGATGTCAGTGAGTTCTAAATAATGTTCTACAGGAGCATTTTCTCTTTTTACAAGTTCTTGATAGTACTGTACAGCTTGCTCGTATTGCTTGGTTTCTGTAGCTAAAACGGCAAGGTTATACTGTACATCAAAGTTACTCACCGCTAAAGATTTTACTTTAAGGTACTCGTTATAAGCCTGTTCAAAATCCTTTTTTTCCATGGCTTTGGCAGCTTTGTAGACGTGTGCGGCTGCCAAATTTTGCTTAATGTATTTTACCTCAGCTGGATTGGACATTAGATCACGACTTTTTATTCTGCCAAACGCTTCATAAGTCAAATCAATCGGGTCTTTGTCATTCTTAATGCTTCTTGTCGAATCGGCATAGGAGATTGCACTGTAAACCATCGAACGGAGGATGTTTATCCGTGTGTTAGATGAGTCACGACGCGTTTTGTACGATGCATCGATAAACTTCTTGGCGTTCTCCAGATTTTTCAACTCACCCGTCTGCGTATACATGGCGAAGGCATTGCTTCCTTCCTTGTAATTAGACTGGGCAACAGCAACCGATGAAGCAGCTATTAATAAACACGACAGAATCGTTCTCATGTTATTTTTTTGTTTTTTATTCTTCGTTATCTACCGATGTATCGTTGTCTTCTTCTGAAGAGATGTCGGCGTTGTTGTCTACATCAGTAGCTTCCAAGCCTTCTTCCTCCTCCTCACGCTCTACTTTCGTGATGGATGCAATAGCATCGGTATCCTTCAATGTAATCAACCGGACCCCTTGTGTAGCACGGCCCATGACACGAAGTGAATCCACACCAATACGGATGACAATACCTGATTTGTTAATAATCATCAAGTCGTCTTGATCTGTCACGCCTTTAATCGCAACAAGCTCTCCCGTTTTATCCGTCACATTGATGGTTTTTACACCTTTACCACCACGGTTTGTTACACGATAATCTTCAATATCGGTACGTTTGCCGTAACCTTTTTCAGACACGACCAATACAGTTGTCTCTGAATTATCTACAGCAATCATGCCAACAACTTCATCTTGTTCGCTAGCTAGTGTAATTCCGCGAACACCGGTCGCTGTTCTACCCATTGGACGCACTGTTGATTCGTTGAATCGGATAGCACGGCCAGAGCGCAATGCCATAACGACTTCGCTGCTTCCGGTAGTCAGACATGCTTCTAAAAGCTCATCGCCTTCGTTGATATTAATGGCGTTGATACCATTTGCACGTGGTCGAGAGTAAGCTACCAAAGAAGTTTTCTTGATTGTACCCTTTTTGGTACACATGATGATAAAGTTGTTCTCTAGATAATCTTGGTCTTTCAGGTTGATTACCTTAATGAAAGCCTTGATTTTTTCTTCCTTCGGAACATTGATGATATTTTGCAAAGCGCGGCCTCTGGAAGTACGGCTGCCTTCTGGTATTTCGAATGCGCGAAGCCAGAAACAACGTCCTTGATCTGTAAATAAGAGCAAGTAGTTGTGTGCTGATGCCGTAATGATGTGCTCGGTAAAGTCTTCATCGCGGGTGGTGGATCCGATAGCACCTTTACCACCGCGCCCTTGACGACGGTATTCGGTAAGCGGCGTGCGTTTCACATAGCTGTTGTGTGAAATGGTAATCACGATTTCTTCGTCATCGATGAAATCTTCCATACGCATATCCTCTGCGGAATGTACGATAGTAGAGCGACGTTCATCGCCGTATTTCTCTTTGACTTCGATAAGCTCGTTTTTAATGATTTCCATACGCAGGCCTTCGTCAGCCAATACTTGTTTTAAGTAATCGATGGTTTTCATCAATTCAGCATATTCTTCTTTGATTTTGTCGCGTTCCAGTCCAGTCAGACGGCGCAAGGTCATATCTAGGATTGCACGAGCCTGAATGTCGGTCAATCCAAATTTTTCCATCAAGCCTATGCGTGCATCTTCCGGTGTATCGGAATTACGGATCAAGCGGATAACCTCATCCAAATGATCCAATGCAATCAAGTAGCCTTCTAAGATATGTGCGCGTTTTTCAGCCTCAGCTAGTTCGTATTTCGTACGACGGATGACAACCTCATGCCTGTGCTCCACAAATTCGTGAATCATATCTTTCAGATTCAACAACATTGGACGTCCTTTAACTAGGGCAATGTTATTGACTGAAAAAGAGGTTTGTAAAGCGGTATATTTATAGAGGTTATTTAAGACAACATTAGCATTTGCTTCACGTTTTATTTCATAGACGATACGGAAACCCTCGCGGTCAGATTCGTCACGGATAGTCGAGATACCTTCAATTTTCTTGTCGTTGACAAGTTCGGCCGTGCGCTCGATCATGTTAGCCTTGTTGACTTGGTAAGGGATCTCGGTAACGATAATGCATTCACGTCCATTTTTCAAGGTTTCGATCTCTGCTTTACCTCGCATGACAATACGTCCACGACCAGTTTCGAAAGCATCTTTCACGCCGTTGTAACCATATATGATCCCTCCAGTAGGAAAGTCAGGTCCTTTAATGTGTTGCATCAACTCGGAAATCTCTATATCACGATTGTCGATGTACGCGATGGTGCCATCTACGACTTCTGAAAGATTATGCGGGGCCATGTTCGTAGCCATACCTACAGCAATACCGGAAGCTCCGTTTACTAATAAGTTAGGGATGCGAGTTGGTAAAACGGTAGGCTCTTCGAGGGAGTCGTCAAAGTTAAGTTGGAAATCAACAGTATCTTTATTGATGTCGGAAAGCATTTCTTCCGCAATTTTTTTCAACCGAGCTTCGGTATAACGCATAGCCGCAGGAGGGTCGCCGTCAATAGAGCCGTAGTTACCTTGCCCGTCCACAAGCGTATAACGCATACTCCAGTCTTGGGCTAAACGTACCATGGCGTCATAAACAGACGTATCACCATGTGGGTGATATTTACCCAGTACGTCACCGACGATACGAGCAGATTTTTTATAAGGTTTGCCGCTGGTTACCCCCAAGTCCAACATGCCGTAAAGTACCCTTCTGTGAACAGGTTTTAGTCCGTCCCTTGCATCAGGCAATGCACGAGAAACAATCACCGACATGGAATAGTCAATGTAGGCGGATTTCATTTGGTCCTCAATATTGATAGGGATAATCCTGTCGTTCGCAGGAATTAGATTGTTTTCGTTTTCTGTTTCTTCAGCCATATTAATTTGGATTCAATCAAACTATCTGTTGCATGGAATGAAAAGTCCACACATCGCATGCGAAGTTACAATTTTTTTCGTTCAAAAACGCAGCTTTATGCCAAAATTAGCTTTAGACTCTAAGCCAGAAGCTGTGGGGATTTGGTATCCTCTATTTACTTCATTAAGGCTAAAAGCTTAATGCTTATTGCTTAAAGCTTGTGGCTGAAATATTTTTATCAGGTTAAGGTAATATTTGTTTAATTTCTAACAAAATAAGCTTAAATGTGAAAAATTTTAAAATTTATTCTATTTTTGCGGTGGATTTAATCAGAGGGGTTAAATTCATTACGATTTAATTTATTTACGCTTAACAAATTAACGATGAAACATAATTTTGGGGCAGGACCATGTATCCTTCCAAAGGAAGTATTTCAAGAGGCTTCTGAAGCTGTGATTGACTTTAATAACACAGGGTTATCCATTCTTGAAATATCACATCGTTCCAAGGAATTTGAGCAAGTTGTTATAGAAGCAGAGGCTTTGGTTCGCGAATTGTTGCAAGTTCCGGACGATTATTCGGTGCTGTTCTTACAAGGTGGGGCGACCCAGCAGTTTGCAATGGTTCCGATGAACATATTGCCAGAAGGAGGAAAAGCGACCTATTTAGACACAGGTGTTTGGGCTACGAAAGCTGCAAAAGAAGCCTCTAAATTAGGTACAGTAGAGGTAGTGGCCTCCTCATCGGATAAAAACTATAATTATATTCCAAAAGACTTCTCCGTACCTGCGGATGCGACATACTTTCATTATACGTCCAACAATACGATATACGGAACGGAAGTATTCGAAAAGCCTCAGGTAGATATTCCGACTGTTGTTGATATGTCGTCCGATATTTTAAGTCGTGTTATCAATGTGGCGGATTACGATATTATTTATGCTGGAGCGCAAAAGAATATGGGGCCTGCTGGGGTAACTTTGGTGATTGTTAAAAATTCTATTTTAGGTACGTCAGGTCGTAACCTCCCTTCAATATTTGACTATCAGTCGCATGCGAAAGCTGGATCGATGTTCAATACGCCCCCGGTTTTTTCGATTTATGTGTCGATGCTAAACCTACGCTGGTTAAAAGCTAAGGGTGGAGTATCTGTTATCGAACAGGAAAATATCATCAAAGCGCGTACATTATATGAAGAAATAGATCGCAACCCGCTATTCAAAGGTACAGCTAACGAAGAGGATCGTTCACGTATGAATGTTACTTTTGTGATGGATACACCGGAGCAGGAAGCAGCTTTTCTTGAATTGGCTAAAAAACGTGGCCTGGTAGGTATAAAAGGTCATCGTTCAGTCGGTGGATTCCGTGCTTCGATTTACAATGCGTTAAGTATTACATCTATCAATGCACTGGTCGATGCGATGAAGGAGTTTGAGGAATTAAGTAAATAAATATTAGTATTGAGTAGTTAGTAGTGGGTATTGAGAAAGATTATTTCTAATCTAAAAATATCTATATGCTACATATACATATCTAAAGGAAAATATGAGAATATTAGCAAACGATGGTATTGATGCTGTCGGTAAAAAAATATTGGAAGAAGCGGGATTTGAAGTGGATACAAACCATATCCCGCAGGAAGAACTGATTGAAAAATTAAATGCTTACGATGCGATTACCGTACGTAGTGCAACCAAAGTAAGACAGGCTTTAATTGACGCTTGTCCGAATATCAAAGCAATTGGCCGTGGTGGTGTGGGAATGGACAATATCGACGTGGATTATGCACGTTCAAAAGGGATTGCTGTTATCAACACGCCGGCTGCATCATCTTTGTCTGTAGCTGAATTGGTATTTGCACATTTATTGAATGGTGTACGTTTCTTATACGATTCTAACCGTAAGATGGTGGGTGAAGGAAATACCAACTTTGGTGGTTTGAAAAAAGCGTATGCCAAAGGGGTAGAGTTATGTGGCAAAACTATCGGTATTGTTGGATTCGGAAGAATTGGCCGTGAAACAGCTAAAGTAGCATTGGGCTTGGGGATGGATGTTATCTATACCGACTTATATGACGGCCCTGCTTCATTGGAGTTGACTTTGTCAGGTGGCATTCAAGTAGACGTTCCTGTTCATCAGGTTTCTTTTGAAGAAGTATTGAAAAAATCAGATTTCATTTCCTTGCATGTTCCATTTCTGGAAAAAGCGGCTATCAGTAAAGATGAATTTGCTGTGATGAAAGACGGTGTCGGATTGGTAAATGCATCACGTGGAGGTGTAATTGATGAATTGGAATTGATCCAAGCATTGGATTCTGGGAAAGTAGCTTTTGCAGCACTGGATGTGTTTGACAATGAGCCAACGCCTCGTCAGGAAATTCTGACGCACCCGAAGATTTCGTTAACACCGCATATCGGGGCGGCAACGAACGAAGCACAGGAACGTATCGGTGTGGAATTGGCGAATCTGCTAATTGACGCACTGAAGAAGTAAAACTTCCGCATAGAATATTTCATGCGGCACGAGACTGATATAGATGTTTTGTGCCGCATTTTTGTTTAGTACATGACAGAAATCAATAAATCAGCAAAAAAACGCGTCATTGCGAGGAAGAATGACGAAGCAATCTGCGTTTTCGATGTCATTCCCGCCTCAGGCGGGACTTCGTTGCTTCGCAATGACGATGACATTTCTTTGTCATGAAGTGTATTTTTTTTACATTTACAACCTTATAATAAATAGTTACATACCATTATGAAAATTTTAAAATTTGGTGGCACTTCGGTGGGAAGTGCGCAGCGCATCAAAGGATTGTTGGATATCGTCAATCCTTCAGAGCGTCAGATAGTGGTGTTGTCGGCTGTAGCCGGTACAACAAACGCTTTAGTGGAAATTGGACAGGCTTTTTTGGCAGGAAAGAAGGAAGAAGCCTTGGAACTCACTAAGCAACATAAACATAAGTATGAGCTATTGATTAAAGAGCTTTTTGCAACCGAGCAAGGCTTGGCAAAAGGACAAAATTTGATTGATTATCACTTCAATTATATCGCTTCATTAGGAAACGAAATGTTTACGCCTGTTGAGGAAAAGATCATTCTGGCACAAGGCGAATTGCTTTCCACTACGCTGTTTCATTTCCATTTGGAGGAAATAGGTGTACCGTCGGTATTATTGCCGGCACTGGATTTTATGAAAATCGACGAAGACAATGAGCCTATGGTGGAATACATAGGAGAGAAATTGACTAATCTGTTAAGTATTCATCCAAACAATACACTTTTCATTACGCAAGGGTATATCTGTCGGAATTCTTTTGGAGAGATTGATAACTTGCGTCGTGGAGGTTCAGATTATACGGCATCTTTGATAGGAGCAGCGATACAGGCGGATGAGGTGCAAATCTGGACGGATATTGACGGTATGCACAACAACGACCCACGTGTGGTGAAAAATACCACACCAATCGCACATTTGAGCTTTGATGAAGCTGCGGAACTTGCATATTTCGGAGCGAAAATCCTTCATCCACAAAGTGTTTTCCCAGCACAGCGCTATAATGTTCCCGTACGTTTATTGAACACAATGGATCCGCAAGCTTCAGGAACCTTAATCAGCAAAGATGGTGGACAGACAGGACAAATCCGCGCGATTGCTGCTAAAGATGGCATTACAGCTATACATATCAATTCCTCACGGATGTTGTTAGCGTACGGATTCTTGCGTAAAGTATTTGAGATTTTTGAACGCTATAAAACACCGATCGATATGATTACCACTTCAGAGGTTGCTGTTTCGTTGACCATTGATGACACACAAAACTTAGGGGATATTATCAAAGAGGTAGAAGACTTCGGTAAGGTGCGTGTAGATCATAACCAGACTATTGTCTGCGTTGTGGGAGATTTTAGTGCCAATACCCACGGCTATGCGGCGCGTGTATTGGATGCTGTGAAGCATTTGCCATTACGTATGGTTTCCTACGGTGGATCGGATTATAATGTGTCGATCTTGTTGGATACGGAACATAAGACGGAAGCATTACGTTCTTTGCATAACCGACTGTTTTAGGAGTTAGATATTAGAAACTAGATATTAGAGACTGGGAGATTAGAAACAAGATATTGGGGATTAGGTCTTTCCAGTCTATGGTTTCCAATTTCGAGTCTCTAATTACGAATAAAGATTATATGTTGTTTAATAACAATCAGCAGGAAAGTATAAAAGCATTAGATACGCCTTTTTACTATTATGATTTGGACTTGTTGGATCAAACGTTGTCACAGGCAAAAACTGCCGCAGATAAACGCGGTTTCCATGTTCATTATGCGCTAAAAGCCAATTTCAACGACCGTTTATTAGGCCTTATTCAGTCCAAAGGGTTCGGAGCGGATTGTGTTAGCGGAAATGAGGTACAGAAATCTATTGACTTGGGATTCTCAGCAGATAAAATCACTTTTGCAGGTGTTGGAAAGTCTGATAAGGAAATCATTACAGCCTTGAAGCATAATATTTTTGCTTTCAATGTGGAATCTATACAGGAGATGGAAGTTATCAACGAACTGGCTGGACAGTTGGGGGTAACAGCAAATGTGTCTTTACGTATCAATCCGAATGTGGATGCGCATACACACCATTATATCACGACGGGCTTGGATGAAAATAAATTTGGGGTTCCGACATCGGAGCTGGAGAAAGCAGCGTCCGTGATTCGTCAGGCTCCGCATGTCAATTTGATTGGTCTGCATTTTCACGTAGGATCGCAGATTACGGATATGAACGTTTTCAAGAGCCTTTGTGTAAAAGTCAACGAATGGAAAAATTGGTTTGAAGAACGAGGTACGACTATTCAGGTGCTTAACGTAGGTGGTGGTTTGGGGGTTGATTACCAACAACCGGATGAAAATCCAATCCCGGATTTTGAGGCTTATTTTGCTATTTTCGATAAGTTTTTAGAACGTCAGCCTCATCAAGAAGTACATTTTGAATTGGGAAGAGCTTTAGTTGCCCAATGTGGAGCTTTGGTGAGCAAAGTGCTTTATACTAAAAGCGGTGTAAAGAAAAACTTTTTGGTACTCGATGCAGGTATGACGGAACTGATGCGTCCGGCATTATATCAAGCGTATCACAAAATAGAGAAAGTGGGTGGGGAAAGTAATAATACTACACTCAATTACGATGTGGTAGGACCTATCTGTGAAAGTTCTGATTGCTTTGGTAAGGAAGTGCCATTGCCGGAATCCCAGCGCGGCGATTTAATTGCTATCCGCACAGCAGGGGCGTATGGTGAGGTGATGGCATCACGCTATAATCTTCGTGAAGAAATCCGTTATGCTTTCAAGCGGAACGAAGAGATTACAGTAGGGTAATAAAGAAAAGATTTATTAACAAAAAACGAGGCTGCCTTTTTAAGGCAGCCTCGTTTTTTTGATGAGAGTGTATGCAATTAATTCTTCCGTCCGTACATTTCCTCACGTTGTGCTTTAACAGCATCGGAGTTAATGTATTCGTCGTAAGACATCAATTTGTCGATGATGCCGTTAGGCGTTAATTCAATGATACGGTTGGCAACCGTTTGGGTCAATTCGTGGTCACGAGAAGTAAACAACATGGAGCCACGGAAATCGTTCATACCATTGTTCAATGCCGTGATGGATTCCAGATCCAAGTGGTTGGTTGGCTCGTCAAAAATCAAGAAGTTAGCGCCTTGTAACATCATTTTTGAGAACATACAACGCATTTTTTCTCCTCCGGATAATACAGAAACTTTTTTCAATACTTCCTCGCCAGAGAATAGCATTTTGCCTAAGAACCCACGGATAAATTGCTCATCTGCATCTGGGCGTGTTGTATAGTTACGCAACCAATCGACCAGATTTTCATTAGAACCTTCAAAATACGCTGCATTTTCGATAGGCATGTCAGTAGGCGTAATAGTCACACCCCATTTAAATTCGCCACCGAAATCCGTATCACGTCCGCTCAAGATATCGTAGAAGGCCGTTGTCACCAGGGAGTTGTCTGACAGCACGGCAATCTTATCGCCTTTATTCATCATAAAGGTAATATCTTTGAAGTAGACCTCACCGTTCACCGTTTTGCTCAACCCCTCTACGTTCAAGATCTGATCGCCCGATTCACGATCCATCTGGTTGAACATAATAGCTGGATATTTACGGTTCGAAGGTTTGATATCATCGACGTTAATTTTATCCAAGGCTTTCTTCCGCGAAGTTGCCTGTTTGGATTTGGAAGCATTAGCCGAGAAACGACGGATAAATTCCTGTAATTCCTTGATTTTATCTTCCATTTTCTTGTTCTGATCCGAACGTTGTTTCAATGCCAACTGAGATGATTCGTACCAGAAAGAGTAGTTACCAGTGTAGATAGACATTTTGCCGAAATCGATATCTACGATGTGGGTACAGACATGATCTAAGAAGTGACGGTCGTGGGATACGACCAATACGATAGCCTCATAGTCCGCCAAGAAATCTTCAAACCACGCAATGGTGTTAATATCCAAATCGTTGGTAGGCTCATCGAGAATAAGGATATCGGGGTTTCCGAAAAGCGCTTGTGCCAAGAGCACACGTACTTTCTCGTTACCGTCTAATTCTTTTACTAACTTATAGTGAAGTTCCTCCTTGATGCCCAAGTTACTCAATAGGGTAGCAGCATTGCTTTCCGCATTCCATCCGTCCATTTCTGCAAAAAGACTTTCCAACTCACCAGCGCGCTCGCCATCAGCATCGGTAAAGTCTTCTTTCATGTAAATGGCATCCTTTTCTTTCATGATCTTGTACAGCTCTTGATTACCCATCATGATCGTCTCCAAAACCGTAAATTCATCAAATTCGTAGTGGTTCTGTTTCAATACAGACATACGTTCACCAGGGGTGAAAGCTACCGAGCCTGTCGTAGGATCTACTTCGCCAGAGATAATTTTAAGGAAGGTGGATTTTCCGGCTCCGTTCGCACCAATGATGCCGTAACAGTTGCCGGGAGTGAATTTTAAGTTGACATCTTCGAATAGCACACGTTTGCCATAGCGAAGGGATAGATTCGATACATTAATCATGGCGCAAAGATACGCTTTATTATTTGATTTTTTTAGCATCATAGAAGAGCTTGCCGATCACAAAATCACAGGGGTTAGCGCTATTCAAAAAAAATAAAATTTCCTGTAACAAAACTGAAATATTGACTACTTATAGGCTATAACAAATAAATTTATAAATGATGAAAAAGTTTTTTTTAATTGCTTTAGGACTATTATGTATGACGGGGCTTTTCGCCCAGGATAACACTTTATTGTGGAAGGTTTCGGGAAATGGACTTACTAAAGATTCCTATGTATTCGGTACATTACACATGGCTTGCGCAGATGATTTCCGTATCGCAGATAAAGTGAAGAATGCGTTAGGTACGACGGATAAAATTGCTTTTGAAGTGGATGTTACCAAACCGGAAAACATGCAGTTGGTGCAAGGTGCACTTGCCCCGAATCCGGAGTTCTTTAATGGACTTGCCGTGGATAAAAAACAATTTATCGACAGTGTTTTGACATCCTTACAAGTGCCACCGATGATTTTCGACCAGGTATCGCCGGTAGCGGTTATCTCGATGTTGGCCATGAAATCATTTGATTGCCCAGATATGAACAGCATCAAGATGATGGAGATGGAATTGCAGGCTTTGGAAGATGCCAAGGGAAAAACCGTTGAAGAATTGGAAACGATCACTTTCCAGATGGATTTGATGAGTGAACTGTTCTCAGCCGAGGATTTGTACACATATCTTAAAGAATCCGGTAATATGTCTGAATTGACAAAACGTATGGTCAAAGCATATTTTGAAGAAAACATTGCTGAGCTGGAAGAAATGATGATCAATACCGCTTATCTTTCTCCGGAGAAACAAGC
>Ga0079224_100005606_pt1 | contig 16514 bp, 10 predicted proteins | sample Stecom2015_FD_80414 | JGI IMG/M metagenome (GOLD analysis project Ga0079224, IMG submission 80414) | Agricultural soil microbial communities from Utah to study Nitrogen management - Steer compost 2015 | ecosystem: Environmental > Terrestrial > Soil > Agricultural land | place: USA: Utah... | reverse complement strand
TCGTCGGCGTCGATCTCCTGTGATTGCGTCGATGCGTCGCTCGCCGCGGCAACCGCGACGCGCGCGGCGACCTTTCGGGCAATCGTGCCGATCTGCCGTTCGAGGTTGCGGACGCCAGCCTCGCGTGTGTACTCGCTGATGATGCGGCGGAGGGCCGCGTCGGTCAGCTTGATGTGTCCGGGCGTGAGTCCATGCTCGGCTTCCTGGCGCGGCACCTGGTAGATACGCGCGATGTGGAGTTTCTCCTCCTCGATGTAGCCGCTGAGGTAGATGACCTCCATGCGGTCCAGCAGCGCGGGATGTACGGGGCCGAGCGAGTTGGCCGTGGCGATGAACAGCACGCGCGAGAGATCCAGGGGAATCTCGAGGTAGTGGTCGCGGAACGTATGGTTCTGCGCCGGGTCGAGCACTTCCAGCAGGGCAGCCGCCGGGTCGCCCTGGAAGCCCGCCGCGAGCTTGTCGATCTCGTCGAGCATGAAGACCGGGTTGTTCGAGCCGGCCTGCTTCATGGCCTGGACGATGCGTCCGGGCATGGCCCCGATGTACGTGCGGCGGTGTCCGCGGATTTCGGCCTCGTCGCGCACGCCGCCGAGCGAGATGCGGACGAACTTCCGATTCATCGCGCGCGCAATCGACTGGCCGAGCGATGTCTTGCCTACGCCAGGAGGGCCCACGAAACAGAGGATGGGCCCCTTCATGTCGCCCTTCAGCTTGCGGACGGCGAGATACTCGACGATGCGTTCCTTGACCTTGTCGAGATCGTAGTGGTCCTCGTCGAGCACACGGCGCGCTTCCACCGGATCGATGCGGTCTTCGGTTGTCGTCGACCACGGCAGTTCGAGCATCCAGTCGAGGTACGTCCGCAGCATCTGATACTCGGGTGATGCGGACGTCATCTTCTCGAGCCGGCCGAGTTCCCGTTCGAACGCTTCGGCGACCCTGTCGGGGAGAGCGAGACCGGCAGCGCGTTCGCGCAGGGCCTCGATCTCGCTGTCGCCCTCGCCGAGCTGCGACTGGATGGCTTTCAGCTGCTGGCGCAGCATGTACTGCCGCTGCGCGTCGGTCATCTCCTGCTGCGCCTGCGACTCGATCTTGCCTTTGAGCTCGAGAATCTCGATCTCGCGTGCCAGCGCCGTGTTGACGGCGTTGAGTTTGACCGCCGGCGAGTCTTCTTCGAGCAGCAGTTGCTTGTCCTCGGCCTTCATGTCGAGCAGGCTCGCGACGAGGTAGGCGACGCGCAGCGGATCTTCGAGACTTGCGACGAGCGTGCGGACGTCGGGCGAAAGGCCCGTGGCGAGCGACAGCGCGCGGTCGACCAGCTCCTGCATGCGCCGCACGTGCGCGTCGGTTTCGATCGTGCGCTCCATCGGCTCCGGCAGCGGCTTGATGAGCGCCCGCATCGAGTTGGCGTCGTGCGAGATGAACTCGGCACGCACACGGGCGACGCCTTCCACGAGAATGCGAAGGCCGGTCGGCCCCTTCGCCATCTGGCGAATGACCGCCGCCGTTCCCACGCGGTTCAGATCGTCGGGTGACGGCTCGTCGACGTCGGTCTTCTGCAGGAGCAGCAGCACGAGTCGATCGCCGGCGAGCGCGCGGTTCACGGCCTCGACGGAAATCGGCCGGCTGACGGCCAGCGGCGCCGCGGTCAGCGGCAGGACGACGGCGTTGCGAAGGGGGAGGACGGGAAGCTCGGCCGGCAGTGCCGGCGGATCATCGCGATCGGGTTCGTCCGAGGCCATTGCGTCCAGATTAGATCACTTCCCGCTCCGGAGCGACTGGCGTCTCAGTACAGCCACGGCACGAGCCGGTAGCGCACGCGGCGGATGTAGTCGGCGTAGGCGGGCCCGAAGCGCGCGTGCAGGTCGCGTTCCTCGTAGACGATGGCAATCACCAGGTAGGCCGTGCTGAGGGCTGCGAACTGGAGATGCGAAGGCGTGAGTGTCGGGGCCGCCCAGACGATGAGCAGCCATGCGAAATAGATCGGATGTCGCACGAATCCGTAGAGGCCGGAGTTGCGTGGTGGCGCGTCGACCGGGTCGATGCCTGTCGAGGGGAGCGGCGCGCGCAGCTGGTGCAGGCCCGCGAGGCTGCGGGCGCCAAGTGCTGATGCCGCGACGATGGATAGCGCGACGCCGAGGGCTTGAAGCCCACGCAGCGCGAGGCGGGCCGGCCCCGCGACATCCCACAGCGGTGCGCCGTATGCCGCCCAGCGCCAGCACAGCAGCAGCAACAGCAGACTCGCGGTCCAGACGTACGTCGCGCGCTCGAGATGCGGTGACACGGCGTGCGCGACGCGCACACGAACACCGCTGCGTGCAAACACCGAGTGGTGCAGCGCGAAGAGCGCGAACAGCAGGGCGTTGAGAATGACCGCGGCGGGCGGCGCCAGACGTGGCGCACGGTCCGCGAGACCGACGAGGTAGAACCAGCCGAACACGGCGAGCGATACGGCGAAGAGCAGCGCGCCACCGGTGACAAACGCGCGCGCGGCGGTCGGAGCGGGCGTCGGGCTGGCCGAATCCGTCATGTCCGTCATGTCCGTCATGTCCAACATCGGGCGAGCCGACGCATATTATAGGAATGATGGCGCGCGACCCCGACCCCATCGTGATCTCCGGGATCGGCGTCGTCTCGCCGTACGGCGTGGGGCGGGACCGTTTCTGGACGGGCATCTCGCGAGGCGAGAGCGCGGTGCGGGCGATTCGCGAGTTCGATGTGTCGCGGTTTCCCTGTCGTGTAGCGGCGGCGGTGCCGGACGCCGCGATGGGCGCTGCTGTAGACGAGCCGGCTCAGCCCGACGTCGTCGACGCTGGCCGGGCCGATCCGCGTCGCTATTCCAAGACCTCACGCATTGCGGTGCGCGCGGCGCGCGAGGCATGGATCGATGCCGGGCTCGACACCGCGGACAAGCGTGAACGTGCCGCGGCGGTCATCGTCGGCAGCGGTGCCGGCGGTGTCGATGTCGCCGAACGTCAGTATCGCGAGTTCTTCGCGGAAGCGTGGAACCGCGTCTCGCCCTACGCGATTCCCGTATCGATTGTCGGGATGGTGTCGTCGGAAATCTCCATCGCGCTCGGTCTGCACGGCGCCAGTCATGTGCTGTCGACCGGGTGCACCAGTTCGACGGACGCGGTTGGCTATGCCGCGGCGGCAATTCGCGGAGGCGTGGCGGATGTCGTCGTGACCGGCGGCGCGGACGCCTGCGTGACGCCCGGTATGATCTTCGGCTTTTCGCGCATGCGTGCGGTGTCGACCCGTTACAACGACGCACCGTCGCGCGCGTCACGTCCCTTCGATCGCGGCCGCGACGGATTCGTCCTCGGCGAAGGCGCCTGGATGTTCGTCGTCGAACGTGCGTCGCGGGCGAGGGCGCGAGGGGCGCGGCCGTATGCGAGCATCGACGGATACGGTTCGACCTGCGACGCGTACCATCGTGTGCAGATGGACCCCGACGGTGCGGAGATCGTTCGAGCGATGACGCTGGCGATCGAGCGCGCGGGCCGCACGCCGGCGGATATCGGCTACGTGAACTTTCACGGGACGTCCACGCAGCTGAACGATGCCGTCGAGGCCCGGTGTGTGCGGCAGGTGTTCGGCAGGGCCGACGTCGCGGGCTCGTCGACGAAATCGATGATCGGCCATCCGCAGGGCGCCAGCGGTGCGGCGGGACTTGCGGCATCGGCACTCGCGCTGCGTCATCAGTTCCTGCCGCCGACCATCAACTACGACGAGCCGGATCCCGGGTGCGAGGTCGACGTGATCGGCAACGTCGGGCGTGCGGTAGCGGTTGACGCTGCGTTGTGCAATTGCCTCGGGTTCGGTTCGAAGAACTCGGCCATCGTGCTCGGCAGGGTCACATGATCGATGTGCTCATCGTCGGGGCGGGGCCGGCCGGCGCGATTGCGGCGCTGAAGGCCGCGCGTGCGGGCGCACGCGTGCTCGTCCTCGAGCGTGCGCGGTTTCCCCGTCACAAGCTGTGCGGCGACACCATCAATCCCGGCGCGCTCGCCGAGCTCGAAGCCGCTGGCGTGGCGGGGCTGGTGCGACCGCTGGCCCTGCCGGTGAACGGCATGCGCGTGTCGGGCGTTGGCGGGGTGGAGGTCTCGGGGGGCTATCCCGATGGTCTGTGTGGGCTCGCCATTTCGCGCGAGACGCTCGACGCGACACTCGCCGAGGCTGCATCCGCGGCCGGCGCGCGCATCGAGTTCGGCGCCCGGGTGGAAGGGCCGGCGCTCGATGCGCGCGGGCATGTCGTCGGCGTGCGTGTGCGGTGCCCGTCGCGACGCGAGCCGATTGCCGTCCACGCGCCGATGGCGATCGCCGCTGACGGCCGCCGCTCCGCGCTCGCCATTACCCTCGGCCTTGCCCGCCATCCGCGGCGGCGGCGGTGGGCGGTGGGTGCGTACTTCGATGGCGTCGACGCGATGAGCAGCCACGGTGAGATGCACGTCCGGCCCGGCGCGTACCTCGGCATCGCGCCGCTGCCGGGAGGGCTGACGAACGTCTGCTTCGTGTCGGCGAGGCGTCACGGATGGCGGGATCCCGAAGCGCAGCTGCTCGATGCGATCGAAGTCGATCCCGGCATCTGGCGGCGCTTTCAGCGTGCGCGTCGTGTCTCGGCCGTGTCGGTGCTTGGTCCACTGGCGGTCGACGCGCCCGTCGCCGGCGCGCCCGGGCTGCTTCTGGCCGGTGATGCCGCCGGGTTCATCGATCCGATGACGGGCGATGGCTTGCGCTTCGCGTTTGCGGGTGGGCGGCTTGCGTCCGACGCCGCGCTTGCCGCGCTCGACGGCGGCGACCCGGTCGCGGCCTGGCAGGCGCTCACACGCGCGAGGCGCGCGCTGTTCGCCCCGAAGTGGCGATTCAATCGTGCGCTGGCCGCTCTCGTCGAACATCCGGCCGCCGTCGGGTTCGCCAGTGCGGGGGCGAGGGTCGCGCCGTTCTTCGTCCGCCGCCTGATAGCCCGCGCGGGAGATGCGGCGTGACGCCGGCGCTCGCGACCGCAGGCGCACTCGTGCTCGTCGCGCTTCTGGTTGAATCCTACGTGTCGTTCCGCAACGAGCGACGCCTGCGCGCCGCCGGCGCCGTTGAACCCCCAGACGATGTGTGGCGTGTGATGTCCGTGACATACGTCGCGGCGTTTGCCGCGATGTTCGTTGAGGGGGCCGTGCGCGGAGGCCCATCGCCCAGGATGCTCGCCGCGGGGCTGGCGATCTGGATGGTGTCGAAGGCGTTGAAAACCTGGGCCATCGCCACGCTGGGGGCGCGCTGGTCCTTTCGTGTTCTCGTGCTGCCGGGCGCGCCTCTCGTGTCGGGAGGACCCTATCGCTACTGGCGACACCCGAACTACGTGGCCGTCGCGGGCGAACTGATCGGTACCGCCGTGATGATGACGGCGCCGCTCGCGGGTGTTGTCTTCACGCTGGCGTTCGTCGAGATCATGCGGCGTCGTATTCAGGTCGAAGAACGCGCGCTTGGCATTGCGCGTTCCTGACGGGGCCTTGCGGTTGGTCGCGGCGGCCGACCTCGCCCCGACCGCGCACCATCGTTCACGCGTCCTAACGCTATAATCGCGAATGGGTTCCATGGACGTGCGGCCTCCGGAGCGGCGCTTTCGTGGAGCGCGGCGGCCGGAACGGGTGCTGCTCTCTGTGGCGCTGTTCTGTGCCGCGGCCGTATTGCCCGCATTCGCACAGACCCCATCCGACTCCTTCAACTGGCGTGTCCTCATTGCGCACGGCGACGTGGCCGCGATCGAGGCGTTCGCCGAAGCGTCTCCTGATCATCCGGACGTACCCGTCGCGCGCGCGTTGCTGGCGTGGCAACGCGGCGACGAAACAGCCGCGCGTGCAGACCTGCAGGCGGCGAGCCAGGCCGGGCACGTCGACGCGGCCCTCGAGCTCGGTGTCATCCTGAGCAGTATCGGTATGCGCACCGAGGCGCGCGCCGTGTTCGAGCGCGTCGGCGGGGCACTTCAGGTCGAGTCCGACGGCCTGAGCTTCGCGCGGACGGCACGTGCGGTTGCGACCGTTGGCGATCCGCGGCAGGCCAACGTCCTCTACCGCGCGGCGGTCGAGCGCGACGCGGGCAATCCCGTGATCTACCAGTGGTGGGGCGAGCTGTTTCTCGCCCGTCACGAGGACGCCGAGGCCGCGCGCGCGTTTCGCGATGCGATTGCGCGCGACGCGCGCTGGGCGCCGGCGTACCTGGGCCTGTCGAGAGCACTGGCGCCAAGCGATCCCGATGCGGCGGCGGCGGCGCTGACGCAGGCCCTCGCGATCGCTCCGGAGTACGTCGACGCGCATCTTGCGCGCGTCGATGCCGCACTCGACGCCGGCAGCCACGAGGCGGCGGCGTCGGCGCTTGCCGCGGTCAAGGAGCTTGCGCCCGCTCGTTACGAAGTCATCGCGCGCGAGGCGGTGCTGGCGCTGGCCGACGATCGCGCGGACGCTTTCGAAGCGACGGCGGCGACGCTCGTCGAGCGACGTCCCGGCAGTGGTGAGGTGTTCCGCCTCGCGGCTGCGGCCATGGCCCGTCAGTACCGGTTCGATGACGCCGTAGCGCTGGGGCAGCGGGCGGTGCAGGCCGATGCCGATGACCCGCGGGCCCGGGCGGAGCTCGGGCTCCACCTGTCACGGGCAGGGGACGAGACCGCCGCATACCAGGCGCTGGCCCACGCGTTCCGCAACGACCCGTACAACCCCGTCACCTACAACCTGCTCAACATGCTCGAGACGCTCGGGCGCTTCGCTTCGCTCGAGCACGAAGGCGTGACGATTCGTCTGCATGCCGATGAGCGGGCCCTGCTCGAGCCATACGTGCGAGACATCATCACGCGCGCGTTCGACGCGTTCGAGACGCGCTATGGGCTCCGGCCGGCCGCGCCGTTGTCGGTGCAGGTGTTCAATCAGCATGACGATTTCGCCGTACGCACCGCCGGCCTGCCCGGTGTGCTGACCAACGCGCTTGGCGTCTGCTTCGGCCGCGTCGTCGCCATGGTCTCGCCGCGTGCGCGGCGCCCCGGCACGTTCTCGTGGCAGGAGACGCTCTGGCACGAACTCGCCCACGTCGTCACATTGCAGCTCTCGAACCAGCGCGTGCCGCGCTGGCTGACCGAAGGGATCTCCGTCTACGAAGAGCGTCGTGGACATGACGGATGGGGACGCGAAGGCGACGTGCCGTTTGCCGCTGCGCTCGCGGCCGGACGCGCACTGCCGCTGGCAGATCTCGAGCGTGGTTTCCGTGACGGACGCATGATCGGCCTCGCGTACTACCAGGCGTCGCTGCTGGTCGAGTTCATCGAGCGCCAGTACGGCATGGACGCGATCCGTCGATTGCTGACGGCATTCGGTGAAGGGCTCGATACGTCCGAGGCCGTTGTGCGCGAACTGGGCGTCGACCTCGCGTCGCTCGACGAGCGCTTCTTCGTCGACGTCCGCGGGAGGTACGCGTCCCTGGTGCGTGCGCTCGATCCGTCAGGGGGAGCCGAGACGCTGGCGGGCCTGCTCGCTGCCGGTGATGCCATGCTGGCCGATGGCAACCCTGAAGGCGCGCGCGAAGCGTATGCACGCGCGGCTGCGCTCGTGCCAGGTGCGACAGGTGAAGCCAGCGCGCATCTGCGGCTGGCCGACCTCGCGCTGCAGACGGGCGACCGTGCGGCGGCCCGCCGCGCGCTGACCGCGGCCCTCGACGCCGACTACGCGAACGTCGAACTCGCTCGTCGTCTCGCGTCGCTTTCTCGCGAAGACGGCGACCTGGCCACGGCGCGAGCGGCCTGGGCCCGCGTCATCGAACTCGATCCCTTCGACGCCGCGGCGCATACCGAAACCGGTCGTGCGGCCCTGGCCGAGGGGGACCCTGCGGCGGCCGAGCGCGAGTTCCGCGCCGCGCTCGTCGCCGGCACCATCAATCTGCCCGATGCGCATTGCGACCTGGGCGAGCTGCTGCTCGCGCAGGGACGAAACGATGAAGCACGGCGCGAAGCCATTCGCGCCCTCGAGACCGCGCCGACCTACGAGCGCGCGCAGGAACTGCTGCTCAAGGCGGTGGGACGATGACGGGCCAGGCGTTCACGCCGGTCGTGCGCACCGTCCTGTGTGCCCTTGCGGTTGCCGTCGTTGCGCTGCTGATGCCGCCGGCCACTGCGCAGGAAAGCGCCGCACCCGACCCACGGTTTGCCGGCCTCGAATGGACCTTCGCGCGCGTCCGCTATTCGTCGCACGTCATGTCGGGCCGCCGCGGCATGTTCCGCGGCAGCGAGTTCGACAATCCGTGGACGATCGACATGCCCGCCGCCGAGCAGAACCTTTCGCGCCGTCTCAGAACCGTCACGACGATAAAGGTCAACGACCCCATCGTCGTCGGCCTCGAGGACGAGAATCTCTGGGAGCATCCCTGGCTCTATCTCGTCGAGCCGGGCAATCTGAATCTGAGCGAGACCGAAGCGGCGAACCTGCGCGAGTTCCTGTTGCGCGGCGGGACGCTGACGTTCGACGATTTCCACGGCCCGTACGAATGGGCCAACCTCGAGAACGAGCTGGCGAAGGTCTTTCCGGACAGGCCGATCGTCGAGCTCGGTCCCGATCATCCGATCTTCTCGTGCTTCTATCGCATCGAGGCCTATCCGCAGATACCCGGCATCGGTTCGTTCATGCGGGGCCGCACCTGGGAGAAGGGCGGATACGAACCGCACCTGCGCGCGATCAATGACGATGCGGGGCGTGCGATGGTGTTGATCAACTGGAACACCGACATGGCGGATGCGTGGGAGTGGTCGAACGCGGAAGACTATCCCGGCTATTTGAAATACACGGCGGAATCGTACCGTATGCAGATCAACCAGATCATTTACGCGCTGACACACTGATGACGACTTCCGACAACGTTGCCGAACGGGCGCAGGCGCTGGCCGAAGGACGGGCGCGCATCCTCACCGAGGTCCGCAAGGTCATCGTCGGGCAGGACGAGGTGATCGAGCAGGTCATGATCGCCTTGTTCACCGGAGGGCACTGTCTGATCACCGGCGTGCCCGGGTTGGCCAAGACGCTGCTGATCAAGACGCTTGCGTCGATTCTCGATCTGTCGTTCAAGCGCATCCAGTTCACGCCCGATCTGATGCCTGCCGACATCACTGGCACGGAGATACTCGACGAGCATGGCGGTACGCGCTCGCTGCGATTCGTCCGCGGGCCGATCTTCGCAAATATCATCCTTGCCGACGAGATCAACCGCACGCCCCCGAAGACCCAGGCGGCCCTGCTCGAGGCCATGCAGGAGCATCACGTCACCGCGGCCGGGCACACGATGCCGCTCGATACGCCGTTCTTCGTCCTGGCGACGCAGAACCCGATCGAACTCGAAGGTACGTACCCGCTGCCCGAGGCGCAGCTCGACCGATTCATGTTCAATCTCGTCATGACGTACCTCTCGGAAGCCGACGAGGTGCGAGTGGCGACGGCGACGACGGGGCGCGAGCGCCAGGCGCCGGAGCGCGTGATGTCGGCGGCGGCGATTCTCGAGGCGCAGGCGCTGGTGCGCCAGGTCGTGATTGCGGACGAGATCGCGCGCTATGCGGTGCGCCTTGCGGCGGCGTCGCGTCCCGGCCCGGCCGCGCCCGAGTTCGTCAACGCCTGGGTGAAGTGGGGCGGCGGCCTGCGCGCGTCGCAGGCCATGGTGCTCGGCGCCAAGGCGCGGGCGTTGATGAACGGGCGCTACCACGTGGCGGCCGACGACATCCGTGCGATGGCGGCACCGGTGTTGCGGCATCGCATCGTACCGAACTTCTATGCGGAGTCGGAACGTGTGACGTCCGATGGCATCGTCAGCAGACTGATCGAGACCGTGCCGGCCCCCTGAGGCAAGTCATGAGCGAGCGGAGAGCGGCGGCAGGCGCGCCGGTGGGCGCCGCCGGATCGAGACATCTCGACCCCGCACTGATCGCACGCCTGCAGACGCTCGAGCTGAAGGCGCGTGCCATTGTCGAGGGCTTCATTTCCGGCCTGCATCGCAGTCCGTTCCGCGGTTTCAGCGTTGAGTTCGCCGAGTATCGCCCCTACATCCCCGGTGACGACCTGTCGTCACTCGACTGGAAGGTCTACGCCCGCAGCGACCGGCATTTCGTCCGGAAGTTCGAAGAGGAGACGAACGTCGAGTGCCATCTCCTCGTCGACGTCAGCCGCTCGATGCAGTACGGCACCGGCCCGATGACGAAGCGGGAGTACGCCGTCACCCTGGCGGCGTCGCTCGCGTACCTCATGCAGCGACAGCGTGATGCCGCGGGTCTCATGGCCTTCGATGACGACATCGTCGCCCGCGTACCGCCGGGGACGCGCACCGGCCACCTGCGCGCGCTGCTCGCGGAACTGGATCGGCTGCCCGAAGGCGCGACGTCGGATCTCGGTAAGCCCCTGGAGCAACTCGCAGGCGCTCTGATGCGTCGCGGCGTGATAGCCGTCATCTCGGATCTGCTGGACGACCCTGCGAACGTGCTGCGGGGCCTCAGCCTGCTGCGTGCACGCGGCTCGGACGTCATCGTGTTCCAGGTGCTCGACCGCGCGGAGCTGACGTTTCCCTTCGAGGGCGTCGCGGCGTTTCGCGATCTCGAAAGCGGTGAAGATGTGCTGACGCGGCCAGCGGAGGTGCGTGATCAGTACCTGTCGGCCATCGACGGCCTGTGCCGCGAGTATGCGAGCGGCCTGGGCGCCGCCGGCATCGAGTACGTCCGGCTCGATACGCACGAACCGCTGGATCGTGCGCTGGTGGCGTGGCTGAAGACGCGCGCGAGGCGGCGGTGATGCAGTTCCTGGCGCCAGCGTTCCTCGCAGGGGTGATCGCGGTGGCCATACCGGTGTGGCTGCACCTCGCGCGGCAGAATCGTGTGCCGGTCGTGCCGTTCAGCGCCGTGCGCTTCATTCCAGCCGCGCCGGTGGAGCAGCGCGCGACGCGGCGGCTTCGCGACCTGGTGTTGCTCGCCGTCCGTGTGGCCGCGATCGTGTTGCTGGCGCTCGCGTTTGCCCGTCCGTTCCTGGCCGCGTCTGCCGAGCCGTCGCCGGTGACCGTGGTCCTCGTCGACGTGTCGGCGAGCATGGGTGGTCCGCGCTTCGCAGACGCGCGCCGGTTGGCGCGCGCAGTGATCGACGCGGCGCCCGCCGGGCACCGTGTGGCGGTCGCATCGTTCGATCGGCGAGGCAACAGCGTGCTTGCGCCGCAGTCGAGCCGGGGTGCGGCGCATGCGGCCATCGATCGTCTGGTGCCCGGCTTCGGTCCGACCCGCTATGCGGCCGGCATCGCCACCGCGGCTGGCCTGGTTGGAGGCGCGCCAGGCCGCATCGTGATCGTCACGGACCGGCAGTTGGCCGGCTGGGCGGGGGAGGGTGCGGCGCCTGTGCCGCCCGGTGTCGACGTCGAGTGGGTGGCTGTCGACGCGCCAGAGCGCAACATCGCCGTAACGGATGTGACGGTTCGCGGCGGGCGTCCACGCGCGACGATCGTCAACACCGGACGCGTAGCGGTCGAGTCGGTCGTGACGCTGGCTGCGACCGCGCGTGACGAGGCTGCGCGGGCGGAACTGGCGACGCGCTCGGTCCGGATTGTGCCTGGCGAGACGCAAGTCGTCGAGTTCGACGCGGCCGTGCCATCGAGCGGAAGCATCGAGGTCGCGGCTGACGATCCCGATGGCGTGCCGGCCGACGATGTGAGGCACCTCTCGCTCGATCCATTGCCGCAGGCGCGCGTGCTCGTCGTGACGTCGGGTCTCGACGAGCATGCCGAGGCGTTCTACCTGCAGCACGCGCTCGAGGCCGGTGGCGGCACGGGCCATCCCCTCGTGCGCGTCGTTGGAGGTACGACTCTGCGCGACGGCTTTGCTGACGCACTCGAGGACGTCGACGTGGCCGTGCTGCTGTCGACGCGCGGTATCGAGCGCAGTGGGCCGGACGCGATTCGAGGTTTCCGTGCGCGAGGTGGCGGGACGCTCCTCGTCGCGGGACCGACGGCCGAGCCGGGTGTGCTCGCGGACATGCTCGATGCCGGCGCGGCGCGCGTGCTGCCGGCTTCTGCAGGGACGCAGGCGATGGTGGTCTCGGACTCGCGGCATCCCGTGATGGCGTCGCTCGGGGCACTCGCGGGTGCATTGGGAACGGTGCGCGTCAGCCGGACAATCCTGATCGATGCCGCGGACACGACGAACCTCGCGCGCTTCACGAGCGGTGCGCCCGCCTTCGTGGAACGTCGATCGGTGAATCCAAAGGAAGGCCGGACATTGCTGCTGGCCACAGACGTGGGCAATGCCTGGAACGACCTCGCGCTGCACCCGGCGTTCGTACCGCTCGTGCACGAAGTCGTGGCGCACCTTGCGCGGCCGAGCGGCACGAAACGCGAGTACCTCGTTGGTGAGCCTGGGGCGCCATCCGACGTGCCGGGTGTCGTGAGGCTTGCCGCCGACAGGGCCGTGCGTGCCGTCGTCAACGTCGATCCTGCTGAGAGTGACAGCGCCGTGTTTCTGGACGCCGACGCGCGGGTGGTCGAGAACGCCGCGGCCGGGATGCGTGCGACCGACGCGCGCCGCGAGCGCGAAGCGGACAACCCGCTGTGGCGCTACGCGCTGATCGGCGTGCTTCTCGCGTTGCTCATCGAAGGCGCGGTGGCAGGAAGGAGGGCATATGCCGTCGCGCGCTGATTTCGAGACATGGGTACGCGAGGCGGCGTCGTCGAGGCGTCGAGCGGCCCTCTGGCAGACGGGCGCTGTGATCGTGCTCGTGGCTGCGGGCCTGTTGGGCCTGATTGCCTTGACCGACCGTCTGCTCCTGCCTGCCGGTTGGCCGCTCGTCCTCATGGTGGCCGTGCCGGTGGCGCTGGTCGCGACGTGTGGGGCATGGATGGGGCGGCGCGCGTCCAGGTTGGATCGACCCGCGACGATTGCGGCGCTGGCTGACGCCGAGCGGCCCGACTTGCAGGACCGCGCGAAGACCGCAGCGACTCTGCTGGCGCGCACGGAACACGGTCCATTCGACGATCTCGTGCTGAGGCAGACGGCGGCCGAGCTGGCCGTCATGCATCTGCCCGTCACGATGAACGACGCGGGGCGGGCTCGTGGGCGCCGCGGTACGCTTGTCGCCCTCGTCGCATTGGCGTTCGCCACTGCCGCGGCGTGGCCGGCATTGCGCGACGGCGCAAGCACCGCGCGCGTGCTGCTGGTGCCTGGCGCGCTGGAACTCACGGTGACGCCCGGACACGCACGCGTCCCGCTCGGTCGGCCGTTCACGGTCACCGCCTACGCCTCGGTGCTGCCACGCACGCCGGGTCGCGCGCGGCCGATGCTGACCATCGAGACGGCGACGGCGTCGGGGACCGGCGAAATGGCTGACGGCGACGAGGCGTTCAGCTACGTCACCGCGCCTGTGACCGAGAGCTTCTCCTATCGCGTGTCGATGGGGCCCGCGGTCTCCGAGACGTATCGCGTCGAGGCGCTGCCGTACCCGGGTATCGACGGCATCGACCTCTCCTACCGCTATCCGTCGTGGAGTGGTCTCGCGCCGCGCGACGAGCAGGACGGCGGCGACATCTACGGCCCTGAAGGCACAGAGGTGCGCATGCGCGTGCGCGTCGACAAGCCGTCGCGACAAGCCGCGTTGGTGATGGGGGACGGCGCGCGCGTGGTCCTCGAGCCCGGCGACGAGGGGCGCGGGCTCGTGTTCGAGACGGCCCTCACGCTGGCGCGCGACGGGTCGTATCGCGTGGCCGTTGTCGATCACGACGGCCTCGAGAATCCAGACAGCACCGAGTACTTCATCCGTCTCGTGGATGACGCCCCCCCCGAGGTGCGAATCGTCAGACCTGCCGGCGACCAGCGCGTGACGCCCCTGGCCGAGGTGGCCGTCGAAGCGCGCGCCGATGACGACCATGGCATTCGCGATCTCGAAATCGTCTATGCCGTTCGCGGCGGCGAGGAGAGAGTCGTCCCCGTGGGGCCTTCTACCGGGCGGAGTGCGACGGGGCGCCACCTGATCTACCTCGAGGATCTCGACGTCAGCCCGGGCGATTTCGTGTCGTACTACGCGCGGGCGCGCGACATCGCGCGCGGTCGCGCGTCGACCGAGGCACGCAGCGACATCTTCTTCCTCGAGGTGAAGCCGTTCGAAGAAGAGTTCGCGGCGGCGCAGAGCATGGCGCAGGCAGGCGCGGGTGCAGCGTCTCGCCGGTTGCAGAGCCTGGCCGCCGCTCAGAAGGAAATCATCGTCGCGACCTGGAAGCTCGAACGGCGCGCGGGTGCGGGGCAGTCTGCCGCCGACCTGCGCGCGGTTGCCGACGCGCAGCGTGAGTTGCGCCAACGCACGGCACAGGCGGCCGCCGAACTGGGACCACAGCAAACGCCACGGCGGCGCCGCTGGCGGGGAGAAGTGCCGGTAGAGCCGCAGCCCTCGCAGGACGATGAGGATGCCGCCGCGCTGCTCGCGCAGGCGGGCGAGGCAATGGATGCCGCGTCGCGCGAACTCGACGCGCGCAGCGCCGCGCGCGCGCTCACGCACGAGAACGTCGCGCTCAACGCGCTGCTGCGGCTCGAAGCGCAGGTGCGGCGTCGCGAAATTGTGCAGGCGCAGAACCAGGCCGGCGGTGGTGGCGGAGGCGGCGGCAATCAGGACCTGTCGGCGCTGTTCGACCGCGAGCTGCAGCGACAGCAGCGCACCAACTACGAAACGCGATCGCCGGCTCAGGGGAACGAGGAGCGGAACGCGGATCAGGAAAGTGAGGCGCTGCGGCGAGTGCGCGAGATGGCCGCACGACAGGAGGCCATGCGCCGCGAGCAGGAAGCCCTGGCGCGCGCGAATGTGACGGCGGAGGAGCGGCACCGCCGGCTCGAGCGCCTTCGTCGTGAGCAGGAAGAGCTGCAGCGTCAAGCCGCGCAACTCGCCGAAGAGTTGCGGCAACAGCAGAGCGCGACGCAGGGGGGGGCTCAGTCGGGTCAGCAGCCGGGCGGGCAGCAGCCGGGCGAGACCAGTGACGCCGCCGAAGCCGCCGCGGCGATGCGCGGCGCGGCCGAGAGCCTGGGCCGCAACGACCTCGAGCAGGCCGGTCAGCAGAGCGCACAGGCAGGTGAGCGTCTGCGCGACCTCGAGCGGGCGCTCGGCACGCGAGGCGGACGCACCGCGGCGCAGGCGATGAACGACGCGCGTCTCGAAGCGCAGCAACTGGCAGAGGCGCAGCAACGGCTGGCCGACGATGCCGCGCGCATGGGCCGGCAGACAGGGGCGGAGGCCGCGCGCCGGTTTGCGTCGGAGAAGGAGCGCTCGGCGGAGCGTCTCGAGGCGTTGGGCCGCCAGCTCGGGGACGATCCTGCGGCCGCGCGCGAGGCGCGGCGTCTTGCCGACCAGCAGCGGCAGGGCGCTCGCGAGTGGCAGGGGCAGCAGGGCGCTGGCGCGCAGGGGGCGCGCGATGGCCTGGAGCGCGAGGCGCGCATGGCCAGGGCCATCGGGCAGCTGGCCGAGCGGCTGGGCGCGCCGCCGACCGGTGCGGGCGAAGCCGACGCCCGCCGGCTTGTCGATGAACTGCAGCAGGCGCGCGACGCGCGTGAGCGCCTTGCCGACATTGACCGCCGCATTCAGGAACTTCGCCGCCAGCTCGAAGAGAACCCGGGCCGTCCCGGTGCCGATGCGGCGCGGGAGCTGGCCGATCTCGAGGCGTCATTTGCGCGAGAGGCGGCACGATCGGGCCAGGGCGCCCGCGAGGGGCGCGAAGGACGTCGAGGCACGCCCGAGCAGGCTGGCACTCTGAGTCGATCGGCGCCTGGCACCGAGCAGTGGAAGCAGGACTTCTCACGCTGGGAGTCGATGCGCGAAGGTGTCATCCAGGCACTCGAAGCGCGCGAGGCCGATCTCGCAGCACGCCTTGCTGCGCGGTTCGCGAGCGAGCGTCTGCACGGCGGGCACGACGCGCGTACACCCGAAGCGTGGAGGCAGCTCGTCGCCGAGTACTACCAGGCCATCGCCGCGCGGAGGCAGCGGTAGATGACCCTTGCCGCGTCCTTGCCGCCCTGGGCCATCGCGCTCGGGTTTGCGGGCCTGGTGCTGTTTGCCATCGCGGTCTACGTGGCGCGTGGTGGGCGTCCGCTTCCACGGCGACAGCTCGCGCTGCTTGCGGCTCTGCGGGCGGCGTCGCTCGCGCTTGTCTTCCTGCTGCTGCTGGATCCCGTGCGCCTCGAACCGTTGCCGCCGGGCGGCAGCGCGGTCGCCGTACTCGTCGATGCGTCGCGCAGCATGGCCATCGATGACCTCGGCGAGCCGCGTTTTACGCGAGCGCGCACGTTGATCGACACACAGGTGCTGCCCTCCGTGGGGCGCGAGTTCGACGTCGATCTGTTCACCTTTGGCGCGGCCGTGAGCGATCGCCCCATAGACGAGGCGTCCCCGATCGAGCGCCGCAGCGACATCCGGAAGGCCCTTGACGATGTACGTGCGCGCTACCGCGATCGCCGCCTGGCCGCCATCGTCCTCCTGACGGACGGCGCCGAGACGGGC
>Ga0079224_100005605_pt1 | contig 16514 bp, 12 predicted proteins | sample Stecom2015_FD_80414 | JGI IMG/M metagenome (GOLD analysis project Ga0079224, IMG submission 80414) | Agricultural soil microbial communities from Utah to study Nitrogen management - Steer compost 2015 | ecosystem: Environmental > Terrestrial > Soil > Agricultural land | place: USA: Utah... | reverse complement strand
TGCAGGTGCTGCGGCGGCTGGCCAAGCTGCAGCCGAGCGAGGAGCCGCTCAAGAAGGCGCACCAGGACGAGCTGCAGGAGCTGGTCGACCGCTCGCCGGCCGGCGAGCGCCTGCTGGTGATCGACCAGCTCAAGCAGCCGCGCGGCTCGGCGTCGCTGGTCGCCCAGGAGATCCTGCGGCGCTCGCTGAAGGCGAGCGGCTACATGCTGCTCGGCGCCTTCCTGGCCGGCGCGCTGTGGTTCGTCGGCTTCCACTCGATCAGCACCATGACCGCCGGGTTCGGCTTCAAGGCGGTCCTGTTCCTCACCCTCAACTTCCTGTTCCTCATCGCCACCGTCGCCGGGCTGGCCTACTTCCTCTTGCGCCCGGCCGGCGCCGACGTCGACTCGCGGCCGCGCTGGGCGGCGCGCACCATCGCGCGCACGCTCGACGTGCCGATCGTGACCTTCGGCCACACCCACGACGAGGTGATCGCGCGGCTGGAGACCGGCGCCGGCACCCCGGCCTGGTACTTCAACACCGGCACCTGGATCGCGGTCTTCACCGCCGACTCGCTGCTGCCGCGCGAGCGGGTGCAGTACACCTTCCTGCGCGTGCGCGGCAACCGCGGCGAGCTCTTGCACTGGAGCCCCGGGCGCAAGCAGGCGGCCCCGGTCATCCTGCTCGAGGAGGACCGGGACCGCGCCGACCGGCCGTCGGCCGCGGCGGCGAGCTGAGCGCGCGCGCCGGCCAGCCGGGCGCGCCCGCGGTCAGAAGCCGAGGATCTTCGCGATGGCGTAGCGCATGACCTCGCTGGTGCCGCCGCCGATGCGGAGCAGGCGCTGGTCGCGCCAGGCGCGGGCGATGAAGGTCTCCTCGATGTAGCCCATGCCGCCGTGGAGCTGCAGGCACTCGTCCATCACCTTGTCGGCCACCTCGGCGACGTACAGCTTGGCCATCGAGACCTTCTTGACCGTGTCGAAGCTGAGCTGCGTCCGCTGGACGTAGCGCTCGTGGTTGTAGCAGTCGACCGCGTGGTAGGTGAGCTGCCGGGCCGCCTCCACCTCGGTGTACAGATCGACCAGCCGGTGCTGCCACACCTCGCGCTTGAGGATCGGCTTGCCGAAAGCGACCCGGTCGCGGGCGTACTGCACCGAGCGGTCGAGCGCCGCCTGGCTGCCGGCCACCGCGCCGACCGCGGCGATGAGCCGCTCGGTCTGGAAGTTCTGCATGAGGTAGTAGAACCCCTTGCCCTCCTCGCCGAGCAGGTAGCGCGCCGGCACCCGGCAGTCCTCGAACACGAGCTCGGCGGTGTCGCTGGCGTGGTTGCCGATCTTCTTGAGCTTCTTGGCCACCGAGAAGCCCTTGGTGTCGGTCGGGAACAGAAGGATCGAGATCCCGCCGTAGCCGGCCTCCGGGTCGGTCTTGCACAGGAGCGTGATGAACGAGGCGCGCGTGCCGTTGGTGATGTAGGTCTTGGCCCCGTTCACCACGTAGTCGCCGCCGACCTTGCGCGCCACCGTGCTGATGCCGGCGACGTCGCTGCCGGCGCCCGGCTCCGACACGCCGATCGCGGCGATCCGCTCGCCGCGCAGCGCCGGCACCAGGAACTCCTCGATCTGCTCGCGCGTGCCGAGGTCGGAGATGCACGGCGTCGCCATGTCGCTCTGCACCAGGAGCCCCATCGCGACGCCGCCGGAGCCGATGTGGAGGTACTCCTCCCCCTTGGCGACGCTGAACCAGTAGTCGCCGCCGGAGCCGCCGTGGTCCTCCGGGTAGTGGGCGCCGAGGATGCCGAGCTCGCCGGCCCGCTTGAACACCCAGTCCGGGAACATCTCGTCGCGCTCCCACTCGTCGACGTGGGGCGCCAGCTCCTTGTCCGCGAACGCCCGCACGGTCTTGCGGAACGCCTCGTGCTCCTCGCCAAAACGCTGGATCATCGGTCGTCCTCCTCGGCGGCCCGAAGTGAAATGGATTTCAGCTTATGGGTAGAGGCGCTCGCGTGTCCAGCCCTCTGGCGGGCTCGCGCGGTAGCACAGACGATCGTGGAGCCGATCCTCGCGCCCCTGCCAGAACTCGAACCGGTGCGGCGCGACGCGGATGCCGCCCCAGCGCGCCGGCCGCTCGAGCTCGCGCCCGTGCCACGTCTGCGCCGCGCGCGCCGCCGCCTCCTCGAGCGCGCCGCGGCTGGCGACCACCTGGCTCTGGGCCGAGGCGATCGCCGAGAGGTTGCTGGCGCGCGGCCGCGTCGCAAAGTAGGCGTCCGACTCGGCGGCCGATACCGGCGCCGCGCGCCCCTCGACCCGCACCTGGCGGTGGAGCGGCTCCCAGTAGAAGAGGAGCGCGGCGGCCGGGTTGGCCGCCAGCTCCTGCGCCTTGCGGCTGCCGAGATCGGTGTAGAAGACGAAGCCGTCCGGGCCCCAGCTCTTGAGCAGCACCACGCGGGCGGACGGCTGCCCGTCCGGCGCCGCGGTGGCGATCACCATGGCGTTGGCCAGCTCGACCCCGGCGGCGATCGCCTCGTCGAGCCAGCGGCCGAAGAGGGCCAAGGGATCGCCGCCGGCGTCGCTCTCGAGGAGCGGGCGCCCGGCGTAGTCGCGGCGGAGGGCCGCCAGCGCGGCGGCCCGGCCGGGGTCTGGCGCCTTCTCCTCGGGCTCGCTCACGCCCGTACTCTACCCCACGGGGCCGCCGCGGGCCGGGGCGCGGTGACTGACCGACCGGTCGAAAAATTCGACATTTCGGGGAGTTTTCGTGTCCCTTTTTTGCTGCAACGCGAGGGACGTTCGTCTATGTACGCGGCCATCCCACATCGGAGCCACCCTCCATGGTCCCCCGCACCGGCCGCCTCCTCGCCCTCCCCGGCCCCCTCGGAATCGCCCTCGCCCTCCCCCTCGCCGCGCTCGCCTGCGCCGGACCAGGCGCCCTCGATCCGGACCTCGATCTCGCCGAGGGCGAGACCCACGAGCCCGGCCCGGCGTCGGACGGGCGCTCGCCGACCTGGCACGCGGCGCCGACGCTGCACCTCGGCGAGGCGATCGCCGATCACGCCGAGGCGGGCGGCCGCCGGGTGCACGCCCTGTGGGCGGCCGGCAGCCCGGAGGCGCCGGTGGTGCTCGAGGTCGCGGTCCAGAGCGCGGACGCGGCCGACGTGCGGGTCGCGGTGCTCGGCCCGCTGACCGGCGACGGCGAGCGCGAGGTGATCGCCGCCGCCGGCTACGCCGAGCGCACGCGCCGCGCGGAGGTGATCGCGGAGCTGAGCGCGACCGGCCAGCACCTGGTGGTGGTCGGCGCCTTCCGGCTCGAGAGCGATGCGAGCTACACGGTGACGGCGCGCTGCGCGCCCGGCGCCGGCGAGGGCTGCGCGCCGGGGCGGGTCGATCTCCTGGCGACGCCGAAGGCGGGCGCGCTGGTCGGCGAGGACCTCGGCGGCGAGTCGCTCCTGCGCGGCGAGCTCGGCGCGGTGCTGGCGGACCGCGCGTTCGACCTCGAGCTCGAGCTGTGGGCGTCGCCGCCGGCGCAGCCGTGGAACGCCGAGCTGGTGGCGGTGAGCGTCGCCTCCGGCGCGCAGGTGAACGCGCTGGTGCCGGGCTCGGTGGCGCCCGGCGACGACCTGGTGCTGGTCGCGCGCGAGGCCGGCGGCGAGGTGCTCGACACCGGCGTCGCGGTCCGCTTCGCGCCGGACGCGCAGGAGATGGCGCGGCTCGACAGCGTGCTGTACGGCGATCTCGGCTCGCTCGTCGTCAGCGGGGTGATCGGCTACAGCGAGGGGGTGGCCGAGCTCGCGCTCCGCTCGGAGACCTACGGCCACGAGATCCGCCGCGTGGTGCTGCGCGCCGAGCGCCCCGGCCAGCCGGGCAACGGCCTGGGTGCCTTCGACGCCACCTTCGCGCCGGATCTGGCCGACCACGACGGCATCCCCGACCCGCAGCCGCGAAACGGCGAGATCCTGTCGGTCGGCCGCGTCCTGGGCGACGGCTCCTACCGCTCGCTCGGCTGCTTCGAGCTCTGCAACGACCTGGCCGGCGACGGCTCCTGCTCCGGCGGGCCGCGCGCCTGCCCGGCCGGGCACTAGCGACACCAGCGGCGAAAACCAGCGGCGGCCCGCTCGGCTCGCCCCGCCGCGCTCGCTGGCGGATCGCTGGCGGATGGCTAGCGGCGGCGCGCCCGCTTGCGGAAGCCGTGGGTCTCGTCGTCGAACAGCGCCGCCGAGATCAGCGTCTTGATCGCGAAGCCGCCCAGCTCGCGCGCCGAGCGCACCGCCGCGTAGCGCACCCGGCCGCGCCCCTGCGCCTCCAGCACGCCGCCGAAGTCGGGCAGCGCGGCGCCGTGCTCGAAGCCGAGCCGGATGTGGTCGGGCATCGGCTGGATGAAGCCGAAGCGGCCGTGGCGGCTCAGGCGGATCACGCCGCGCCCCGGGTCGCCCTCCTCGATCACCCCGTCGATCATCCCGCGCACCATGCGGCGCGCGCGGCCGGCCAGCGCGACCACCCGCGGCGAGAAGCCCTCGAGGATCTGCTCCGGCGGGCAGGTGGCGCGCGGCTTGCCGCCCATCAGAAGCTCCCGGCCAAGAGCGGCAGGACCAGCGCGGCGCCCGGTTCGCTCTGGTCGCCGAACACATCCTGGTAGCCGCGCACGATCGCGTAGGCCGCCCCGGCGCTGAGCCCGGCGTGGATGAGCCGCAGCGGCAGGCGGCGCAGCTCGCTGGTCGCGCCGATGTGGTCGTACACCTTCACGATGTCGCTGTGCTTCCAGAACGCGGGGATGTCCTTCGAGAAGTCGACCCAGAAGCCGGTCGCCAGGACGGCGAGGGCGAGCCGGCCGTAGTGATTGTCCGGCGTGGTGTCGGTCAGGACCAGCGCGGCGTACGACCCGAGCAGGGTCACGTCGACCAGCTTGGGGGCGGTGAGGAAAAAGACCCGCTCGGCGGTGCTCTCCAGGCCGGTGACCCGAACGTAGCCGAAGTAGAACTTGCCGTGGCGCACCCCGGGCAGGAGGTGCAGCTCGATCACGTCGGCGCCGACCGACTCCGCCGCCAGCGCGTGGCTGCCCTCGTGGACGGCGACGCCGATGAAGTAGGTCGGAATCGCCATGCCGAGGCCGGCCCACACCCAGTGCGAGGTCTCCGGCCGCTCGCCCTCGGCGCGGACGTCCGGCGCCGCCAGCGCCATCGCGAGCGCCACCAGTCCGCCGGCCGCGCGCCTCACGCGCCGCACGATAGCACGCGGCGATCTAGAACCGGTTCTTGTAGCCGACGATGATCGTGCGCGGCTTGCCCGGGCGGGCGCCGTAGGGGCGGCGGGCCACGACGGTGGCAGTGTCGGCGATGTTGTCGACGGTGACGTACGCCTCGCCCCACACGCCCAGCATCAGGTGGGCGGCGGCGTCGAACACGGTCTGCGCGTCGGTGGCGGTCCCCGGCTCCGGGTCGCCGGCGCCGGCGACGTCGCGCATGGAGCTGATGTGGCGCGCGCCGATCGCGGTCTCCCAGCGCTCGCCGCGCAGGGCGACCTCGGCGGCGAGCTGGTGGCGCGGCAGGTACGGCACCTCGTCCCCCTCCTCCACCTCGCCCCACTCCGGGTTCTCCGACATGAAGCCGGTCTGGAACGCCGAGCGCGTGAAGGTGTAGCTGGCCGACAGCGGCAACCACAGCGAGCCGCCGAGCGGGACCTCGCCGCGCGCGGTCGCCTCGGCGCCCCACACGTGCACCGCGCCGCCGTCGTACTCGTCCTCGACCTGGGCGTCGCTGCAGCCGGAGGAGAAGCTGCAGGTGCCCTTGAGGTTGGAGTAGTCGTTGAAGAAGCCGATCAGCTCGGCGCGCAGCCGCGGCCGCGCGATGCGGGCGCCCACCTCGTAGTTGATGCTCGACTCGGGGCTGGCGCTGTCCCCCTGGCCGGGCGCGACCGGCACGAAGCCGCGGTGCACGCCGGCCAGGACCCCGGCCCAGTCGGTCACGGCGAAGAACGCGCCGCCGCCCGGGATGAGCACCGCGTAGCGCTCGCTCTCGTCCAGGTCCGGGTTCATGCGGTCCTCGGAGCGGGACGCGATGAGCTCGGCGCGCAGGCCGGCGGTCAGGGTGAGCCGGCCGCGAGTCGCCTGGTCCTGCAGCCACATGGCGAGCGCGGTGGCCGAGCCGGTCGCGTCGCGGGTGACCAGCGTCTCGCCGGACGACGGCACCATCGCGCCGCTCATCATGAGGTAGCCGTCCTCGGTGTGGAGCCGCTCGGCCGAGTCGTGGTGCAGCCGCGCGCCGGCGCGCAGCTCGTGCTCGAAGCCCAGCGCGCCCCGCCGCAGCCGCGCGCCGGCCTGCAGCCCCTGCGACACGAAGGTGCGGTCGTTGGTGCCGAGCACCAGCGTCTCGGCCGGCGAGGTGGAGTCCGCCTCGCCGGTGAGGAGCTGGTAGTAGATCGCGTTGACGCCGGCCTCCGGCGCCGACAGCACGTCCTCCAGGCTCGGCCCGCTGGCGAAGCCGTTCAGCTTGCCCCACACCCGGTGGAAGCGGTGGTGGTAGGCGGTGGCGGACAGCTCGAGGCCGCCGCCGAGCTGGCTGGTGTGATCGAGCTGAGCGCCCCAGCGGGTCCACTCCATGCGGTCGAGCTGGGTGGCGGCGTAGCGGCGGTACGGCGTGGCCTCGAAGTCGGCGTCGGTCAGGCCGGTGTAGGTCTCGTTGGAGCCCTCGTTGGAGAAGGACAGCTTGACGTCGAGCTGGTGGTAGCGCGGCCGGTCCGGGTCGCTGTTGACCCGGCCGCGCACGACCACCTCGTTGCGCAGAAAGCCGGTGTCGCCGCCGCCGTCCAGCTCCTTGAAGCCCTCGGAGGCCAGGCTCACGCCCTCGACCGACACGCCGGCGTGGCGCCAGCGATCGGCGGCGCGCAGGTGCAGCTTGCGGTAGAGGTCGCCGCCGAGCGCGGCGTCCACCTCGGCGGTGCGCTCGAACGGGATCGCCTGCGCCAGCATGTTGACCGCGCCGCCGACCGTGTTGGGGCCGTGGAGGATCGCCGCCGGCCCCTTCATCACCTCGATCGAGCTCATGCGGGTGACCAGCGGGAAGTAGTAGGCGGCCGGCGCCGAGTAGGGAGCCGGCGCGATCGGCACGCCGTCCTCCATGAGCGCGATCTTGGCGCTGCGCTGCGAGCTGACCCCGCGCATGCCGATGTTGGGGCGCAGGCCGAAGCCGTCCTCCTCGCGGACGTAGACCCCGGGGACGCCGATCAGGATGTGGTGGATGTCGTCGCGCTCGTGGCGCTCGAGCTCCTCCTCGCCGAGGGTCTGCGCCGACCCTGGCGTCACCACCACCTTCTCCTCGATCTCCACCACCTCGCCGCCGTAGAGGGCGGCGATCTCCTCGGGGCTGAGCGTGGACAGATCCGCGGTGGCCGGATCCGGCGGCGCCCCGGGCTCCTGGGCGAGGTCGTCGGCCGGCCGGTCGACCGGCGGCGGCGCGGGGGTGGCGCGGTGAGACGGATCCGGCTGGGCGGTGCGGGTCTGCCCCGCCGCGCTGGCGGCGCCTTGCTGTCGAGCCGGCGGTGGCGGCGCGGCGGTCGACGGCGCGGCGGTCGGCGGCGCGGCGGTCGGCGGCGCGGCGGTCGGCTCCGGCTCCGGGGCCGGCTCCGGCTGCGCCTCCGGCTCCGGCTCTGCCGCTTGCTCCGGGTCCGGCGCCGGCTGCGCCCCCGGCTCCGCCGCTTGCTCCGGGTCCGGCCGCGCCGGCGGCGGCTCCTGCGGCGCCCGCGGCTGCGCCGCCGAGAGGGACGCGCACAGGGCGAGGCCGAGCACAGCGGCCAGAGCGCGCAGGTGCGTCATCGCCCCCCTCCACGGCCGGTGCGCGCCACCGCGCGCTGCGGCGACAGGCGGATCGGCGGCTCGTCCGGCTCCGGGGTGATCCAGGCGGCCGGCGCGAGGTCGTCCGCCACACGCGCGAGATCGATCGCCGGGTCGATCATCGGGCGCGCCCGGCGCCCGTTCAGCGACACCAGCGCCTCGGCGCGCACCTCGACCTGGCCGTGGCCCCGGCGGCGAAAGTCGTCGGCGATGTGGTGGGCGAGCTGGAGCACGAGATCCGGCTGGCCGGCCATCTCGCGCTCCTGCCGCGGGGTGAGGTAGCGGTGCGGCGGCACCTGCACGGTGACGCCGCGCTGCGGCAGGTGGACGTGATAGGTCACGCTGCCGTGCTTCTCGCGCACCATCACCTTCCACGCCCAGCGCATGCCCTGCTCGTTCCACAGGACGTCGCCGGGGTAGAGGTAGTGGCGGAGCGGGAACAGGACCTGGAAGGCGACGAACAGGCCGGCCGCTGCGAACCCGGCGCGGCGCAGCGCGAGCGGCGCGCGCGGAGCGGCCGCCTGCGGGGCGCGCGCCAGCCACCGGCCGAGCCGCGCCAGGCGGCTGCCGAGCCGACCGAGCCGCCGGGCCAGCGCGCGCGGCCAGTCCGGCGCGAAGAAGATGGTCGCGACCAGCGTCATGATCGCCGGGAACATCCCGATGTTGAAGAAGACACCGGTCATGAAGTGGAAGCCGAGCAGCACCGCGTAGGCGAGCGGGCGGCTGCGCCGCCAGGACAGCCAGAGGACGATGGTCGTGTCGAACAGGAAGGCGCCCCAGCTCGCCGCGACGTGCACCCAGGTCTCGTCGAGGAGCGGGCCGATGATCGGAGTGTCGACCCGCGCGGTCATCCAGATGTTGAGCGGCTGGGCGTGGAGCAGCCAGTCCGGCTGCATCTTGGCCAGGCCGGCGTAGACGTAGACGACGCCGACCTGCAGCCGCACCAGGTAGAGCGCCCAGGCCGGCACCTGCGCCCGCCCGGCCGGCACGAAGACCAGCAGCAGGGCGAGCATCGAGACCAGGTAGTAGTGGTTGAGGTAGTTGGTGACGTCGATCAGCTCGGCGTAGGTGAAGCCGACGAAGAAGATCGCCGCGGCGATGCGGGTGTGAACGCCGAGCGCGATCGCCAGGCCGCACAGGGCGAGCACGCCGTAGAGCGCGAACATGCCCGGCACCGGCATCGGCTCCACCCACGAGAAGCCCCAGTACTTGAAGAAGAAGGTCGGCTCGCCGTAGAAGCGCGGGATCCACCCGGACAGGAGGAACCGCGTCATCGCCACGAGGACGAGCAGGCCGAAAAGGACGCGGAACGCGGCCAGGGAGGCGCCGTCGACCGGGCGGGTGAGCCAGGCCGCGAGCCTCTCCGTCTGACCGCGCCGCGTGCCCATCAGTCGTTGTCCGTCGGCTGGCCGTCGGGAGGGTCGAGCCCGAGGACGGTCAGGAACTGCGACTTGAGGTCGTCGGTGACCTGCTTGACCGCGTCGTACGCGGCGGCGACCTCGTTCGGGCTGTCGTGGATCGCGTCCTCGAGGGCCCCGGGGATCGCCTCGGTCGCGGCGATGGCGGCCTCGAGGTCGGCGGTCATCTCGTCGGCCAGCTCGCCGCCGCCGACCGCCCGCAGGAAGTCGTCGAAGCCGGGCCCGGAGGCGCCGCCCTCGACGTCGCCGGTGAACAGCATGCGGAAGCCGACCAGGTTGCCGACCACGTTCTCCTTGCCGTGGCGCGCGTGCGGCGACTCGAGCTCCGCCGGGCACGGATCGCCCGGCGGGCAGGTCAGCGAGTCCATGATGCCGGCCGGCTCGCCGATCCGCATGTCCTTGGTGTCGCCGTCGAGGCGGAACATGGCGTCCGACACCAGGTTGGCCGCCTCCATCGGGCTGAGCGAGCTGCCCTGCCCGGCCGACAGCTCGGTGACGTAGCCGCCGCCGTCGGCCGCCCAGCCCTGCACGATCGAGCCGGCGGTGGCCGCCACGTCGGCGGCGGCGGCGCTGGCGAAGCCGCAGCGGGCCGCCAGCCGCTCCGCGTCGCCCAGATCGTTCCAGCCGGCGGGAGCCACCTGCTCGGGGCAGGTGTGATCGAGGCTGGCGGTGAAGAGCACGTACTCGAGGGCGGCCAGGCCGCGCCGGCGGACGTCGCGGCTCCCGATGTCGTAGCCGGCCGGATCGTCCATGCGGGTCCTGATGTCCTGGTCGACCGCGCAGGAGGAGACCAGCGGCCAGGAGTAGACGCTGTCGCGCACGGCGCCCTCGCTCATGGCGGCCGGGCCGACCAGCATCATCTCCGCCTTCTGCCACTCGACCATCGCGGCGCGCCAGGCGTCCCGCGCGGCCTCGAGCGCGTCCGCCTCGCCGCCGCCGCCGAGCGCCTCGCACCAGCCGGCGACCGCGCCCTCCAGCTCGCCCGCGCGCTCGGCGAACGCCTGGTAGGTCGGCAGGATCACCTCGCTCGCCAGGTGCGCCATCATCGCCTGGCGATCGAAGTCGTCGTCCGGGCGCGCGTCGGCCTGCGACCCGCCGCCGCCATCGCCGCCGTCGTCGCCGCCGCACGCGGCCGCCGCGAGGGCGGCCGCGAGGGCGAGCGAGCGCGGCCAGCTACCAGCCATTCTCGCCATTTTCGTCTCCCACGTTGGCCGGGTCGAACCCGTAGGCCTCGGCAAGGATGCCGCGCGCCTCGAGCAGCCCGTCGCGGTAGTTGTCGATCTGCACCTGCGGAGCGCCCGGCAGGACCGGCGCGACGCCGAGCAGATCGTGCAGCTCCTCGAACTGCGCGTCGCTGATCTGCTTGCGCGGGTTGAACTGCAGCCCGAGGGCGAAGCCCTTGGCCTCGGACCAGTGGGAGGCGTGGCTCGAGAACGAGTACTCGTTCGCGCCGAAGGTCGCCATGTCGCGCAGGGTCTCGTTGATGTAGTGGATGACGTTGGCCGCGAGCACCTTCTCCCAGCCGAGCACCGCCTGGTCGCGGTACGCCTTGAGCTGGGTCATCTGCTCGTCGCTCAGGTTGCCGCCCGCCTCGGCGATCAGGCGGCGGCCGGCCAGCAGCCCGCCGAAGATCTCACCGGTGAAGTCGGTCGGAGCCTCGGGCGAGCTGCCGAGGTCGCGCTGGGCGGCGTAGCCGGCCAGGCTGTAGTTGTACTCGGCCGCCAGGTCGATGGCGCCGTCGCCGCTGGTGTCGTGGTAGCGCTGCCAGTCGTCGCGGCCGCCGCGGCCGGCGATCTCCTCGTCGGCGTAGGCGAGGTAGTCGCGGGCGGCGCCGAAGTAGCCGAAGCCCTCGTCCCAGTGGTGCTCGAGCGCCGAGTGGGCCGAGCCGTCGCCCGACGGGGCCTCGTTGTCGACGTTGATGCCGTGGTCGGCGTCGGCGTCATCGAGGTAGTCGTCGGTCGCCTGCGAGAAGGCGACCGCGCCGAACAGGAACTTCTGCAGGAGCTGGCGGTAATTGCGGCCATCGGCGTCGATCGAGGCCGACTGGATCTGCTGCCCGTTCGGATCATCCGGCGCGTTGCCGGCGGCGAAGTCGTCGGCCAGTCGATCGATCTCGGAGATGTAGAAGCGAACCAGCTCGTCGGGCGATCCCGCCTGGCCGGGGCTCCAGCCGACGAACACGCCCGGCTGGTCCCACTCCTTGTGCTGGCCGGTGGGGTCGTTGCCGGCGATCTTGCCGACCAGGTTGGCGCTGCCGATCTCGCCGTAGGTCGCCTGCAGCGTGGCCGGGTCGGTGCTGATGCGCACCGCCAGCTCGCCGGCGACCGCGGCGTCGAACTCGTAGTAGAGAAGGAGCGCGGCCTCGACGTCCGCCGGGAAATCCTCCGGCGGCAGGGTGTCGAGCGCGCTGATGTAGGAGCTCAGATCGTTGATGAGCACCTGGCGCAGCGCCTGACCGCTGTAGGCGACGCTCGACTCGCCGTCGACGAAGCGGCTGTCGAACTGGTAGACGTCGGCCTCCGGGCCGCCGTCGGGGTCCTCGCCGCCGCCGTCGGGATCGTCGCCGCCGCCGGCGTCGGCCATCGGGTGGTGGTGGTTGTCGTTGTCGCCGCAGGCCGCGGCGAGAGCACATGTGAGGGTCAGAGAAACGAGTCTCATGAACGCCACGATTATCGCTCATTGGCGCCGATTTCAATTTGAAAATCGTTTTCATTTTCAAGAACCGAAAATGAAAGGCGTTTTCAGGTCCGGCGCGGCGTCCCGATCGGAGGCCGCGAGCCCCGCTCGCCAGGACCGCCTCGATCCGGGCGCGCGCTCGACGCCTCTCTACACCACCGGCCGGCCGCGCTGCGCGGTCCGCAGCTCGCCGAGCTTGCGTGCCAGCCGCACGTCCGCCCGCACGATCTTGTCGAGCTTGCTCTGGCTCACCGCCGCGCGCCGCGCGACGTCGGCCAGCGAGCAGCCGACCGCCTGGTACAGATCGACCAGGTGGCCGACCGCGCGCAGGTACTCGGTGCTGCGCAGCCACTTCTCGCTCCTTCGCACCGGCTCCTGCGCCAGGAGCGCGGCGAGCGCCGGCGGCGGCTCGTAGCCGTCGAGCTCGACCGGCTCGCGCAGGTCGAAGGCGATCCGCTCGCGCAGCCGGCGGATCGCGCGCGCCCGGTTCTCCGGCTGCGATCGGCTCTCGCCGGACATCGCCATCAGCCCGGTGGCGGTGTGGCGCACGCGCACCGCGCTCTCCGTCTTGTTGCGCTTCTGCCCTCCCGGCCCCGGCCCGCGCAGCCGGTCCACCACGCAGCCGGCGACCAGCCTGTCGTCGCTCAGCGCGAGCAGCTCGTCGCGCGCGGGCGCCATGGCGCGCGGCTCAGTTGACGTGCGCCGCACCGGCCGAGCCGGCCAGGTAGCTCACCAGCACCACCGCGCCGCCGGCGCCGCGCTCGATCTCCACGTGGGTCGGCTCGCCGGCCGCGATCGCCCGCGCCACCGAGTCGATCGACGGCGCCAGCTCGAGGCCGAGCGCGCCGCACAGCGCCGCCGCCGCCTGCCCGCCCGGCCGCGCGCCGGCCAGCCGCACCGCCTCCACCGCGCCGCCGCGTGCGCGCACCACCAGCGACAGCTCGCCTCCCAGCCCGCCGGCCGCCGCCTCGTCGAGCGGGCAGCCGAGCCGGGCCGCGGTCGCCGCCGCCGCCGCCACCCGCGCCGCCGGATCCGGGCCGTCGACCTCGAAGGTCACCTCGGTCACCGGGTCGGCGCCGATGCCGCGCAGCACCCCGGCGCACATCGTCCCCGCCTCCTCCATCCACGCCCCCTCGCCGAGGAGCTCGCGCAGGCGAGCGACCGGCAGCCGGTCCTCGAAGTACCAGCCGGTGTCGACCGCGCCCGGCCGCACCTCGATCCAGGAGCCGACCCCGTGCGGCTCGAGCGCCTGGCCGGCCTGATCGATGCGGTTGAAGTCTCCCGGGTGAGCGCCGGCGCGCCGCAGGTAGTCGACCATCTTCGGGATGATCCCCTCCGGCGGCCCGCCGGCCGACCACCTGACCCGGCGGGCGTCGCTGCCGAGCACGACCAGCACCGCCGGCGACGAGGCGTCCGGCATCTCCATCGGCAGCGGGATGCTGTCCAGCCAGCGGGTGAGGGGCATGTCCATCCACTCCTCGATCACCTCGAGGGAGGACACGCTCATCTGCAGGGCCAGCCGCCCGGCCAGCGCCTCCGACAGCCTGTCGCTCACGTCCTGCATCGGTCGTCCGTTCTTCTAGCCGGGCTGCTCGCCCCGGATGCGCGGCAACAGCTCGACGAAGTTGCACGGCCGGTGCCTGCTGTCGAGCTGCTGCAGGAGGATCTTCTCCATCGCGGTCCGCACCGCGCCCGGCGAGCCGGGCAGGAGGAAGACGTAGGTGCGATCGCACAGGGCCGCCTCGGCTCGGCTCTGCACGGTGGAGGTGCCGATCTCGGAGAACGACAGCCAGCGGAACAGCTCGCCGAACCCGGGGATCGGCTTGCTCACCAGCGGCGCGAGCGCCTCCGGGGTGACGTCGCGCGGGGTGACGCCGGTGCCGCCGGTCGTGATCACCACGTCCACCTGTGGGTCGGCGATCCACCGGCGCAGCGCGTCGCGGATCGCCTCCACCTCGTCGCGCACGATCTCGCGCGCGACCACCCGGTGGCCGGCCTCCTCGAGCAGCGTCGCCGCGACCTGGCCGGAGCGGTCGGTCTCGAGGGTGCGGGTGTCCGACACGGTCAAGACACCGACCTGCACCGGGATGAACGGGCGCTCCTGGGCGGCGGTCACGTGGCCACCAGGTTGACCAGGCGACCGGGCACGTAGATCTCGCGCCGGATGGTCTTGCCCTCGAGGTACCTGGCGATCTTCGGGTCGGCCTTGGCCGCCTCGATCGCCGCCTTCTCGCCGATGTCGGCCGGCACCTCGATGGTGCCGCGCATCTTGCCGGCGATCTGCACCGCCAGCGTGATGGTGTCGACCGCGAGCTTGGACTCGTCGTACGCCGGCCACGGCTCGTAGGCGAGGCTTTCCGGGTGGCCGAGCCGGCGCCACAGCTCCTCGGCCAGGTGCGGCGCCAGCGGCGAGAGCACCTTGAGGAAGGTCTCCAGCCAGGCGCGCGGCAGCGACTCCGCCTTGGTCGCCTCGTTGACGAACACCATCATCTCGGAGATGGCGGTGTTGAAGCGGAGCTGGTCGACCGACTCGGTCACCTTCTTCACCGCCGAGTGCAGGGCGCGCTCCAGATCGCGCGCGCCGTCGGCGCCGTCCACCAGCTTCGGGTTGAGCCGTCCGGTGTCGTTGCCGTCGGAGTCGGTCTCCACCGCCAGCCGCCACACCCGGTCGAGGAAGCGGCGGGTGCCTGCCACGCCGCTGGTGTCCCAGTCGCAGCCCTCCTCGAGCGGCCCCATGAACAGCTCGTAGAGGCGCAGCGCGTCGGCGCCGTACTCGGCGCACATGTCGTCCGGGTTGACGACGTTGTAGCGCGACTTGGACATCTTCTCGCGCCTGGTCTCGACCGGCGTGTCGCTGCCCTTGACGAACCAGCGGCCGTCCCGCTCCTCGACCTGGTCGCGGTAGTAGTACTTGCCGCGCGCGTCCTGGAACGAGGTGGCGTGGATCATTCCCTGGTTGAACAGCCGCTGGAACGGCTCCGGGGTCGACACCAGGCCGCAGTCGTAGAGCACCTGGTGCCAGAAGCGGGCGTAGAGCAGGTGCAGCGTGGCGTGCTCGGCGCCGCCGACGTAGAGGTCGACCGGCATCCAGTACTTCTCCTCGCCGGGATCCCAGGCCACGTCGTCGCGGTTCGGGCTGATGAAGCGCAGGTAGTACCAGCAGGAGCCGGCCCACTGCGGCATGGTGTTGGTCTCGCGGCGGGCCGGCTTGCCGGTCGCCGGGTCGGTGGTCTGCACCCAGGACTCGGCGCGCGCCAGCGGCGGCTGACCGTCCTCGGTCGGCCGGTACTCGTCCAGCTCCGGCAGGGTGACCGGCAGCGCGTCCTCCGGCAGCGGCCTCGGCTCGCCGTCCACATAGATGATGGGGAACGGCTCCCCCCAGTAGCGCTGGCGCGAGAACAGCCAGTCGCGCAGCCGGTAGCGGATCGAGCGCCGGCCGGCGCCGTTCTCCTCCAGCCACGCCCACACCTTGTCGAGCGCCTGCTCGACGTTCAGGCCGTCGAGGAAGTCGGATCGCACGTGCGGGCCGTCGCCGGTGTAGGCCGCCCTGGTCACGTCGCCGCCCTTCACCACCTCGATGATCGGCAGGCCGAACTGGGTGGCGAAGGCGTGGTCGCGCTCGTCGTGCGCCGGGCAGGCGAACACCGCGCCGGTGCCGTAGCCGGCCAGCACGTAGTCAGCGATCCAGATCGGCACCCGGGCGCCGTTGACCGGGCAGATGGCGTAGGCGCCGGTCGCCACCCCGGTCTTGGGCGCGTCGGCCGCCTCGGCGGTGCGGTCGCGCTCCGACTTGAGCGCCACCTCGGCGCGGTAGGCGTCCACCGCGGCGCGCTGCTCCGGCGTGGTCAGCTTGTCGACCAGCGGGTGCTCCGGCGCCAGCACCACGTAGGTGCAGCCGAACAGGGTGTCGGCGCGGGTGGTGAACACCTCGATGACGTCGTCGGTGCCGTCGACCCGGAACTTCACCTCGGCGCCGATCGACTTGCCGATCCAGTCCCGCTGCATCTTGACGATGCCCTCGGGCCAGTCCACGTGCTCGAGCCCGTCGAGCAGGCGGTCGGCGTACTCGGTGATGCGCAGCATCCACTGCTTCATCATCCGCTTCTCGACCGGGTCGCCGGTCTCGACGTAGACGCCGTCCTTGACCTCCTCGTTGGCCAGCACGGTGCCGAGCGCCGGGCACCAGTTGACCGGCACCTCCGCCTGGTAGGCCAGCCCCCGCTCGTACAGCTTGAGGAAGATCCACTGGGTCCACTTGTAGTAGCCGGGATCCGAGGTGGCCAGCTCGCGCGACCAGTCGTACGACAGGCCGAGCACCGAGAGCTGCTGCTTGAAGGTGGCGACGTTGCGCTCGGTGATCTCGCGCGGGCTCTTGCCCTCGCGCACCGCCTGCCGCTCGGTCGGCAGGCCGAAGGAGTCCCAGCCCATGACGCGCAGGACGTTGAACCCCATCATCCGCCTGGCGCGGGCGACCACGTCGGTGGCGACGTAGCCCTTCGGGTGCCCCACGTGCAGCCCCGCCCCGCTCGGGTAGGGGAACATGTCGAGCACGTAGTACTTGGGGCGGCTGCGATCGCTCGGGGTGGCGAAGGTGTCGCGCTCGCGCCAGTACGCCTGCCAGCGGGC
>Ga0079224_100005604_pt1 | contig 16518 bp, 15 predicted proteins | sample Stecom2015_FD_80414 | JGI IMG/M metagenome (GOLD analysis project Ga0079224, IMG submission 80414) | Agricultural soil microbial communities from Utah to study Nitrogen management - Steer compost 2015 | ecosystem: Environmental > Terrestrial > Soil > Agricultural land | place: USA: Utah... | reverse complement strand
TTGTCGGGATCGGGGCAGCCGTCCTCGTCCTCGAACCCGTCGGGGTCCTCGGGCAGATCGCGGCAGTCCTCGTCGCCCTTCTTGTCGAGGTTGATCCAGCGCCGGTTCTCGTCGAGCTCGGAGGCGTCGAGCACCCCGTCGCCGTCGTTGTCCTTGTCCGCGCAGCCGTCCTCGTCCTCGAACCCGTCGAAGTCCTCGGGCTCGTCGGGGCAGCTGTCGGCGGCGTCGTCGTAGCCGTCACCGTCGCGCTCGCCCTCGGTGGGCTCGGCCGGTCCGACCACGTCGCCGGGCGCGCGACAGCGGACCGGATCGGTCTTGAGCTCGGCGATCTCGGTGTACTTGCTGGCCAGGATCACGTGCTCCTTGCCGCGGTAGTACTCGCCCATCCGCAGCGCCTCTTCGGCGAACTTGATGTTGGCCTCGGCCAGCGCGGTCTCCTTCGGCGCGCAGCCGATCTTCTTGGAGCCGTTGCCGATCGAGTCCTGCAAGCGGGTCTGGATGCCGCTGACCTTGCCCTCGAGCTGCTTGCCTGCGCAGCTGGACAGGACCAGGGTCCCCCCGACCAGCAGCGCCAGCGGCAGAATGTTGCGGGAGCCGGCCATCACTTCGACCCTCCCTTGGACTTGCCGGCGTCGCCCTTGTCCTTTTCGTCGTAGACCTCGTCGACGCTGTCGATCTGCTTGCCCTCGGCGTCGATCATCTGGTCGGGCGCGGCGATGCTCTCGTCGCGGACCACCGACTCGCCCTTGCGGACTCGCTGAGCCTTGACCTTGGCCTCGTTGGCGAGCTGCTTGGCCCGCTCGCCAAAGTCGAACGAGCGCTCGTACTCGCTGTAGCCCATCAGGATCTTGGACTGCTCGAGGTAGGCGACCGCGCCCCAGTATTCGTAGGGTGCGTACTCCTCGGCGCCCGCGGCTTCGGCGTCGGCCACCGCTCGCGTCGCGTCGCTCGCAACCTTCTTGAGGTAGCCGAACGGACCGCAGCCAGCACTGGCGACAACGACGAGCAACAGCGCGGAGGCTGGACCAAGCAGACCGAAGTGGCGACGAGTCGGACGGTGCACCGAGAACTCCCTGAGTGGGTCCGGGCGGGGCCGGGGGCTGCTGTTCCGGGGGCCATCCCCGTACAACAACAGCGAAATTCGCTGCCGACGATACCAGGGCCGCGCGCGCAGGGTCAACTGTTTGGCCCCCCGGCGGCCTGCCGTAGACTGAGCCCGCTTCGTCCGCTTCGCGGCCGCTCGCTCGCTGCGCTCGCTCGGGGGCTGGTTCGTGGTCCTCGACGGTCCGTGGTGGGGGTCGATTTAACCCCTTACCCCCCCCGCGGCATTCGTGCGCTCACGACGGTCCGTAGTCCTGGACCCTCGCTCGCTGGTACGGTGGGGCCCGTGTCGGCGCGCGAGCGGGCGGGCTTGGGGCTGGCTTGGGTCTGGCTGGCGGCGGCCGGTTGTGGCGAACCGCGCGAGCACCCGCGCTTCGAGGGTGGGATCGGGACGCTGGAGATCGTCGAGACGATCCCGGCATCGGGGAGCAACGACGCCGATCCGGCCACCCGGATCGACGTGTGCCTCTCGGCCGAGGTCGATCCGCGTGCGCTCGACGACTTCGACGCGACCCTGCACTCGGCCGACCTCACCTTCGACAGTCAGCAGGAGGTCCAGCTGTTCAGCTGGCGGGCGCCGGGCAGCCGCTCGGAGCTGGCGACCGAGCGCTGGTGCCCGGGCTCGATCCTGTCGCTCACGCCCGCGAGCGCGCTGCAGCCGGGCCTGACCTACCGCGTCCAGCTCCGCCCTGCCCTGCTCGGCTGGGCCGGCGAGTCGCTCGACACCGAGCAGCACGGCTGGACGCTCACGCCCGAGGGCGAGCTGCGGTGGTTCGTCGAATTCCGGATCGCCGGCACCGCCCTCGACCCGCTGCCCGCCGAGGTCCCCACGCTGCCACCCGGCCCGAGCCTGACCGCACTGTTCGAGCCGGGCGAGATCTTCGACCCCGAGCGGGCCGCGTGCGGCTGCCATCAACGCGAGGACGAGCTGGCCAGGGCTCGCCTCGATCTGTCGGATCCACGGACGGCCTGGTCGGCGCTGGTGCTGCGGACCGGGCTCGAGCCGACCGGCTTCCCGATGGTCACCCCGCGGCGCCCGGCCGAGAGCTACCTCGTGCACAAGCTGCTGCGGACCGACGACGGCGGGCCCCTGCACGCGCTGCACGGCGTGCCGATGCCGCCCGACAATCCGCTGCCGCACGCCGATCTGGTCCGGATCGCCCACTGGATCGCCGACGGGGCCCGACCATGAGCACGGACGAGCTCGACGTGATCGTCGTCGGTGCCGGCCTCTCGGGCCTGGCCGCGGCCGCGCGCCTGCAGGCGGCCGGCAAGCGCGTGCGGGTGCTCGAGGCCCGCGAGCGCGTCGGCGGCCGGACCTTGACCGTCGACTTTCACGGCGGCCCTGTCGATCTCGGCGGCCAGTGGCTGGGCCCGACCCAGACTCGCGCGCTGCAGCTGGTCGACGAGCTCGGGCTCGAGCTCGTGCCGCAATATCGGGCGGGCTCGCGGCTGGTCGACTTCGACGGCTCGGTTCGGCGCTACCGCGGGCTGCTGCCGAAGATCCCGCTGTTCGCCCTCGGCGAGCTCGGGCTGAGCATGGCTCGCCTCGATCGCCTGGCCGCGCGGGTGCCTCGCGAGGCGCCGTGGCGGGCAGCCGAGGCCGCTCGCTGGGATGCGATGACCGTCGACGACTGGCTCGCCGCCAACGTCCGCACCGAAGGCGCCCGGGCGATGCTGCGGATCGCCACCGAGGCGATCTTCGCCGCCCACCCGCGCGAGCTCTCGCTGCTGTTCTTTCTTCATTATCTGCACTGTGGTGGCGGCATCCGGCGGCTCGCCGAGGTCGAGGACGGCGCCCAGCAGTGGAAGGTCGAAGGCGGCGCGCAGCAGCTCGCGCTCGGGCTGAGCGCGCGGCTCGGTCCCGCGATCGTGCTCGGCGAGCCGGTCCGGGCGATCGAGCAGGACCAGGCCGGGGTCACGGTGATCGGCGCTTGCGAACGCCACCGCGCCGCCCGGGTGATCCTGGCCGTGTCGCCGGCGATCGCCGCGAGCATCGAGCTGCCGGCCACGCTCTCGGACGACCGCCGACAGCTCCACGAGCGGATGTTCATGGGCAGCACGATCAAGTGCGTGGCCGCCTACCCGCGCGCGTTCTGGCGTGAGCGCGGCCTGTCGGGCGAGGCCGTCAGCGATCGCCTGCGGGTGCGCCTGACCTTCGATGCGTCGTCGTCCGACGGTCGGCTGCCGAGGCTGGTCGCGTTCGTGTTCGACGCCGACGCGCGCGCGCTCGGCCAGCTCGACGGCGACGCTCGTCGGCAGGCGATCCTCGACGATCTCGCCGCGCTGTTCGGACCCGAGGCCGCCACGCCCAGCGCCTACGTCGAGCACGACTGGCGGGCCGATCCGCACTCGGCCGGCTGCTACGTGGGTCTGCTCGGGACCCGGGCGCTGGCCCAACTCGGCCCGGCCCTGCGCGAGATCGCCGGGCGCCTGCACTTCGCCGGCACCGAGGCCGCGACCCGCTGGGTCGGCTACTTCGAGGGCGCGATCGAGTCGGGCGAGCGAGCGGCCGACGAGGTGATCGAGGCGCTGCGTGTGTGACAGCGTGGTGATCGTCGGCGAGGCCGGCTCCGTGTGGCTGGCCAAGAACAGCGACCGCGAGCCGTCCGAGTCGCAGGCGGTCGAGCACATCCCGGCCGCCGAGCACCCCGACGGCGCCCGGCTCCGCTGCACCCACGTCGAGATCCCCCAGGTCCGCCGCACCCACGCGATCACGATCGCCCGACCGACGTGGATGTGGGGCTGCGAGATGGGCATCAACCAGCACGCGCTCGCGGTCGCCAACGAGGCCGTGTTCACCCGGCTGCCGATCGCCTCGTCGGGGCTGACCAGCATGGACATGCAGCGGCTCGCGCTCGAGCGCTGTCGCACCGCCGACGACGCCGTCGAGCAGATCGTCGAGCTGCTCGACCGCTTCCCGCAGGGCGGCCGGATGAGCCACACGGGCTCGCTGCGCTATCACGGATCGTTCTTGCTCGCCGATCCGAGCGGCGCGTGGGTGCTCGAGACCGCCGGATCGCTGTGGGCCGCCCAGCGGGTACTCGGGCGGCGATCGATCTCCAACGCCCTGACGATCGAGGACGACTTCGATCGCATCCACCCCGAGGCGTTCGCGTACGCCAGGCGCCGCGGCTATTGTCGATCGAGCCGCGACTTCGGCTTCGCGCGCTGCTTCTCGCGGGGCTTCTATACGGTGGTCGGCGGCGCCCAGGCTCGCGCCGCGAGGACCCACGCGAGCACCGAGGTCGCGACGCTCGGCGTTCGCGAGCTCGCCGCGACGCTGCGCGATCACGCCGACGACCAGCCTGCCTCGGGCCTGCGCATGCAGATGCCCTGCGCCCACGCCTCGTGGCTGCCGACTCGCCGCGCCGGGCAGACGACCGCCAGCATGATCGCGCGACTCGACGCTCGCGGATCGCAGCTGTGGATGACCGGCACCTCGTCGCCGTGCCTGAGCGTGTTCAAGCCCGCGCCGATCGATCTCGGCCGCCCGTGGGCCGAGCGCCCGCCCGAACGAGCCGACGCCGACAGCCTCTGGTGGCGGCACGAGCGGCTCCACCGGGCGGTGCTGGGCGACTGGGTCACGCGTCGATCGATCGCCGCCGAGCAGCGCGCCGCGCTCGAGCAGCAGAGCTTCGCCGCGACGGCGGAGCAGGTCGAGCAGCACCTGGATCTGTGGGACCAGCACCGCCGCGCGCTGCCTTCGTGGACCGAGCGAGCGCTGGCCGAGGGCTCGGCCAGGGTCAGCTCGTTCAACCGCTACTGGCGACGACAGAGCCGCCGGGACGGGCTTTGCGGCTGATCGAAAACACCGACCTTCGCGCCCGTGGTTACGCATGTTAAGGTTGCGCGGTGGCCGACGCCGACGAGACGTTTCTGCGGAACTTCCACCGCAACCTCATTGATAGGCCTCTCGAGCCCGACGACCCTCGTTACGTGTCCATCTACTCGGGTCCGACGGCGTCGAGCACCGATCCCGTACAACGGCTCGCGCGCAGGATCGAGTGGAAACCGCTGCAGTCGACTCAACTGTTTAGTGGTTTTCGCGGTACGGGAAAGAGCACGGAGCTGCGACGGCTGCGACGAACACTCACCGATCGAGGCTTCAAGGTCGTGCTCTGCGACATGACAGACTACCTCAACCTCTCGACGCCCATCGACATCAGCGACTTTTTGATCTCCGCCGCCGGGGCCCTGAGCGACTCGCTCGCGGCGGACGGCGATCTCCTCGGCCGAGACCTCGGCGAGCGCGGATTCTGGCGACGCGCGGCTGATTTCCTGACCCGGACGGAGGTTGCCTTCGATGGCCTCGCGGTCGGAGCCAGCGCTGGCGACGTCTCCGCCCAGCTCAAACTCGGATTGAAGGACGACCCGAGCTTCCGTGAGCGCCTGCAAACCCAAATGCGAGGACGACTCGGCGCCCTCGCCAACGACGTCCGCGAGTTCATGGCTGATTGTGTCAAGGCGATCCAAGCCAAGCACGGCGACGACATTCGGCTAGTCGTCCTGTTTGACTCGATCGAACAGATCCGCGGGAGCTCAATCAATGACTCGGAGGTATTCGCCTCGGTCGAGACCCTGTTCGTCGGTCATCCCGACAAGCTGCGGTTCGATGGAATGCACGTGATTTACACGGTACCTCCCTGGCTGAAGATTCGGTCGCCAGGTGTCTCCAAGTACTTCGACGGCAGTGAGACCCTGCCATGCGTCAAGCTCCGCGAACACACTGGAGAGCCTGCCCAAGCGGGCTTCGAACTGCTGAAGCAGGTCGTCGAGCAGCGGGGTGACTGGCGCCGCGTGTTCGCACCTGAAGATTTCGAACTCGTCCTGTTCGAGACCGGCGGATACCTCCGCGACCTCTTTCGGGTGCTCTCGGAGCTCATGATGCACGCGGCCGACCAAAATGCGATGCCGTTGGATCGCTCCGCCGTGGAGTTCGAACTGGCCCGGCTACGAGCCGACTACTTGCCGATTTCCCACGAGGACTGCCAGTGGCTGGCTCGGGTCGCGCTCAGTCACGAGGCCGAACTGCCCGCCCACAAGGACATTCCAAGCCTCTCGCGTCTATTCGATAACCACCTGCTGTTGTGCTATCGCAACGGCGAAGAGTGGTACGATCTCCATCCCTTGATCCGTGACGAGGTCGGGCGCATTACATCCAAGGTGTTGACGAAGACGGAACCATGAACGAGGCGCCGCCCATCGTTCCGACTCCCGAGGCCAACCGGGCGGCGAAGCGGCTCTCGCAGCAAGTCGAGTGGAGCGAAGATTTCTGGCTCGGCTACGTGTTCACGATCGACGCGAACCAGGCTGAATTTCTCCGGCGGTGGATCGCCGACCGGTTGTCGGCGCGGGGCGCCACGTTGCACATTGTCCGCCCGACATCGCCCGTGGGGCTTCGGCTCCAGACGATCCTCGAGCAGCCCGACGCCGGGTGTACCTGGGTCGAGGCGATCCGCGAACCGCAGGACGGACTCTGGACCGACGCCTGGATTCAGCTGATCTTGCGGACCAACGAACGGCGCGAGTTGTTGCGTGAGCGGTTGCAGGGAGGGCTCGTGCTCGTGATGCATCCCGCGCTCAAGCCCGACGTCCGAACCGCCGGGCCTGACCTGTGGTCGATCCGCAGCGTAGTTTTCGAGTTACCCCCGGGTAACCAGGCCTCGTTGGTGCCGACGCTTCCGCCTCCTCCTCCACCTCTGCCGTCGCGCTTCGCCGACGCGGAGCTGCTCGACATCGATCTTGCTCGCTGGTCCGAGACAGTCGATGCCATGCCTGCTTCTCAGAGGGCGCAGTCGCTGTTCGAGTTGGCCGAGCGAATGCGCAACGCCGGACAATACCAGCAGGCCGCGAAGTACAGCGAAAAGGCACTGTCCGCCGCCCGCGAGTGGGTTCAGATCCAACCCGAGGCCGACGGCTCGATCCTTGCTCGTGCCCTCGAAGCGTTGGCTTTGGACCTTGCCATACTTGGCGCCGAGCAGGGCTCCATCAAGCTGCTCGAAGAGGCCGTCGGCCTGCGTCGCACCAACGCCAAGCTCCTGGTCGACGGAGATTTGGCACTGGCCAACACACTCCATCGACTCGGAGCGCTTGCGAGTACACTCGGCGATCATGGTCGGGCCGAGGCGACGCTGCGCGAGGCCGCGAGCTTGCTACGACGCCGCCCAGGGTCTCAGCACGGCGTTCACGTCGTTCAGAGCTTGCTCGCCTCCACACTCAACCGGCTCGGAACCGTGCTCTTGGCCAGGGGGCGGCCTGTCGAGGCGCTTCAGGCGACGGAAGACGCCCGCGTCCTGGTCCGACCCCTCGCTGCATCCGATCCGGAGAGCTTCACTCCGATACTGGTGGGTGTCTTGAACAACCTGAGCTCCTGCCTGGCTATGCTCGGGCGTCGCGAGGAGGCGCTCGAAACCATCAGCGAAGCCGTTGCGCTCTCGCGTGTTCACGCGCGCGCGGGTACTCATCGCGACGGACTGGCGAGCTCACTGTACAATTATGGCCTACTACTTTGTCAGCTCGGGAGGCCCACAGATGCCGTCGAAGCTACGAGTGAGGCCGTGTCCATCCTTGGCCAGCTCATCGCCAACGGGGAGCGATCGCTGCTGCCACAACTCGCTATGACGCTCATCGGCCACGCGGGCTGCTTGCGCGAACTCGGGCAGCCCGAGTCAGCACTGTCGGCCACGCGCGAGGCCCTCGCCATCTACCGCGATCTCGCAGCTGATCGTCCTGGCGCGTACCGTCACGAGCTGGCCATCGCCCTCCACAATCTCGCCAGGCAGCTCGTCTTGCGCGAGAGTTGGCGGGAGATGTTGGAGGCAGCCAAGGAAGCCGTCGAACTGCGGCGTGAGCTGGCGAGGTCCGGGGAGCAAATCGAGCGCCAGCTCGCGCAGTCGCTGGCATTGCTCGCTACGGCGAGCGAACAGCTCGGCGAAGTCGAGCACGCCGCCGAAGCGCTCGACGAAGCCCTGCGCGAACTGAGGCCCAATGCAACCCCAGACGATCCGCTCGTGACGGTATTGACCAACGCGCTCGTCAATTGTCGTACAAACCACGGTCTGGAGCGCCCTTCAGACTCGTGACGCAATACCGCGCTCTCACGGCGCCGCCGGCTCGCGTGACATCCGCGAGACCATCTTCAGCATGGTCTCGAGCTTGCGGATGTCCTCTTCGGTCTTGTCGATCAGGTCATTGAGCTCGCGCGTCTGAACCCCCAGCTCGCGAGCCCTGTGCAGCTGCTCGAGCGCTTGCTTGGTCTTGTCGAGGCAGCGGGCGACGGTGGTCGCGTCGATGGTGTTTTGCGACCTCGCGTTGTCCCAGCCGGCCTGGCAGTCGCCGCGCTCGGCCTCGCCGAGCAGGCGCAGGCCGGCGTCGAGGTAATCGTTGCCGTTCTCCTTGCAGGCCGAGGCCAGCACGGCGCACAGGGCCAGGACGATCAGCTTCGAGGACCGGCGAACGGACATGCGCCGAGCATCTCACAGATCGGCCAGCCGCGCCTCGGCCCGGGCGACGCAGTCGGCGTCGGCTTGCGCCTGACAGACCAGCAACAGGCGCAGCCACGGCCCGCGCTGATCGGCGGCGAGCTCGACGGCGAGCTCGGCCAGCTCGCGGGCTTCGGGCAAGGTCGAGGGATCGCGAGCCAAGAACAACGCGAGGTTGGCCAGCGCGGTCGTGCGCTCGGGGTCGAGCTCGAGCGCGCGGCGGGTCAACGCGATCGCCTCGTCGGTCTTGCCGAAGTAGTCGCGCGTGGCCGCGAGGCCGATCAGCGAGCGCGGGTGCTCGGGCGCGAGCTCGGCCAGGATCAGCTGATAGCCCCGCGCAGCCCGGAGCCAGCGGACCGGCGACTCGGGCGAGCGCGAGTGCTGGCCGTCGATCCACAGGGCCAGCGCGTCGGCGAGCCGCTCGCGATCGAGGCGCGTGGTCAGCCGGCCGTGCCAGCGATCGATCGCAGCCCGCAGCTCGTGGTCGTGGTCGCCAACCACGGGCGGCAGCGCGTCGGCGGCGACCGGCAGCTCGGCGATCCAGATCGGCGGCTCGCCCTCGCCCGGCAACGCGATGCCCGACAGCACCGCTGTCGACGGCGACTCGAGCACCACCGGACCGACCCAGCGCTGGAGCACCGCGATGATCCGCCCCGCGTCGGTCTGCGCTCGCGCTTCGGCGGCCGCATCCCAGACCGCGGCCCGCCGGGCGGTCGCCCGCTGCCACTCGCTCGGCTCGCGATAGAGATGCTGAGCCGGCACCGCGACCAGGTCCGGTCGCGCGCCCTCGAGCGCCCGCGCGGCCACGAGCCCGGCGCTGAGATCATCGGACTGGCTGAGCACCAGCGCGTCGCTCGGCGTGCGGGCCAGGATCTCGCGCGTCCACTCGTGCGGCGCCCAGGACCGAGTCACGCGAGCGTCCGCGAGGCTCTCGAATCCAGCCGGGATCCACAGCGCGCAGGCCAACAGCGGCAGCATCACCCAGCGCAGCGGGGCCCCGGGTGTCGCTACCCGTCGCTCGAGCGTGCGGTGAACCCCGAGCCCCAGCGCGAGCGCGGCGAGCAGCACCAGGGCCAGGCCGGTCTGGCGATCGCGGCCGCCCATCGGGTTGATCGCGACCGCATAGATCAGCTCGACCACGACGATCCAGGCCAGCCAGCGCATGAGCCGGTGCTCGTCGTCGATGCAGTCCTGCCAGCGCGCACCCTCTTGTCGGGCGGCAGCCGAGAACGGCCGGGCGAGCCCGAAGCACAGCGACGCGACCGCGAGCAGCAGGCCGAACGGGCCGAGATCTTCGGTCAGCCGGACCGCCGCGAGCTCGGCGTGCAGCAGCCACGCTCGAGTCCCCATGCCCGAGAGCTTGCGCGCGAAGCTGTCGCGGATCGACTCGGCCTGCACGTGCGCCCACACGCTCGACCAGCTCTCGGGGTCGCCCCAGTCGGCGATCGGTCCGCGGCTCGACGCCAGCGGCAGGGTCAGCACCACCACGCTGGCCAGCGCCACACACAGCGGCGCCCAGCGAGCCCACGGCTCGGCCCGCCGCCAGGCCAGCATCCACGCGAGCACCACCGCCGGGACCAGAGCCAGCCGCAGATCGCCAAAGCCCCAGGCCGCGATCACGGCCGCCAGCACTCCGATGCAGCGACGCGACAGCCGCTCGGGCTCGGGCACCGCCGGATCGAAGCCCCACAAGCTCGCGGCCAGCAGCAGCGCCGCGAAGGCGTAGACCTCGACCACCCGACCGTTGCGCGCGAGCGTGAGCCCGAGCGGCAGCCACAGCCCGATCACCCACAGCAGCGCCCAGTGAGCCCGGCGGCGACGCAGGATCGCCAGCACCAGCACGATCGCCCCGGCCATGCACGCGCTCGACACCACCGCCATCCGCAGGCCCAGCGAGCCGATCGGTAGCGCCGTCGCCAGGTGCAGGAGCACCACGTAGCCGGGCACGCCGGTCGGGTGCATGACCCCGAGCCCGGCTCCGGCTGCGGCGATCTCTCCCGAGTCGAGCCAAAAATGAGCCGGCGACGCGGCGATCGCCAGGAACGCGAAGGCGATCCAACCCAGCGCGAGTTGGTGACGAGTCTCCCCGCCAGCACCGCCGTCCGCTTCGCGTCCGTCGGCACCACCATGCCCTCCCGAGGAGACTTGGTGGCGCATCGGTAGGAGTCTCGACTGCGATTCCGCCCGCCGCAAGCCCGTGATATGCACCGGAGGTCACTCGCGAGCTCATGCGCACGCTCGACTTCTCGTCCGCTTCGGGATCGGCCGAACTCGTGGCTCTGCCGCCGGGCACCGCCGCGTGCATCGGCGCCTTCGATGGCATGCACCGCGGCCACCAGGGCCTGATCGCCCGCGCCCGCAGGCTCGCCGACGAAGTCGCGGTCGTGACCTTCGAGCCGCGCCCGGTCGACGTGCTGGCCCCCGATCGCGCGCCGCCGCGGCTGCAGACGCCTCACCAGCGCGAGCGCGTGTGCCGACAGCTCGGCGTCGACACGCTCGCGGTGCTGCGCTTCGATCTCCAGGTCTCGCGCATGTCGCCGGCCGAGTTCGTGCAGGCGTTCCTGATCGACGGCCTGCGCCCGGCTCGGGTGGTCGTCGGCTACGACTTTCACTTCGGCGCCGGGCGAGCCGGAGGCCCGCGCGAGCTCGCGGCCCTGCTCGAGCCGGTCGGCGTCGAGGTCGATGTGGTCGAGAAGATCGGCGACAGCTCGACCACCGCCGACAAGGTCGGGTCCACGGCGATCCGCGAGCTGGTCGGCCGTGGCGAGGTCGAGCACGCGGCCGAGCTGCTCGGTCGCTGGTATGCGGTCGCCGGGGTCGTCGAGCACGGGGCCGCGCGCGGTCGCACGCTCGGCTACCCGACCGCCAACGTCGCGAGCCGCTCGCTGCACCCGGCCGGCGGCGTCTATGCCTGCGCGCTGACGCTGCTCGGCCCGCCCGCGGCCGACGGCGAGCGCGGCTGCTGGCCGGCGGTCGCCAACATCGGCAGCAACCCCACGTTTGGTTCGGGTGCCCCGCGGACCCTCGAGGTCCACGTCTTCGACCACGACCTCGGCGATGATCTCTACGGTCACGAGGTCGAGGTCTCGTTCGTCGCCAGGCTCCGCGACGAGCTGCGCTTCGACGGCCCCGAGCAGCTGCGTCAGGCGATCGCCGCCGACATCGAGGCCGCCCGTCCGCTGCTGACCGGGGCCGCGCTCGAGCGCCGTCACGCCCGCCTGGTCGGCCCCGAACCGCGAGGACAGCCATGACCGAGCCGCTCGCGTCACCCACCCTCGCGCTGCTCTACCTCGCCCAGGGCCACCGCTCCCGCGCCAAGGCGACCATCCGCGAGGTGCTGTCGGCCGAGCCCGGCAACGGCTACGCCCTCGCGCTCTTGCAACGCATGCAGCCACGCCCACACGCCCAGCTCCACGCGCGCTTCGTCGCCAGCTCGACCACCGGCATCGACATCGGCGCCGGCGAGCTCGAGCTCGAGTGGACGATCCCCGACCCGCTCGTCCTCGAGGATCACCAGCACCACCAGCTCGATGTCGTGGTCGGCTTCGCCACCCGAGATCGCGCCTCGCTGCGCTTCACCTCGATCCCGTGCCTCGATCGCGCCGCCGTGCAGCGGATCCCCGCCCCGCTCGGACCGGCCTCGGCCGCGGTCGCGCTGCTGGCCAGCAAGCCCTGCGGTCCGATCGTCTTGCTCGCGGTCGCCGAGCCAATTAGCTGGTAGCCCCCCGCGGCCACTTTCGGTTGCGCCGCTCGCTTCGCTCGCTCCGGCGCTCGTAGACTTCGACCGCACGTGGTGACCCCCGGAGGGGGTCTTCGTTGCCCCCGCGGCCGTGGTGATCTCCGGCGGGGGTCTTGGGGTCACCCGAGGCATTTGCTAGTGTCCGGCCGCAATGTCCAGCAAGCAATTCCGCGGCCTGTTCACGGCCCTGATCACACCGATGGCCGACGACGGTCGGGTCGACGAAGACGCGCTCGAACGGCTGGTCGAGGCCCAGATCGCCGGAGGCGTGAACGGCTTGGTCCCCTGCGGCACCACCGGGGAGGCCGCGACGCTCTCGCACGCCGAGCACATTCGCGTGGTCGAGATCGTCACCCGCACCGCCGCCGGTCGAGTGCCGGTGCTCGCGGGCGCCGGCTCCAACTCGACCCGCGAAGCGATCGAGCTGGCCCGCGCCTGCAAGGAGCTCGGCGTGGCCGGGACCCTGCAGGTGGTCCCCTACTACAACAAGCCCCCGCAAGAGGGATTGATCCGCCACTTCGAGGCGATCGCCGACGCGGTCGCGCTGCCGATCATCCTCTACAACATCCCCGGTCGCACGGTCATCAACATGGTGCCCGAGACGGTCGCCCGGCTCGCCCGGCACCCCAACATCGTCGGCATCAAGGACGCGACCTCCGACATGCACGTCGCGGCGCAGCTGCGCGAGCTGTGCGGCGACGACTTCGCGCTGCTGTCGGGCGACGAATTCACGCTGCTGCCGTTTTTGGCGACCGGCGGCGACGGGGTGATCTCGGTGGTCTCCAACCCGGCCCCGGCGCTGATTCGGGCGCTGCTCGACGCGTTTGCGGCCGGCGATCTCGCCGAGGCTCGGCGCCTGCACCACCGCCAGCTCGCGCTCACCCGGCTGCTGTTCCGCGAGCCCAACCCGATCGCGGTCAAGGTCGCGATGCACCTGCTGGGCCGCTCGGGCCTCGAAGTCCGCGCCCCGCTGCGGCCGATCACCGTCGACAGCGAGCTCGCCCGGGCCATCAAAGCCACGCTCGATCAGCTGGCACTCACTTGAGAAGGACATCATGAACCAGCGAATGATCTCGATCATCATCGTCGGCGCCCGCGGGCGCATGGGTACCGCGCTCATCCGTGAGGTCATGGAGTCCGAGGATCTGACCCTCGGCGCCTGCGTCGACCGTTCGGGCGGGCCCGGCATCGGCCAGGACGCCGGGCGCCTGGCCGGGCGCACCGATCTCGGCGTGCTCGTGACCGACGAGCTTCGTCCCCGCCGCGGCAGCGTGGTCGTCGACTTCTCGCTGCCCAAGGCGACCGAGACCAACGTCAACGCCTGCATCGAGGCCGGCATCCCGCTGATCATCGGCACCACCGGCCTCAATGAGCAACAAGAGCTGCTGCTGACCGAGGCCGGCGAGCGGATCCCGATCGTCTACGCGGCCAACTTCTCGGTCGGCGTCACGCTGCTGCTGCAGCTCGCGAGCGTGGCCGCGGCCGCGCTCGGGCCCGACTGGGAGGCCGAGCTGATCGAGCTCCACCACCGGTTCAAGCGCGACGCCCCGTCCGGCACCGCGCTGCGGATCGGTCAGGCGGTCGCTGAGGCCACCGATCGCAAGTTCTCCGACGTCGCGATCACCGATCGCGCCTCGCTCGGGCGCGCGCGTCAGCCCGAGGAGATCGGCGTGTTCGGCATGCGCGGCGGCGACTCGATCGGCGAGCACACCCTGATGTTCCTCGGCGAGGGCGAGCGCATCGAGCTGATCCACCGCGCCACCGATCGGGCGATCTTCGCCCGCGGCGCCCTGCGAGCCGCCCGCTGGGTCGTCGATCAGCCGCCCGGTCTCTACGATATGTACGACGTGCTCGGGCTGGGTGAATAGGGGCCCCAAGCGTGCGAAGCATGCTTGGGGAAAAGCGGGACGGTCGGCGCATCGCCGGCCGGCCTGTGGAGAGAGCGTTGGCCCTCGTACTCTTGGGGTCGGGCGCGCTTGCTTGCGCCCACGCGAGCGACGCTGGTGGCGAGGCCCGGCAGGCGGTCATCGAGGCCAACCTGCCCGAGCTGCAAGAGTGCTGGGACGATCTCGCCGCCGAGCACCCGGGCGTCTCGGGCTCGATGCTGTTCGCGATCGATCTGCGCCGCAACGGCACCGTCGAGTGGGTCGAGATCGAGGCCGACGAGCTCGGCGTGGCCAGGCTGTCGGCCTGCGCTGTCCGGCGGATCAAGAAGTGGCACTTTCCCGAAGATCGCCGCCGCCGATCGATCCGCTTCGGGGTTGGATTCAGCCAGTAATCATGCAATCCGTAATTGCATGACTTGGGAAATCACACAAATCGCCGGATTGGCGTGACCGTATCACCACATCGATTCGCGCATTTTCAATTCACTACATTTTGGCAGCCATTTGGCTGCTGCGGCAAGACACCCGTCGCGAGATTGGTCTCGCTCCCCACCCCGCCCCGGCGCGGGGGCAAGCGCCTCGTGCCGCCCCAGGCGGTACTTGGCGGCCGGACAAGCGGTGTTAGCTTGGTGCGCCTCGGTGCCCGGGAAAGTCCGATGTCGACGGTGTTCGAGACACCGACGGCCGCGTCGTCCCCGTGCGCTTCCCATTGACGCAACGAGAGCAGAACAATCATGAGCAAGAACAACGGCAAGAAGCAGCTTCAGGATCTCTACATCGACGACCTCGGCCAGGTCACCGGCGGCAAGAAGCGGCCGCCGATCACGACCCTGGCGATCGGCGAGGAGGACCCGATGACCACCATGGCGATCGGTGAGGAGGATCCGATGACCACCCTCGCGCTCGGTGAGGAAGATCCGGGCGAGACCCTGTGATTTGAGTACGCCACCGCGCCGGGGGTCCGCGCTGCGGGTCCCGGCGCGGCCCTTTGTGCCCACGTTCAAAGTGTCAGGAGCACCCGTGTCCGAATCACCGATCGTCATCGTCGGCGCCCTCGAGGACGCCCACGCCAGCGCCGTCTACCAGGGCCTGCGCGCCCGCGGACACGAGCCCGTGGTGCTCGACGCCCGCCGGTTCCCCGCCGATCTCGCGATCGCGCTCGGCCACGAACCCGACGACATTCGCATCGACGGTCGCCCGATCGGCCGACCGGCCGCGGTCTACGTCCGCAGCCTCTACCAGAGCCCGGCCGGGTTCGGGGTCGACGCCGACGAGGCGATGCGCGACAACTGGCGGCGAACGGTGCTCGCGTATCGCGAGCGCTCGACCCTGCTGACCGCGATCCTGCTGCGCTGGGAGCAGCTCGGCTGCCCGCTGTACAACCCCGCGAGCGTCGGCACCAACATCACCAAGCCCTACCAGCTCGCGCTGCTGCGGGCCGCCAACCTGCCGGTGCCCGAGACCCTGTGGACCAACGATCCGGCCGCCGTCCGCCGCTTCTGCGCCGATCGTGAGGCGATCTTCAAGCCGGTCGCCGGCGGGGCCGCGACCCGCAAGCTCGGTCCCGACGACCTCTCGGACCAGCGGCTCGCCAAGCTCGCGGGCGCCCCGGTGTGCTTTCAGGAGCTGCTGCCCGGCGACGACGTGCGCGTGTACGTGATCGACGGCCGGGTCGTGTGCGCGCTGCGGATCACCACCGACGCCGTCGACTTTCGCCAGAACGAGCAGCACATCGAGGCCATCGAGCTCGAGCCCGAGGTCGCAAAGATCTGCGTGCGCGCGGCCGAGCTGATCGGCCTGCCCTACACCGGGATGGACATCAAGGCCGATCGCAGCGGCCGCTACAAGATCCTCGAGCTCAACCCGTCGGCGATGTTCCTCGGCTTCGAGCAGCGGGCCGGCGTCGACATCTGCGGTCCGCTGTGTGACGCGCTGGTGCGCCACACGAAGGCCTGGTCGCGAGCCCGGACGGTCGCGTGAGCCGGACCCCCACGATCTTTCGAGCGGCCGCGCTCGCGGCCCATCGCGGCGGCGACCGACCGGGCCGGCCGCTGGAGATCGTGCCGCTGTGGACTCGGCTGGCGGTGATCATCACGGTCGCGGTCGTGATCGCGGCGCTGGTGTTTGCGGCCACCGCCGAGGTCGGCGAGTACGCCCAGGGGATTGCGGTCGTTCGTCGCGAGGGTCGTACGCTGGTGACCGCGACCACGCCCGGCACCGTCGCCAGCATCGAGGTCGAGACCGGTCGGCGAGTGACTGCCGGCGAGGTGCTCGTCCGGCTCGACGCCGCGGTCGAGCGCGCGGCGCT
>Ga0079224_100005603_pt1 | contig 16518 bp, 14 predicted proteins | sample Stecom2015_FD_80414 | JGI IMG/M metagenome (GOLD analysis project Ga0079224, IMG submission 80414) | Agricultural soil microbial communities from Utah to study Nitrogen management - Steer compost 2015 | ecosystem: Environmental > Terrestrial > Soil > Agricultural land | place: USA: Utah... | reverse complement strand
ATGGGGGCGCGGCGACGCGGGCAGTGGTGCCCTCGGGCACGACACCGAGACGTGGCCGTGAGGGGAGGACCGGTGAGCGGTGCGAGGGACGACGAGGGCCGCCGGGAGCCGCGCGAGCGGTCCTGGCCCGCAGCCCCGGACGCGGGCCCCGGGCACGTGAGCGCCGACCTGGAGCGAGTGGCCTCGAACGAGGACGACCCCGACGCTGGGTCCGGCCGGGCCGACGCCGACGACGGCGCCTACCTTGCCGGCGAGGGCACCGGCCGCCCCTACTAGCGGAGTTCATCCCTTGGCGAGGCGCGCCCGGCCGCGCGCCGCCGAAGCGGACGCGGCGGGACGGATGGCTCGCGCGTGGGGGGCGGGAGGGGGGACCGTGGGTCGGCGCGAGTCATCCAGATTGGGAGGCGACGCCCTGGGTGCCACCGAAGCAGATCGTGCCCGCAACGTCCGCCCGCTGTCGCTCAACTTTTTCGATGAGTCGCAAATCGACGGGTGTTGGAGTCTAATTGAGACCTTCCTTGCAGGGGAAAATAAGCGATACGTCACCAATTTCTTGGCAGCCGACCCGACTCGCTCTCCAGCCGATGTCGAGGACCAGGGTGACAGAAGGCGGCTTGAAGCCGTTCGGGCAATGTACTTCGGAATCCTAGCGAAGGCTCTTGATGTTCCCGGTGAATGGACCTACGAGCGTTTTTTTACCACGCCGCAGATGGTCAGCTTCTTGTCTTGACGGTGCCGCCGGTTAACGGAGAGGCCTATTCCAAGAAGGACAAGAACGACCTTAGCGAACTTCATCGTTTCCCAACGCTCGCTCGGACCTTCGAAGTTTGTGATCGACTTGGCAGTCGCCTGTATGACGACGCGCTGATCCCGGTAGCCCTGGCGCATAACTGGGCGGCTTATCCGTTAGCTAATGCCGAGCGGGTCCTTCGCGTGCTGACTGAACAGACGATCAAAGGAAAGGGAAACAACTAGGAGTTACAGGGCGCGCGCAGCCTATAGTGGGTTGACTGGTGGAATTGGTGAGGCAACTAACAAACACCATAAACGCCACCCTTCATCGCGCGTCTACTACGGACTCGCATGGGCTGAGTGAATTCAGGCTGAGTCACTTTAGCGGGAGCCGGACCTGTACCGGTCCAGTGGCCACTAAGCGTGCTTGACCGAGGTGAAGTAGCCTAAGGAAAGCAAGTTGATCTTCTGACGGCGGTTCTGGATGTGCTATTGGCGTCCTCAGAGTAGAAGTACGTTATGAGGTCACAGCGCTGACCGGGTGGAATGGCCAGAGATGGGCCTCATGAGGACTGGTGTACAGCAGAGACATACAGCAACGCTGCCTTACACGAGCGTATTGCATCAATCTATAGCTGCTGAAACGGACGATGGGGGAGCGAGTAGCGAGCGACGTGGCCTTCCCTACGGATCAGAAGGTTGGGGGTTCGAGTGCTCTCGGCCGCGCATCTATGAAAAGTTCGCTGATTACCCCCTGAAGGGATCGCAACATGGACGCCGGGCCTTGTCCAATCGCCAGGGTCCACAATTATGCCGTTCGGCGATGACCGACCATGTCGTCACCGATGTACTCGAGGCGATAAAGATCCTCAATGGCGACAATAGCTGCCGACCCAACCGAGCCTCTTCATCTGTTGATTTTGCTAACGCTGGTGCTAACAACAACCCTGGACGACCATGGACAGCTGTGGAATCTCCGAGGCCGGTCACCTCTTCTGAGCAGGCGCTTATGTCAGCCGTAGACACCTGTGGACATCAGTGATCTTGCTACGGATCAGAAGGTTAGGGGTTCGAGTCCTCTCGGCCGCGCAGCTCAATGGCCCACTCCAATCACGGAGTGGGCTTTTTGGTTTTCCGGTCTCCCCCACGAAGCACGGCTGTCGTGCGGTCGGTTGGCCGCGAAGCGCGACGGCGTACCCCGCCTGGGCTGCAGCTTGCCTCCGTCCACACGAAGCCGATCGCGCGTCGCAGGCGATCCGGGCACTGCTCCGCCTTTGCAGGTCTCCGGTCAATAGGGACCCACAGAGAGGTCGGAGCCGTCCGCGGCCTGGAAGCCCTCCGTGTCACACACGGAAAGGCGGTCAGGACGACGCCCGGCGGGGGATCAGCGGCACGGCCGCGAGCAGGAGCACACCACCGGCCAGCGGGATGGCCGCGGGTCCCCATCCATCGAGGAGAATCCCGCCCATCGCCCCACCCAAGGAAGCGCCCGTGAACAGCGCGGCAGTGGCGAGCGCCATCGCCTCGGCGGCGGCGCCGCGGGCGAAGCCGTACATCATCGACTGCAGCGGCGGGTTGATCGCCCAGGCGGCGAGCGCGAGCAGCACGAGCACCACGCCGAGCACCGCCGATGGCACGCCCCCGGCCATCGTCAGCGCCGCGGCGGCCCACAACGTCACCCCGTAACCGGCCAGCGCCGCCACCAGCGTCCGGTAGGGCCCCCACCGGTCGGCCCCGCGCCCGCCGAGCCAGGCGGCGGCCGTGCCGGCCACGCCGTACAGGGTGAACAACGCGGTCATCTGCTGGTGGCCGACGCCGCCGGCCTCGCGGAGCACCGGAAAGAGATAGGTGAGCATCATCATGCCGCCGATCCCGCTCACCACCGTGGCGGCGAGCAGCCGCGCCACCGCCGGTACGGCCAGCGGGGCGAGGCGGCGCCGCAGACCGAGCGGGAGCGGCGCCGGCACGAAGGGCACCCCGGCGGCCCCGGCCAGGGACACCGCGCCGAGCAGGGCGACGAACACCATCGTCGACCGCCACCCGTACTCCCCGCCGAGCCAGGTGCCGGCCGGGACGCCGGCGACGAGCGCCACGGTGAGCCCGCCGGTGACCAAGGCCAGGTACCGGCCACGCCGCTCCTCCGGCGCGACCTCCGCGGCGATCGCCACCGCCGCCGGGGTGCACGCCGCGGCCGCCAGCCCGGCGAGGACCCGCAGCACCAGCAGCACCCCGAACGACGAGACCACCGCCGCGGCCGCGTTGACCACGGTGAACGCGGCCAGGCCCCAGGTCAGCACCCGGCGGCGCGGCATCCCGCCGGTCAGCGCGGCGACCAGCACGGTGCCGCACCCGTAGGCGACGGCGTACGCGGTGACCAGCTGCCCCGCGGCCGCCTCGCTCACCCGCAGGCCTGCGGCGAGGGCGGGCAGGATCCCGGCGATCACCATGTCGCCGGTGCCCGCGGCGAACGACGCCCCGGCCAGCGGGAGCACCCGGAGCAGCGACGCGGCGCCGCCGGCCGCGGACCGGGTCCCGACCGCCGTCATCGGACGGCCTCGCCGTTCTCGATCGCCCGCCGGATCTCCTCGCCGTGCCGGGCCAGCCGGTCCCGCAGCCGCTGCAGCCGGCTGATGCGCTCGTCGAGGCTGCGCAGCCGGGCCTCCACCGTGGTCAGCTCCGCGGCGCAGCGCGGGGTCTCCTCGAGCGGCCGGTCGAGGCAGCCCTTCTCCAGGTAGCCGCGGATGTCCTCGGTGGTGAGGCCGATGGCGAGCAGGTCCCGGATGTTCCGGGCGTGGATCAGGTCGAGCTCGTCGTACTCCCGGTAGCCGTTTGCGGCACGGGCAGGGGCGAGCAGGCCCACCTGCTCGTAGTAGCGCAGCGCTCTGGTGCTGACCCCGGCGCGCCGGGCCAGCTCCCCGATCTGCATGGTCAGCTCCTTCAGCATGGCCGGACGGTAAGACCTTGACGCCCGTGTCAAGGTCAAGCGCCGGGGCCTCACCGCTTCGCCGTACGGCCCGCCGCCTCGCCATCCGCCCCCCGCCGGCCGGCCGTACCGCACGCCGCGTCGCCGTACCGCACGCCGCCTGGCCGTACGGCCGGCCGTGCGGGTGCTCAGTCCGCGAGCAGGGATCGCACCTGGGCGTGGACGAGCCGGCGCAGGGTGTCGTGGTCGAACGCGGCCGGGTCGAAGACCGCCTGCAGGGTGAGCCCGTCCACGTGGGCGATGAGCGAACCGGCGGTCGCCAAGGGGTCGAGGTCGGCGCGGAACCGTCCTTCCTTCTGCCCCTTGGTGATGATCTCGGCGATGGCCTTCCGCCACTCGTCGTAGACCGCGCGGAGCAGGGCGGTGGAGTCCTCGCGGGCCAGGGCCCGGTCGAGGAAGGCGAGCCAGACCCGGGCCTCGGTGTGCCGGGCGTCGTTGAGCGGCAGTGAGGCGAGGAGCGCCTGGAAGAGCAGCTCCGCCGTGTCGGGGTAGGGCGGAAGCTCGCGGAGCCGGAACGCGCTCCTGGCGACGACCTCGGTGAACGCGGCGGTCAGCAGCTCGTCCTTGTCGGCGAAGTAGTGCGCGAGCGCCCCCACGGACACGCCCGCGGCGGCTGCGGCCTTGCGCACCGTCACCGCCTCCGCGCCCTCCCTGGCGATGAGGTCGAGGACGGCCGAGACGATCTCGGCACGGCGGGCCCGATGATCCACCACTCGCGGCATGGTGCTATCGTACCGTTTTAAGACGGACGTTCGAAATAAAACGAGGGGAGCGATGACGACCGCCGCCCACCGCGCCGACCTCCGCGGGCTGATCTGGTTCTACGTGCTGGCCACCGCCGTCACCTGGGTGTGCTACATCCCGCTGGTGCTGGACGCCCACGGCCGCCTCAGCATCGACCTCGACCTGCAGAGCCTGCTCGGCCTGACCGCGATCATGGCCCCCACCCTGACCGCGTGCCTGCTCGCCGCGGTCCGCGGCGGGCGCGGGGAGCTGCGCCGCCTCCTCGGCATGGCGGTCCGTGTCCGGTTCGCGGCCCGCTGGTACCTGGTGGTGCTGCTCGTGCCGTTCGCCGTGCCGCTCGCCGCCGTCGCCGTGGAGTCCCTGACGTCCGGTACGGCTCCCGCCGCCTGGCTGGTCGCGCCGACCACGTGGACGCTCGCCACCTTCTGGATGGCCGCGGTCGGTGAGGATCTCGGCTGGCGCGGTTACGCCCTGACCCGGGCGTTGGGCCAGTGGGGGCCGGTCAAGGCGAGCGTGGTGCACGGCTCGCTGTGGGCCCTGTGGCACCTGCCGATGTTCTTCATGCCGGGGACCGCGCAGAACGACCAGGTGTTCCCGATGTTCCTCCTCCAGCTCATCGGGGCGACCATGATCTTCGTGCGGATCTTCATCGGGACCGGCGGCAGCGTGGCGGCCATGATGCTGATGCACGCCACCGCGAACCTGGCGTTCAACACGGTCCCGGTCTTCGCCACCGAGGGCGGCAACCCCACCCGAGCCGCGCTCGTCTCGGTGATCTACCTCTTGGCGGGCGTGGTGGCGCTGGCCACGCTCCCGCGCCGTACCTCCCCCACGGCGGGCGTCACCACGGTGACCGAGGCGGCCTGAGCGGGGTGCGCCCGGCGGCGCCGCCAAGCCGGATTGGGTCGGCGTGCGCGTAGGTCTTGCCGCCGGGAGCCGGACCCGCGGTCCGGGGCAGCGGGGCCTGAGGTGCGGCGCGGCGGATGCCGGGACCGCGCCCGCTCGCTTACCTCCGGGACACCGCCTCCCGTACATTCGGGGCCCCGCTCCCGGGTCGCCGCCGCGTTCGCCGTACGACCCGCGGCTCCGGTGCGGCGGCGGTGAGCCGGTGACGCGGATCAGCCGATGGTCTCCGGGCCGCCGGCCGGAGCAGGGGTCACACCGCTCGCCTCATCGGCCGCCGGTCCGGTCAGCTCGGGAGCACCGAGCGGCCGGGGCGCCTGCTCGATGGGGTCCAGCCGCTTGAGCTGCGTCTCGGTGAGCTTCAGCGAGTGGAACTTGCGCGCGGTGACCAGGACGCGCCGCTCCAGGGAGCCCACCGTGTCGTTGTACGCCTTGACCGACTGGTTGAGCGCCTTGCCGAGCCGCTCGAAGTGCTCGCCCAGCTTGGACAGCCGCTCATAGAGCTCGCGCCCGATGTCGTAGACCTGCTTGAGGTTCTCCTCCAGCGCGGCCTGGGTCCAGGCGTAGGCGATCGTGCGCAGCATGGCGATCAGGATGGTCGGCGTCACGATCATGACCCGCTTGGTGGCGGCGTACTCCTGCAGGGCCGGGTCGTGCTCCAGGGCCGGCACCAGGAAGGCGTCGCTCGGCACGAACAGCACCACGAACTCCGGCGAGGCGCCCACCCGCCGGTGGTACTCCTTGCTCGCGAGATCGTCGACGTGCTGCCGGAGCTGCCGGGCGTGATCCGCCCAGTGCTTGTCCGCCTCGGCATCGTCGCTCGCTTCGATCGCCGCGATGAACGCGGTCATCGGGACCTTCGCGTCGACGACCACATGCCGGCCGTTGGACAGGTGGATCACCAGGTCGGGCCGCTGCGCGTTGTCGTCGTCCGCGAGGTGGACCTGGGAGTCGAAGTCGCAGTGCTCGACGAGCCCGGCCAGCTCGACGGCGCGCTTGAGCTGCATCTCGCCCCACCGGCCGCGGACCTGCGGCTTCTTCAGCGCCTCGACCAGCTTGCGGGTCTCCTCCCGGGTCCGCGCGCCCTCTTCGGCCAGGGTGGCGAGCTGCTGATCGAGCTTGGCCTCCGCCGCCGCGCGGCTGGTGCTGAACTCCTGGAGCTGCCGGTCCAGCAGCGCGAGCTGCTCCTTGACCGGCTTGCTGACCGCGGCGAGCCGCTCCTCCGCCTCGGCGACCAGCTCCGTCCGGGACTTTTGCAGCATGTCGGCCGCGGTGGCGCGGAGCGTCTCCTCCAGCAGCTTGTTATTGCGCTCCCGGATCCGATCCAGCTCCTTCCGGGCGGCCTCCAGCCGGGCGGCCTGCTCCTGCAGCCCCTGCTTCTGGGCGGTCAGCTCGCTGAGCTGCTCCCGGAGCTCCTGGACCTCTTCGCGCGCCTTGTCCTCCCTGGCCGCCAGGGCGGCGATCTTCTTCTCGGCCTCCTGGAGCAGGCGGTCGCGCTCGTCCAGCCGCTGCCGCTCCGTTTCGAGAGACGCCTTCAGCCGTTCGGCCTCGGCCTCGGCGCGCTGCAGCCTCTCCTGGCCGGCCTCCAGGGCGGCCTGCAGACGGGTGACCTGCTCGGTCAGGGTCTTGAGCTCGGTCTGCGCCTTGGAGTGCTCCCGCTCCAGGCCGGAGACGCGCTCGTGGGCCTTGTCACGTTCCGAGCGCAGGCCGTCCGCTTCCGCGCGGGCCTGGCGGTACCGCTCCTGCGCGACCCTGAGGTCCGCGCGCTCGGCGGCGGTACGGCTCCGCGCCACGAGATATGCGATCGCCGCGCCGGCGAGCGCCGGCAAGAGCGCCAACAGAACGGACGACATGGGAGGCTCCCTTTCGTACCGCGCGGGTCGGGTGGTGGGACCCGCAGGGGAAGTCGCGGTCACCGGAGGATGTCGTCGCGCGGCGAGCGGCGGTCCCGAACGATGGCCGTTGCCGAGCTCAGGACCGGGCTTCGCCTGCGTGAGTCTTCCCGGCCCGGCGATCCACCGGATCACCAGGCCCGGACGCTCCGCGAGCCCGCACCATCGCCCCTCTGGCGCGGTGCGGAGACCGATCCGAGGTACCGCCGCTCCCGGCGGCACCGGGTCTCGGTGCACCCGCCCGATGGTCACCCCGCCGGACCGGCGATGCCACCGGGCGGTGGTCCCGTCCGATCTCGCCGCCCGCCTCGGGCCGGGCCCGGCGGGGAGATTCGCCGTCGTGCCGGCCCGGGCCAGGTGCCCGGGCCTTGGCGGGCGGCGCCGCCCATGGGTGGGACCGCCGCCGTGGCCGCCCTCATCGCCTCACGCAGCGGTCCTCTCGATGGCCGTGACCGTGGGCGGCGGTCCGATCAGGGTCACCGTTCGCAGACGACCCCGTCGCCGTCGCGGTCCTGGTACCAGGCGTACTCGGGGTCGCGCCCCCGGTAGTAGGGGCCGTACCCGTTCCGGTTCGCCTCGGCGCAGGTGCGGAACCGCGGGTCCGTGCCGGTCCGGGCAGTCGTCTTCGGCTCGGCGGTCCCGCCCTTGGTCTTCGGCTCGGCGGTCCCGCCCTTGGTCTTCGGCTCGGCGGTCCCGCCCTTGTCGCACCGGCCGGACCAGATGCGCAGCTTCTGCCGCTTGGCCTTGGCCTCCTCGCTGCGCATCAGCTTGATGTACTTGTCGTTCGGCTTGATCAGCATCGCCCGGGCGTAGCCGTACCGCACCAGGTACCGGTTCACGAACGTCCCGTTGTGGGACCAGACGTAGAAGAGGTACCGGCCGTACCGGTCCTTGGGGTCACGGTCACGGAGCAGGTAGACGGGCTTGCCGACCGGGAGCAACGCTTTGGTCTTCGCGGTCGCCGCGTTGTACCAGCACTGGCCCCAGTCGGGGGTGTCGATCTCCAGCAGCCGGACCTTGAGCGTCCGTCCCCTGGAGATCACGTGGATCGTGTCACCGTCCACGACCTTCTTCACCTGGGCGGTGATCGCGGCCTTCGGCACCCCCTTGGGCCGGGAGGCGGCCTCGGCCGGGGTGGCGGTCGCCACGGTGAGCGCAACGGTCGTCAGCGCAAGCAGAGCATGGGGGAGCTGTCGCACCAGTGCCTCCTGTGACTAAAGGGGCAACTGGGGTGAACTGTAGCATGATTACGATCAAGTGTGAATTGAGTTCATTTACTCAAATGGTCGTGTGGGCGGATCAGGTGACATCGGTGCAGGATGCGCCGTACAGGCAGGGCCAGGCGGATGAAACGAGAGCAGGGAGCCGCTCCCACCATGGTCACCGGTGAGAGCGGCTCCCTGCCGGGTTGGGCCCGTGCCCGGCGCCGCCGGTGACGCGGCGCCGGGCACGGGCCGATGTGACGGAGCCGGATTCAGACGGTCAGGGGTGATGAGCCCCGCGGCTCACCGCTTCGTCGAGACGGGCCGGTACTCGGTCTGCCAGTCGGGACGGCTGAAGTACGCCTTGGTCTCCCGGACCACGAGGCCGGAGAGCAGAACCAGGCCGATGAGGTTCGGCAGCGCCATGAGGCCGTTCATGATGTCCGAGAACGTCCACACGGTCTGCAGCTCGAGCACCGTGCCGACGAAGATCAGCACGATGAACACCAGCCGGTACGGCACCACCGCACCCCGGCCGAAGAGCCGGTCCATGCAGCGCTCGCCGTAGTACGCCCAACCGAGGAGGGTGGAGAAGGCGAAGAAGACCAGGCCGAGGGTGACGATGATGCCGCCCCACTCGCCGGGCAGGCCCTGGCTGAACGCGAGCGAGGTGAGCGGGGCGCCGTTCTCGCCGCTCTGCCAGGCACCGGTGACCACGATCACCAGGCCGGTCATGCTGACGACGACGATCGTGTCGATGAAGGTCTGGGTCATCGACACGAGCGCCTGCCGCACGGGCTCGTTCGTCTTGGCGGCCGCCGCCGCGATGCCGCCGGTGCCCAGGCCGGACTCGTTCGAGAAGATGCCGCGGGCCACGCCGTACCGGATCGCCAGCAGGACGGTGGCGCCGGCGAAGCCACCGGTGGCGGCGGTGCCGGTGAAGGCGTCCGTGACGATCGTGGCGATGGCGCTCGGCAGGCTCCCGATGTTGGCGATGATCACCCACAGGGCGCCCAGGATGTAGAAGATGATCATCACGGGCACGAAGGCGCTGGTGAACGCACCGATGCTCTTGATGCCGCCGAGGATGACGACGGCGGCGATCACCGTGATGATCAGGCCGGTCACCCACATGGGGACGCCCCACTGGGAGTTGATCGCATCGGCCACGCTGTTGGACTGCACCATGTTGCCGATGCCGAAGGCCGCGAACGCGCCGAAGATCGCGAAGAGGATGCCCAGGGTGGCGCCGAACTTACCGCCGATCCCATAGGTGAGGTAGAACATCGGGCCGCCGCTCTGCTCGCCCTTGGCGTCGGTACGGCGGAAGCGGACGCCGAGGAAGGCCTCGCAGTACTTGGTGGCCATGCCGACGAGGCCGGTCACCCACATCCAGAAGACCGCGCCCGGTCCGCCGAAGTGGATGGCGGTCGCGACACCCGCGATGTTGCCGACCCCGACGGTGGCCGCCAGCGCGGTGGACAGGGCCTGGTAGTGGCTGATGTCGCCCGTGCCTTCCGGCTCCTTACGACGGATGAACGCGAGCCAGAGGGCGTAGAGCAGCTTATGGAACTGCAGGCCCCGCAGCACGATCGTGAGGTACAGGCCGGTCAGCAGGAGCAGGGGGATGAGCAGGAAGGGCCCCCAGACGAAGTCCGAGATCCCGGACAGGATGTCTTCCACGCACGCTCCTATCGGTCGCTTGTGGCGAAGTAACGCTGCCTAACATCCCTCATGTCCGAATTGAAGGCGAGAGGGCGGCGCGCTTCGTAACAGAAACGATGACGAGCTTCCACCTCGGCGTCATGACCGCAGGCAGGCGCGCCGCACCGGTCGGCGGGCCGTACGCCCCGGCACGCCGGCGATCCGGCACTGATCGCGCTGCGTCTCCGGGCCGGCGCGCCGCTCGCCCCCTGGACGCCGGCCGTACGTGTCACCCGGGTGGGATGCGCGGCGCGGGGTGAGCCCTGGCCGGTCTCCGGCAGCACGCCGCTGGGCCGGCACGCCCCGGGCGCGCTGCGGGCGAGGTGCGTACGGTTCGGCGGAGTGCGCCGTCGACCGGTGGGCTGAGCCGGCCGGCGAGAGCCGCGGCACGTTCCCCCTCCCACGGCGGCCGTGCCGGAGGAACGCCTCCCCTGCCTCGTCGGGAAGGCCGGGGGTAGGCGCCCTGCGCCATGGCCGGGATCCGGCACCGGCTGGTGCGCGACCCCTCCCGGCGTGCGCGACCGTCGCGGCATGCGCGGCCACCTCTCCGCGCGGCCGCCGATTCCCGGAACATATCCTGATCGCCGCTATTCTCGCTCACCCGTTATCGATTAACATCGACGCATTTTTCTGAACCCCGGTCGCGCATATCCAATTGAGCGCATAATGGCATTGGGGGATGCGACGGGGGACACCATGCTGCGACGGTTATTCGCCGGCGAGAAGAATCGGGCCGCCTCTCACGAAGACCTCGTTCGCGCGGAGGCCGAACGGCTGCTGGGAGAGGCCAAGGCGGAGCTCGACCGTGTCGATACGAAAGCGCAGGTCCTGCTCGGTATCGCCGGCATCGGGCTGGGCGCCGTGGCGGCCGGGCTGCTGGCCGGGACCTGGTCGCCGACGGGCCTCGACGACAGGGTGGAATGGCTCTGGTGGGTGGGGGTGGGCTTGACGCTTTTCGCCGTCGGAGCATTCGCCGGCGCCGTCTATCCGCAGGTGGGCGCACCGAAGCGGGACGGTTCACTCACTCACTTCATGGATATCGCCCAGTACGGCACGGCGGAAGAAGTCGTCAGAAGGCTTTCCCATCCCCGGGCCGCGAATGTCACCGAACTGGCCGGGGAACTCCTCCGGATCAGCGTGCTCGTCCGGCGCAAGTACCGGTTCGTCCGGTGGGGCTGCTGGTCGCTCTTAACGGGGGTCGTCCTGTCGCTCGGCTCGATCATCACCGGCTGGCTGCTAACCGTGTGATCGCCATGGAATGATCCGGCAGCCCGTGCCCGTCCGCTCGCCGGCGCACCCCGGCGATGAGCGGTGAAGCGGCGGGATGCGCCGCCGCGTATTGCATCCCGGCCGATGTTCCAGCCGATGGGAGAGCAGTGGTCACGTGGTCCAGAGGGGGTCGGCATGGTCTCCCGGCGCTGCCGAGGCACGCCGCTCTCGTACGGCCGCGCCATGCGAGCGGGGACATCCCGCGGTGGCGAGGACACTCCTCCGGCGAGGAGCGGTGGAAGCCGCGGATCTCCAGAGCACCCTCGATGTCCCGCCACACCCGGCGTCCCTCCATGGAAGCCGAATGGGCACGGCCGCGCGTGTGACCGCGGCCGTGCCCACACGGCTCACTGGGAACCAGGCACCCGGCTCAGCGGGCGGGTCAGAGCTCGCCGTTCTCGATCGCCTGCTTGAGGGCGGCCTGGATCTGCTGGTGCGCTGCCACGCCGTTCGTGGCGGTGAAGTCGATCAGCGAGTTGTCGGCCTCGAAGGTGAGGTACTCGGTGACCTTGGTCTGCCGCTTGCTGAGCGGCTTGAAGACGATCTTCTGGTGGGTCACCACGCCCGGGGCCGACCAGGAGTCGACCTCGTAGTAGCGCTTGCTCCGGTGGAGGCGCTGCTGCGCGTGGGTGTTGAGGGTGACGATCGTGCCCTCGTACGGCACCTCCTCAACGGCGGTGAGGTTGATGTGGCGCAGGCTGCCCTTGCGCCAGTCCTTGTGGGTGACGACCCGGGTCAGGAACGGGTTCCGGCCGATGTGGTTGCTGAAGTTCGAGTACGCGTCGAACACGTGCCGGAACGGGGCGTCGATCACGATGGAGATCGTGGCCGTGCGCTGGCTGCGCCCCGAGTCGGGCGCCGGGGGCGTGCGGTCGTAGAACTTGTAGGTGTCCCACGCGTACTGCCACTCGGCGGCGAGCCCGGGGTCGGTGTCGGCCGTGGTGGCGTGGGCCGGCCCGGAGAGGCCGATGAGGGCGAAGACGGCGGCGAATGCCGTGAGCGCTCGAAGGATCTTCTTCACGGATTACCCCAAAGGGATGATCAGCTTCTTGAAGATCTTCTACCGCACCGAACGTTCAAACTGGAAGCATTCGCCCCAACATTCACTTCTGTCCCGTGACCCGGCTCCGGGCCGGCCGGCCGTGATCAGTGCGCGGTCCGCTCCACGGGGATCCACAGCTCCGCGTCCGCCCTCGACCCGTCGGGCGAGATCCGGGCGCTGAGCATCTCCGGGCCCGGCCTGCTCTGGTAGGGGTTCGACGGGAACCACTGGGTGAAGACGTCCCGCCACAGGTACTGGATCGCCAGGGGGAACTCGCCCGAGATCTCGAAGACCGCCCACGTCCCCACGGGCACGGACAGCACGTCCAGGTCCTCGGGCGCGGGCGCACCGGTGACCACGCCGTAGTAGAAGTCGAACTCGGTGCCCTCCGCGCGGTCCTCGGCGAGGCCGTGGCTCACGTTGAGGATGCCGCGCGGCTCCTGGTCGGAGAGCTCCTCGATCCGCCGCCGGGTCTCCGGGTCGATGCCCTGCACGAAGGCGACGATCGCGGGGTTCATCCCCTCGTGCACCAGGGGAAGGCGCGCCTTCTTGCCCACGATGCGGAACCCGTCCTTCTCCACGATCCGATATCGCATACCGCTGCTCCCTTCGACGACGAGACGGAATGAGATGCGTGGCTGGGAGAACAGCGCGGCACCGGTCCGCCTCGCCTCGGCGGGCCCGACCCCGTGCAGGGCGCGGAACGCGCGGGCGAACGCCTCACCGGAGCCATAGCCGTACCGCACCGCGATGTCAAGCAGCGTCTCCTTCCCGGCGAGCACCTCGGCGCCCGCGAGGGTGAGCCGCCGGCGGCGGATGTACTCCGAGAGGGGGATGCCGGCGAGCGCGGAGAACAACCGCCGGAAGTGGTACTCCGACATGAGGGTGATCCGCGCGAGCTCGGCCCCGTCGATCCGCTGGTCGAGGTGCCGCTCGATGTAGTCGACGGCCCGGTTCAGCCGTTCCAGCATCCCGTCGCTCCTTTCCCGGCCACGCCGTCCAAGCTAGGTGCGGCCCGCCGTACCGGACCCGACATCTCGTGCCCGGAACGGTCGGTCGGTCACCGCTCGCCGCCGCGGCCGGTCACGCCCCACGTGCTCCGGTACGGCCCGGCCGGCGGCCGCGGGTGCCCGGCCCGGTCCGGGAACCGCCCGGCACGGCGTTCGGCCTGGCTCTGGAACGCGCTCGGCACGGGTTCGGCCTTGCCCTGGTACGCGCTCGGCACGAGGTCCGGCCTGGCTCTGGAACACGCTCGGCACGACGTTCGGCCTGGCGCTGGAATCCGCGCGGCGGGGCCCGGTCCGGCTGCGGGAATTCCGCCCGCGTGGCGTCCAGCGCACGATGAGGGTTTTTACGGAAATCAGTGTGATCCTGAACCGGGTCCTTCGAATTCCGCCCGGTGTTCATGCGGTTCGTTGACGTATTTTCCACGGCTTTCCGCAGTGGGGTTCACCTCGGCCGTCCCCGGCCCCGGACCCGCGGCGCCGCCGGAACCGCCCGATGCGCCGGCGCTCTGACCTGCGGTGCCGTACTGAGCCGGGATCTTGGAATCGGATATTTCGTCACAAAGGGGACTTTCCAACCGTAATGGCAGTAGATATGTCCCCAATGCTAAATCAAGACCACTATGCGCCTGTTTGCGCCTGGATCGTCCAGGAAATCACGTGAGTGCAGGAATGCGGGGCGGAAGTGTCAATGGCGACGCTTCTCGTTCCGAGTCCAGGAAATAGGCTCTGCCATTTCTTGGGCGAACGGTTCCTATTTAGGAGGACATGCAATGCCTGCATTCAAGAAGATCCTCGCTGGTCTGGCGCTGGGGACCGCCCTCACCGGTGGTGCGCTCACCCTGGGCGCCACCGCGGCCAGCGCCACCGCGCCGACCGGCAATTTCGGGCCCTGTTTCGACAACAACGTCTTCTTCAACGACTGCAACAACTTCTGGAACAACAGCAACTTCTGGACCAGCAACTGCTGGAACGACTCCTACGACGACTCGTCGGCGTTTGTCGTGAGCAACGGCACCGCGACGATCAGCTTCTTCGACGAGACCCACCGGGACAGCTACTGGTCTAACAGCGGCTGGTTCAACAACAACGGCTGGTTCAACAACACGCCCTTCTTCAACGACTGCGGCTTCGGCGGCTTCGGCGGCTGCGGCTTCGGCTTCTGACGGATCTGCCGTCCGGCCGCTCATGGCCGTAGATGATCGGAGCAGCTGAGGGAACGAGTTGATCCGGTTACGGGCTGACAGGCGAGCCTGTCACCCGGCGAGGCCCCTCCCGCGCGTCGGGAGGGGCCTTCCGCTGCCTCCGTACGGCTGTCTCCGTACGGCCGGGCCGGTTCCGGGGCGACGACTCGCGGCCGGAGCAGGACGGCAAGCCCGGAGCGGGCCCCGAGGCATGCGCCCGCCGCGGCCGGGGGTAGAGAACAGTCAGCGATCGGCCAAGGCCGCCCCGGGAGGTCGGAGACGATGCGCGCCGCGTTGACCCGGGTCCGGGAGCTCGCCGAGCGAACCCCGCCCACGCGGGACCGGTTCATCGACCTGCTCCGGGCGATCTCGATCATCGCGGTGGTCCTCGGGCACTGGCTCGTGTCCGTGGTCGGCTACGACGAGCAGGGCGAGCTCTCCGGCCGCTCGGCACTCCCCGACCTGCCGTGGGCGTTCCCGATCACCTGGGCGGTCCAGGTCATGCCGATCTTCTTCTTCGTCGGCGGCTATGCCAACGCCGCGTCGCTGATCGCGGAGCGGCGCCGGGGCGGGAACGCGGTCGAGTGGTTGATCTCCCGCAGCGGCCGGCTGGTCCGGCCCACCACCACCCTGGTGCTCGTGATCGCGGCCGGTGCGCTCGCGGCCCGGCTGTGGGACACCGACCCCTCCCGGGTCCGCCTGGTCGCCTGGTTCGCCACGATCCCGCTGTGGTTCCTGGTGGCGTACCTGACCGTGGTCGCCCTCACCCCGCCGATGTACGCCCTGCACCGCCGATACGGGCTGCTGGTCCCGCTGGTGCTGGCCGGCCTGGTCGCCCTCGGGGACGTCGCCCGGCTGACCGGGAGGCCGCTCTGGGGGTACGGCAACTACCTGTTCGGGTGGCTGGCCATCCACCAGATGGGGTTCGCCTGGTACGACGGGCGGCTGCCGGCCCGCCCCCGGGTGGCGCTGCCGCTGCTGCTCGGCGGGTTCGCCGCCCTGCTCCTGCTCACCCTGGCCGGTCCCTACCCGGTCAGCATGATCAACGTGCCGGGGGAGCGGTTGCACAACATGTCGCCGCCGAGCCTCGCGCTGATCGCGGTGGCCACCGCGCAGCTCGGCGCCGCGCTGCTGCTCCGGGAGCGGGGCGAACGCTGGCTGCGGCGCCGCACGCCGTGGCTGGTGGTGGTCGCCGTGAACACCGTGATCATGGTGATCTTCATCTGGCACATCTCGGCCGCGATCCTGCTCGCCGGCGCGCTGCACTTCGCCGGCGTCCTCCCCACCCCGGAGGTCGGCTCGCCGGCGTGGTTCGCCTGGCGCATCCCCTGGCTGATCATGCTGAGCGGGGTGCTCGCCCTGCTGATCATGGTGTTCGGGCGGTTCGAGCCGGGCGGCGCCCGGGTCACCGGCCGGGTCCGGATCGCGCTGCCCGAGGCACCGGCCCGGGTGGTGGCCCGGCCGGCCACCCGCCTCATCCTCGTGATCGCGGGGTTCGTGAGCGTCATCTACGCCCTGCTCAGCAACAGCAGCTTCCCCGACGCCGCCCCCGCCGTGTACGGCCTGCCGGAGGACGCGCTCATCACCTATCTCGGCGGCGCCGCCATCCTCCGCCTCCTCCGCTCGGTTCCCCGGCGGGAGCAGGCCCGATCGCGGGCGGCGGCGCCGGACGGCATCGGCCCGTCCCGGCCGGTGGATCGGCCGGGCGCCGGGCCCGAGACCGGCCGGCCGGAGGATTCCGGGGGCCGCGCCGCCGGGCACCCCGGCGGCGACCGCTGACGGCGCCCCTGCCGCTCCCGCCCGCGCCCGCGCCGTTCCCGGCCCCGGTCAGGACCGCGCCCGGCCTCGGCCAGGGCCGT
>Ga0079224_100005601_pt1 | contig 16519 bp, 14 predicted proteins | sample Stecom2015_FD_80414 | JGI IMG/M metagenome (GOLD analysis project Ga0079224, IMG submission 80414) | Agricultural soil microbial communities from Utah to study Nitrogen management - Steer compost 2015 | ecosystem: Environmental > Terrestrial > Soil > Agricultural land | place: USA: Utah... | reverse complement strand
CGATCGTGTGCTGTCGCGCGCGGTGGGGCCGGTGCATAGATTCATCGCCTGGGCTGGACACCTGTGCGTGGGCGGGGGGCGGCTTCTGGCGATGAAAGGACGTCATCCAGCCGAGGAGTTGGCGAGCCTGCCGAGCGGCTGGAAAGTGGCGGCTGTGCATCGGCTCAGCGTTCCCGGTCTGGACGAGGAGCGGCATCTTGTGGAACTCTGCCGCAGTCACGACAGACTTTCCGACGATCAGGCGCACAGCGCCGCGCCGCCGATGTAGCCGCACGCGGCTCGCCGAAAGACGAACGGACAGACGAACCCGGACCGAGGGGTCGGTCGGAAGGCGCCGGGAAAACGATGATTTCGGGCCGACCAGCAGAGCCTTTGCAAGGGCCAGACGCCAGAGCCGAAGGGAGCCTCACAGGGCGCTTCATGCATCGCATTCTCGCCATCACCAACCAGAAAGGCGGCGTCGGCAAGACGACGACGAGCGTCAATCTGGCCGCTTCGCTGGCGGCGACCAAGCGGCGTGTGCTGCTGATCGACATCGACCCGCAGGGCAACGCCACGATGGGCTGCGGCGTCGACAAGCGGACCGTGGAGCGCTCCACGACCGACGTCCTGCTCGGAGAGGTCGACGCCGCAGCGGCGCTCGTGTCCGTGGAATACGCCGATTTCCGGCTGATGCCGGCGAATCAGGATCTGGTGGCCGCGGAAGTGGGCCTGACGGGCAAGCGGGGCGGCGAGTCGCGCCTGCGCGAAGCGTTGCGGCCGATCCGCGAGCAATTCGACATGGTGCTCATCGATTGCCCGCCGGCGCTGAACATGCTGACCGTGAATGCGCTGGTGGCGGCCGAAGCCGTGCTCATTCCCATGCAGTGCGAGTACTACGCGCTCGAGGGGCTCACCGCACTGATGGACACGATCCAGCAGATCAAGGCCGGACCCAACCCGCAGCTCGAGATCGCCGGCATCCTGCGCACCATGTTCGATCCGCGGAACAACCTCGCCAACGAGGTCTCCGCGCAGCTCATCGAGCACTTCCAGGACAAGGTTTTCCGCACCATCATTCCGCGCAACGTGCGCCTGGCGGAAGCCCCCAGTTACGGCAAGCCCGCCTTGCACTACGATCGCGACTCACGCGGCGCCCTCGCCTACCTGGCCCTGGCGGGAGAGATGATCCGTCGCGAGGAAGATCAATCGACGATCCCCGGCGCAGCCGGGGCGCTGGGCGCATAACGGATTGGAGCACCATTGCAGGACATGGCGACCAAACGACCCAGCCTCGGCCGTGGACTCGGCGCATTGCTCGGACAGCCTACGGCGGCCGTCGACGCCGCGCCCGCGCCTGCGGCCGGCGCACACGACGAACTGCAGAAGCTGCCGGTGGACCTGCTCCAGCGCGGCAAGTACCAGCCGCGCATCGACATGCGGCAGGAGACGCTGCAGGAGCTCGCCGAATCGATCAAGGCGCAAGGCGTGGTGCAGCCGATCGTAGTGCGGCCGCTCGGCGAGCCTGGCGCGGATGGTCCGCGCCGTTACGAGATCATCGCGGGCGAGCGCCGCTGGCGCGCTGCGCAGCTCGCCGGTCTGCACGAGATTCCCGCTGTCGTTCGCCATGTGCCGGACGAGGCGGCGATCGCCATGGCGCTGATCGAGAACATTCAGCGCGAGAACTTGAATCCTCTCGAAGAAGCGCGCGCGCTCGATCGCCTCATCAAGGAATTCGACATGACGCATGCGGACGCCGCCGAGGCTGTGGGCCGCTCGCGCGCCGCCGTATCGAATCTGCTGCGGCTGCTGGAGCTCGCCGACGAAGTCAAAGGTCTGGTGGAGCGCCGCGAAATAGAGATGGGGCACGCGCGTGCGCTGCTCGCCCTGGAGGATCGCCGCCGCCAGGCGGAGGTCGCGGCCCTGGTGGCCGCGAAGAAACTGTTGGTGCGCGAGACCGAAGCGTTGGTCAGGCGCCTGGTTTCCGCGCCGACGGCGCGTCCCGCGCCGGCTGTGCGTCCCGACCCGAACGTCCGCAAGCTCGAAAGCGAATTGAGTGAGAAGCTCGGCGCCAAGGTGCGCGTGCAGCACTCCGGCTCGGGCAAGGGCAAGCTCGTCATCAGCTATCACTCGCTGGATGAGCTCGACGGGATTCTGGAACACATCCACTGAGAGCGAGGCCATGCGGCGCCATCGCACGGAGGCTCGACCAGCATGCGGCGATCAGGGCTGAGCCGCCGCCCTCGCCGCCTCTTTTCGTTTCCCGCAGCACTTTGCATCCTGACGGGCCTGTATACATCAGGGCCGGCGTTCGCCGCGATCACGCCCGACGGCGCGCTCGATGAGCCGCAGTGGCGCGAGGCGCTGCGTTGCCCGGATTGGCGCCGCACCACGCCGTTCGCGCGCGATCAGCCGCGTTACTCGAACGAGCTCCTGCTGCTGTCGCTGCCTGAAGGATTGGCCGCCGCGTTCGTCATCGATCAGCCGCCCGTGGAGCGGCGCATCAAGCCGCGTACGCCGCGCGATTCCGAAGCGCTGATCGGCGACTCGGTGTCGCTCATGATCGATTTCGACGCCACCGGCCAGATCGGCTACGAGTTCTCGGTGGGCCTCGGCGGCGGCGTACGCGATGGCTTGATCACCAACCAGAACACCTTCGATCGCGACTGGGACGGGGAGTGGAGTCACGCCGTGCGCGAAACCGACCAGCAGTGGATCGTCGAGCTGTTCGTGCCCTGGTCCACCGTCAGCATGCGGGGCTCACGGAGCGACATGCGCACTATTGGCGTGTACGGCTCGCGTTATCTGTACGAGCGCAACGAGCGTTATGCGTGCCCGGGAATCTCCACTGATTCCGGCGCGTTTCTCTCCGACTTCCACCGCATGCAGATTGCGCAGCACGAGACGAACGGATCATCCTTGGAGGTCACGCCATACGCCACGGTGATTCGCGATTTCCTGCACGACGACTCGCAACTGAAGGTCGGCGCGGACCTGGTGTGGAAGGCTTCGCCGCGCATGTGGCTGACGGCCACGCTCAATCCGGATTTCGGTCAGGTGGAGAGCGATGAGCTGGTCGTGGACTTCTCTGCGATCGAAACGGTGTTCACCGACAAGCGGCCGTTCTTCACGGAGAACCAGGGCGTCTTCGATCTGCGCACGCCGGCGAGCGGCCAACTCATCTACACGCGTCGGATCGGCGCCGCTCCGGACGATCTGAGCGCCGGGTCGTCGGACATCGACGCCGCCTTCAAGCTCACCGGCGACGCCGGCTCGCTTGTGTATGGCGCGTTCATCGCGCAAGAGAGCGAATACGCGAGCGATCGCGGCAGACTGTTCGCCGCAGGCCGTCTTGCGCTGCCGCTCGAGCGTGCGCGCATCGGTTATCTCGCCACGTATACCGACCGCCCTTTCCTCGACCGCGACGCGCTCATCAACGCGCTGGATTTCGAAACCACGCCCAGCGACGCTCTGCGTCTGGCCGCTCAGGTGATCCGTTCGGACATCGGTACAGCGGGGATGGGCGTGCGCTTCGACAGCGTGGCGCTCACGCCGCTGCGTCTGGGCGAAATCGATACGCACGGTTATCAGGCCTGGCTCGAAGCCGACATCAACCGCTCGGCGCCGGTCTCCCATGCGCTCAAGGCGCTGTACATCGACAGGCGCTTCGACATGAACGATCTCGGCTACATGGAGCGCAACTCGCTCGAGCAGATCGAATGGGAGTCCAACCGGCGCGTCGCCGGAGAGGGCGGGAGCTCGTTCAATGGCGAGACGCAGCGGCTGTACACCTACTGGCGGCGCAACTCACAGGGCCAGCGGCTGCAGTCGCGGGTGCAACTGTCGCGCGACGTGCAGTACACCAACGCGTGGCGCGCGTATCAGGAGATCCGCTACGTCACCAGCGGCGTGGACGACTTGATTTCACGCGGCAACGGGCCGGTCGAACTCGACTCGCGATTTGGCGCCTACTTCGACGTGGTCACGCCGCGCTTCGGAGACTGGCAGTTCACGGTGGGCGGCTATCTCTTCCAGCAGGGAGTCGAGGATTACTCAGGCTGGCTGCAGATGGTGGCCTCCTGGTACCCGACCGAAAAGCTCACCTTGCGACTCGATGTGACCCCGCAGCTCAGCAATGACTGGCTGCTCTGGCAGGGACAGAACCTGTTCGGCTCGTATCGCGCCGAGCGGCTCGATTTCGATTTCCGGCTCGACTGGATTCCAGCTGCAGGACACGAGCTGCGCCTGAAATGGCAGTGGATCGGCGTCGAAGCCGATCTGCGGCGCGCCTACCGTACCGACGCCGGCGGGCGGTTGATCCAGACAACCGACGCGCTGGCGCCTTTCAACGTCAGCAATCTCGGTGTGCAATTGCGCTACCGTTACCAGTTCGCGCCGCAGTCCGAGCTCTTCCTGGTCTACGCGCGCGGCGGCTACCAGTTCATCGAGCAGGACCAGCGTGATCTGGGCGGGCTGTTCGGCGACATGGGCGACTTGCGCGACGCCGACCAATTCCTGGTGAAGATCCGCTATCGACTCTGAGCGCGCGGGCCCTGAATCACGCGCCTGCGCGATTCCTTGAAGCACTGCAAAACGCTGCGTATAATGCGCCGCCCTTCCGGCCGGACAGCGATGTTTCGACTGGAATTTTCGTGAGTTAGAGCGATGCCACGCGTTGCCGCCCGTGAGGGCCTGCGAAGTGGCATTTTTGTTGCCTATCGATCAGCTGGAGGGGCCGTGAGCGGGAACGTTCTTGCCGCCGCGGCGCGCCGGTCTCTGCAGATTCTGCGGTGGCAGGTCGCATGCGTGGCGGCGCTGGCCGCAGTTGCGGCGGCGCTCAGCGATGCGCGCGCCGGCTGGTCGGTGCTGGTCGGCGGCGGCGTCGGTCTGATCTGGACCGTATACATGGCCGGGACGCTGTACCGGCACAGCCTGGATCACGGCGTGCGGATGAGCGCGCTCACGTTCATGGCGGGCTGGCTGATCAAGGTTGCGCTGACGGTCGCATTGCTGGTCGTCGCGTTGCGCTCGGGACGATTCGAACCGCTGGCGCTGTTGGCGGGGCTGTTCGCGGCGCTGCTCGCGTACTGGGCGCAGCTCACGTTCGGCGGCCGCGCCGAGCGGCGCAAGGGTGTTTGACGGCGTTTTCTGCAGAGCAGATCTGCAGAGCAAGATATGGGGACTGGCTGATGGCGGCGAGTGAGAGCGGGGCGGAACACGGCGGAATGGCCGAGTACATCTCCCATCATTTGCAGCATCTGGCGAACGGCAAGCAGGCCGCGCTATTCGACCTCAGCGTCATCCACCTGGATACGCTCTTCTTTTCAATTCTTTGCGGCGTCATCGTGCTCACGGTGCTGCGTCTTGCGGCGCGGCGCGCCACTGCGGGCGTGCCCGGCCGGTTCCAGGCGTTCGTCGAGATGATCGTCGAGTTCGTCGACGAGCAGGCCAAGAGCATCGTGCACGGCAAGCTCGACTTCATCGCCCCGCTCGCGCTCACCGTGTTTCTGTGGGTGGCGACCATGAACGCAATCGACCTGCTGCCGGTCGACTGGTTCCCTACGATCGCGAGCTGGTTCGGAATCCATTACCTGCGGCCGCTGCCGACGGCGGACGTCAATGGCGCGTTCGGTCTTTCGGTGGCGGTGTTGGCGCTGGCCTTCTTCTACAACATCAAGATCAAGGGCCTGGGCGGCTGGCTGCGCCAATGGCTGACCTCCCCGTTCGGGATGAACAAGATCACGCTGAATCCGCTCACCTGGATCGCAGCGGTGCTGCTCGCGTTCGCCAACGTCGTCATGACGGCCATCGAGTACATCGGCGCCACCTTCTCACACGGCATGCGTCTGTTCGGCAACATGTACGCGGGCGAGCTCATATTCTTCCTGATCGCCGGCCTCGGCGGCAGCGTCACGATCTTCGGCGTCGTGATGCATCTGTTCACGGGCACGATCTGGGCCGTGTTCCACATTCTGATCGTGCTGCTGCAAGCCTTCATCTTCATGATGCTGACCTTGGTCTACATCGGTCAGGCGCACGAGCATCACTAAAACAACCCTGTTTCGACTCTCTTTGTTTTTTCCCGGAGAAACCTCATGACGAACGTTGCATTTGTCGCCTTGGCTTGCGGACTGATCATCGGCATCGGCGCGATGGGCGCCTGCATCGGCGTCGGCCTGCTCGCGAGCAAGTACATTGAATCCTCGGCCCGCCAGCCGGAGCTCATGAACGTGCTGCAGACCAAGGTGTTCCTGCTGTTCGGCCTGGTCGACGCCTCGTTCATCATCGGCACCGGCATCGCCCTGTGGTTCGCCACCGCCAACCCGTTCGCAGGGTGAGGCAGCGCGCCGCACGCGGCCTCGAGGCCGCGCCGAGCGGCGCAGCGATCCGCATGAGTGCAGCAAGGCAGACGCTTCCATGAATCTGAACGCAACTCTGATTATCCAGTCGCTGGTCTTCCTGATCCTCGCCTGGGTGACGATGAAGTTCATCTGGCCGCCGCTGATCCGGGCCATCGACGAGCGCCGCTCCAAGATCGCCGAGGGTCTGGCTTCCGCCGAGAAGGGCGAAGCGTCGCTTGCCGAGGCGAAGGCCGCCGCCGCGGAGATCGTCAAGGAGGCGCACGGGCGCGCCGGCAAGATCGTCGAGCAGGCGAACCGTCGCTCGAACGAGCTCGTGGATGAAGCGCGCGGCGCCGCGATCGCTGAAGGCCAGCGCCTGATCGGCGAGGCTCGCCAGGAAGTGCAGCTCGAGACCAGCCGCGCGCGTCAGCAGCTCGCCAAGGAAGTGGCTGCGCTCGCCGTGGCTGGAGCTTCGCAGCTGCTCGGCCGCGAGATCGACGCCAAGGCGCACGCTGACTTGCTCGAGCAGCTCGCTCAGCAGATCGAGCGAGGCTGAGCAGCCATGGCGGAGCAAGCGACACTCGCCCGTCCGTACGCGAAAGCCGCGTTCGAATACGCGCTCGAGCACAACGACCTGGAGCGCTGGTCGCGACTCCTGGGCCGCGCTTCTGCAGTCGTGGCCGACCCGCGTGTCGAACCGCTCCTGACCAACCCGCGCGTACCGGCCGCCGAACTCGTGGATCTGCTGGCGGAGGCCGCAGGCGACGCGCTCCATGAGCAGGGCCGCAGCTTCCTGGCGACGCTCGCCGACAACCGGCGGCTCGCCTTGCTGCCGGAGATCGCCGGGATGTTCGAAGTGATGCGGGCGGACGTGGAGAATGTCGCCGACGTTCGCGTGGTTTCGGCAGTCGAGCTCAACGACGCGCAACGGGAGCGCCTGGCGGGCGCCCTTGGCAAGCGCCTGAAACGCAAGGTGCGGCTGCAGTGCGATGTGGATCCTGCGCTCATCGGCGGCGCCGTGGTGCGTTGCGGCGATTTCGTGATCGACGGCTCGCTGCGCTCGCGTCTGGAGCGTCTGGCGGGCGCAATAGCATGAAGGGGAAGTGACTAGCGGCTAGTGACTAGCGACCAGGCGGCGTCAACGCGGCGGGTCGCATCTCGAACCGGAAGTATGGCGGGCGCATTCAGCTCGAGCCGCCCTCCATCAGCCACTAGCCACTAGTTACTTCCTCGCGAATTCCGAGAAGCGCTACGGCGACTTCTCACATAGAGGTACCGGGAAATGTCCATCAAGGCATCTGAAATCAGCGACCTGATCAAGGCGCGCATCGAGAAGTTCGCGAGCGCCGCCGAAGAGCGCAACGTCGGCACGGTGGTGACGGTGACCGACGGCATCGTGCGTATCCACGGACTGGCCGACGCCCGTTACGGCGAAATGCTGGAGTTCCCCGGCGGCAGCTTCGGGCTGGCGCTGAACCTCGAGCAGGACTCGGTGGGCGCCGTGGTGCTCGGCGAGTATCGCCACATCGTCGAGGGCGATTCCGTGAAGACCACGGGGCGCATTCTCGAAGTGCCGGTGGGCGAAGGCCTGCTCGGCCGCGTGGTGGATGCGCTCGGCAACCCGATCGACGGCAAGGGCCCAATCCAGGCTGCGCGCAATGCGCCCGTCGAGCGCATCGCCCCAGGCGTAATCGCGCGCAAGTCGGTGAGCCAGCCGGTGCAGACCGGCTACAAGGCCATCGACTCGATGGTGCCGATCGGCCGCGGTCAGCGCGAGCTGATCATCGGCGATCGCCAGACCGGCAAGACTGCGCTGGCCGTCGACACGATCATCAATCAGAAGGACAGCGGAATTAAGTGCATCTACGTCGCGATCGGCCAGAAGCAGAGCTCGATCGCCAACGTGGTGCGCAAGCTTGAGGAGCACGACGCGCTCAAGCACACGATCATCGTGGCTGCTTCCGCTTCTACGCCCGCCTCCATGCAATACCTGGCGCCTTACGCCGGCTGCGCCATGGGCGAGTACTTCATGGACCGGGGCGAAGACGCGCTCATCATCTATGACGACCTCACCAAGCAGGCCTGGGCTTACCGCCAGATCTCGCTGCTGCTGCGCCGTCCGCCGGGCCGTGAGGCCTATCCGGGCGACGTTTTCTACCTGCACTCGCGCCTGCTCGAGCGCTCCGCGCGCGTCAACGAGGCGTATGTGGAGAAGATGACGGACGGCAAGGTGAAGGGTAAGACCGGCTCGCTCACCGGCCTGCCGATCATCGAGACGCAGGCGGGCGACGTGACGGCGTTTGTGCCCACCAACGTGATCTCGATCACCGACGGTCAGATCTTCCTCGAAGGCGACCTGTTCAACGCGGGTGTACGCCCCGCAATGAACGCCGGCATTTCGGTGTCGCGCGTCGGCGGCGCGGCGCAAACCAAGATCATTTCGAAGTTGGGCGGCGGCATCCGTCTCGCCCTTGCGCAGTACCGCGAACTCGCGGCGTTCTCGCAGTTCGCTTCGGATCTTGACGAGTCGACCCGCCGCCAGCTCGAGCGCGGCCAGCGCGTCACCGAGCTGATGAAGCAGAAGCAGTACTCGCCGATGTCGGTGGCCGAGATGGCGCTGTCCATCTACGCCGTCAACAACGGCTACATGGACAAAGTGGAGATCAAGAAGATCCAGGCTTTCGAAGCGGGCCTGCAGGCGTTCGCCAAGACGAACTACAAGCAGGCCATGGATGCGATCAACGCGAATCCGGTGCTGTCGGATGAGAACACCGACGCGCTCAAGAAGATTTGCGAAGAATTCGCGAGCACGGGAACGTACTGAAAAGAAGTGATCAGCGGATAGCGGATAGCGGATAGTCAGATGCAACGCTGGTCCAGCTATCCGCTATCCGCCATCCGCCATCCGCTTCGGTAATTATCATGCCCGGCGTAAAAGAAATCCGCATCAAGATCGCGAGCTTCAAGAGCACGCAGAAGATCACCAAGGCCATGGAAATGGTGGCCGCGAGCAAGATGCGTAAAGCCCAGGAGCGCATGCGCGCTTCGCGGCCGTACGCCGAGCGCATCCGCCGTGTGATCGGCCACCTGCGCATGGCGAACCCGGATTACCGCCATCCGTACCTCGTCGAGCGCGAAGCGAAATCGGTCGGCTTCATCATCATCTCGACCGATCGCGGGTTGTGCGGCGGCTTGAACGTCAACCTGTTCAAGACCGCGCTCGCAGCGATGCGCGAGTGGCAGGACAAGGGCGCGGAAGTCTCGCTGTGCCTGATCGGCTCGAAGGGCGTGCAGTTCTTCCGTCGCCTGGGCGGCGCGCAGACGCTGGCCACGGTCACGCATCTGGGCGATCGGCCGCACGTGGCGGACCTGATCGGCACGGTCACGGTCATGCTCGACCTGTACAAGGAAGGCAAGATCGACCGGTTGTTCGTGATCAACAACGAGTTCATCAACACGATGAGCCAGAAGCCCATCGTGCGCCAGCTCCTGCCGGTGGTCACCGAGGACGAGGACAAGCTGCAGAAGCTCTGGGACTACATTTACGAGCCGTCCGCGGCCGACCTGCTCGACGGCGTGCTGATGCGCTACGTCGAGTCGCAGGTGTATCAGGGCGCCGTGGAGAATGTGGCGTGCGAAATGGCGGCGCGCATGGTGGCCATGAAGAGCGCCACCGACAACGCCGGCAAGCTGATCGATGAGTTGCAGCTCATCTACAACAAGGCGCGCCAGGCCGCGATCACCAAGGAGATCAGCGAGATCGTCGGCGGCGCCGCGGCGGTGTGAAGAAGAGATAGCGGTTAGCGGTTGGCGGTTAGTGAAGAGAAGCCGCCGGCGCGAATTCAACGGTTTCAAGTATCGGCAAGGTAACGAGGCAGAGAGTAGAGCAGGTGATCGGCGAGGCGCAGCGGCCCACCAACCGCTAACCGCCAACCGCTAACCGCTTCCCTCCCCTGCGAGGAACGAGCACACATGGCTACCGGCAAAATCGTCCAAATCATCGGCGCCGTCATCGACGTCGAGTTTCCGCGCGATCAGATCCCGAAGGTCTACGAGGCGCTCAAGCTCGAGGATGTCGATCTGACACTCGAGGTGCAGCAGCAGCTCGGCGACGGCGTGGTGCGCACCATCGCCATGGGCGTGTCGGAAGGCCTGCGACGCGGGCTGGCCGTCAAGGCGACCGGCGCGCCGATTTCGGTGCCGGTCGGCAAAGGGACGCTGGGCCGCATCATGGACGTGCTCGGCGCGCCGCAGGACGAGAAAGGGCCGGTCGCGACCGAGCAGTACCTGCCGATTCACCGCCCGGCGCCCTCGTACGACGAGCAGGCGGGCGGCCAGGAAGTGCTGGTCACGGGCATCAAGGTCATCGATCTGCTCATCCCGTTCGCCAAGGGCGGCAAGGTCGGCCTGTTCGGCGGCGCGGGCGTCGGCAAGACCGTGAACATGCTCGAGCTGATCAACAACATCGCCAAGCAGCACTCGGGCCTTTCAGTGTTCGCGGGCGTCGGCGAGCGCACCCGTGAGGGCAACGACTTCTATCACGAGATGCTGGAGGCGGGCGTCATCGACTCCAACGATCTCAGCAACTCGAAAGTGGCCATGGTGTACGGCCAGATGAACGAGCCGCCGGGCAACCGTCTGCGCGTCGCGCTGACCGGCCTGACCATGGCCGAATACTTCCGCGATGAGAAGACCGAGAGCGGCAAGGGCCGCGACGTGCTGCTTTTCATCGACAACATCTACCGTTACACGCTGGCCGGCACCGAGGTCTCCGCGCTGCTCGGCCGCATGCCTTCGGCGGTGGGTTACCAGCCGACGCTGGCCGAGGAAATGGGCGTGCTGCAGGAGCGCATCACCTCCACGAAGACCGGCTCGATCACTTCGATCCAGGCCGTGTACGTGCCCGCCGACGACCTTACCGATCCTTCGCCCGCCACGACTTTCGCGCACCTCGATGCGACCGTCGTGCTTTCGCGTCAGATCGCATCGCTGGGCATCTACCCGGCGGTGGATCCGCTCGACTCGACCAGCCGCCAGCTCGATCCGCTGATCATCGGCGAGGAGCACTACAACGTGGCGCGCGGCGTGCAAGCCGTGCTGCAGCGCTACAAGGAGCTTCAGGACATCATCGCCATCCTCGGCATGGATGAGTTGTCGGAAGAGGACAAGCGGATCGTGGCCCGCGCCCGCAAGATTCAGCGCTTCCTTTCCCAGCCATTCAACGTCGCCAAGGTGTTCACCGGACAGGACGGCAAGATCGTGCCGCTCAAGGAGACCATCCGCGGTTTCAAGGGCATCCTGGACGGCGAGTACGATCACCTGCCCGAGCAGGCGTTCTACATGGTCGGCGGCATCGACGAGGCGGTGGAGAGAGCAAAGACTCTTCAGTAAGGCAGGAAGTGACTAGCGCCTGGCGATTCATGACTGGTCTGAGGCTGCGGCGCGTTGCGACGCCTCTTGCCAGGCTGAGAGCGGGACGGGCGGCAGGATCGATCCGGCGGCGCGCCGTCCCTAGTCACTAGTCGCTAGTCAGCAAAGCGGGACTATTCATGGCCACCATTCACGTCGATATCGTCAGCGCCGAAGGCGAGATCTTCTCCGGCGAGGCCGCGATGGTCTTCGCTCCGGCCCAGATGGGCGACATCGGCATCGCTCCGCGGCACGCGCCGCTCCTGACCACGCTCAGGCCGGGCGAGGTGCGGGTGCAGACGCCCGCCGGCGAGGAACAGTTCTTCTACGTTTCCGGCGGCGCGCTCGAGGTGCAGCCGCACTTGGTGACGGTGCTCGCCGACACGGCGCTGCGCGCTCGCGATCTGGATGAGGCCGCCGCGCTGCAGGCCAAGCAGCGCGCCGAGGAAGCGCTGCGCGACCGCACCGGCCAGATCGAAATCGCCGAAGCACAAGCCGAGCTGGCGCGCGCCATGGCCCAGATCAAGGCCATCGAGAAGCTGCGCAAGCTGAGGAAGTGAGCGGAAGGAGCGGTTTGACGCTCAGCGGCTGGAAAGAAGCGATAGCCGGCGCCGGATAGTCAGCGCGTTCCGACCAACTGGGCCGCTAAGCGCTTCCTGCTTGCTCGCTGATCATTGACGGCGCACCGCTCCGTTGCTCTTCCGGGGCCGTTGCCTAGCTGGAACCGCGGGCATAGTCTTGGCGCGGCTATTCACCCACCGCTAACCGCCAACCGCGTCCCCATGCCGCTTTCCATCGTCATTCTCGCCGCCGGTCAGGGCAAGCGGATGAAGTCCGACCTGCCCAAGGTGCTGCAGCCGCTTGCCGGACGACCCATCCTCGCTCACGTGCTCGATGTAGCTAAGGCGCTGCACGCCGACGCTATCCACGTCGTTTACGGGCATGGCGGCGAGCGCGTGCGCGAGGCGCTGGCCGGCGAGCCTGTGAACTGGGTGCTTCAGGCGCAGCAGCTCGGCACGGGTCATGCGGTCGCCCAGGCCATGCCCGGAATCGCCGATGATCACACCGTTCTCATTCTCTACGGGGACGTGCCGCTGGTGCGACGCGAGACCATCGAGCGACTTGCCGCTGAGGCCAACGAGCAAGCCATCGGTGTGTTGACGGCGGTGCTCGATGATCCGACTGGTTACGGACGCGTCGTGCGCGATGGCGCCGGCTCGGTCGTTCGCATCGTCGAGGAGAAAGATGCGAATGCGAAAGAGCGCGCAATCGCAGAAATCAACACCGGGCTGATGTCGGCGCCGGCAGGCCGACTGCGCAAGTGGCTTGCGGCGCTGCGCAACGACAACGCTCAGGGCGAGTATTACCTCACCGACGTGATTCTGGCCGCGGTGCGAGACGGCCTGCGAGTGAACGCCGTCACCGCGCCCACGCAGACCGAAGTGCTCGGCGTGAACGACAAGGTGCAGCTTGCCGAGCTCGAAGCTGCCTTGCGCGCCCAAAAGGCGCACGAGCTGATGCTGGCGGGCGTCACGCTCGCGGATCCGACGCGTATCGATGTGCGCGGACGAGTGACCGCCGGTCGCGACGTGTTCATCGACGTGCACGTCGTTCTGGTGGGCGAAGTCGTGTTGGGGGATCGCGTGCGTATCGGGCCCAACTGCTACCTGCGCGACTGTCGTATCGAGACGGACGCCGAATTGCACCCGAACTGCGTAATCGACCGTTCGGTGGTCGGTCCGCGGAACTCCATCGGCCCGTTCGCACGCCTGCGCCCGGAAAGCATGCTCCACGAAGACGTACATATCGGCAACTTCGTCGAAGTGAAGAAGAGCGAAATCGGCGCCGGCAGCAAGGCGAATCACCTGACGTACCTCGGCGATGCGACCATCGGTCGCAAAGTCAACGTGGGCGCAGGCACGGTGACCGTCAACTATGACGGCGCGAACAAGTGGCGAACCGAGATCGGCGACGGCGCTTTCATCGGTTCCGGCTCGATGCTGGTGGCGCCGCTGAAGATCGGAGCCAACGCCAATACGGGCGCCGGCTCGACGATCACCAAGGACGCCCCTGAGGGAAAGCTCACCGTCGGCCGCGCCCGGCAGGTGACTATCGAGGGCTGGAAGCGGCCGCAGAAGAAGCAATAGCGCCTTCGGCGCTGCTTGCTGAGGCCGAAAGGCGCGCGGTCGCCGGGCGCAGGATCGGGCGTCGCAGGCGCAGCACCGTCGCCATCCGGCGACCTACGTCCCTTTCGGCCTTGTGAACTGCTCTGGATTGGGCTCCCGATCCCTCCTGTAGAATCACATTCCCTTCCCTTCCACCAGGGCGCTTTTCTCCATGTGCGGAATCGTCGGAGCCGTAGCTGACCGCGATATCGTCCCCGTACTGATCGAGGGGCTGCGGCGCCTCGAATACCGCGGCTATGACTCGGCCGGCGTCGCCGTTCTCGGGTCCGCCGGGCGTCTCGAGCGACTGCGCACGGTCGGCAAAGTACGCATGTTGCAGGACGCAATGAGCGACACGCCGATCGCTGGCTTTCTTGGCATCGCCCATACGCGCTGGGCCACGCACGGCGTGCCGTCCGAGCGCAACGCACACCCACACATATCGCGCGACGGCATCGCCATCGTGCATAACGGCATCATCGAGAATCACGAGGAGCTGCGTGCAGAGCTCGCCAAGCTCGGTTACGAGTTCAGCTCCGAGACCGACACCGAAGTGATTGCGCATCGCATTCACTACCACAAGCAGAAGCTCGGCGACATTTTCCGCGCCGTGCGCGCTACGGTCGCCGAGCTCGAGGGCGCCTACGCGCTCGCCGTGGTGTCCGAGGATGCGCCCGATCGCATCATTCTCGCGCGCGCAGGCTGCCCGGTCGTGATCGGCCTCGGCGAGGACGAGAACTTCGTAGCTTCTGACGTCGCGGCGCTCTTGCCGGTCACGCGGCGCTTCATATTCCTCGAAGAGGGCGACGTCGCGGAGATTCGCCGCGATGGCGTGCGCGTACTCGACCATGACGGCGCCGCAGCAGATCGCCCGCTCAAAGTGAGCGCGCTCTCGGCGGACGCAGCCGAAAAGGGCGACTATCCGCATTACATGCTCAAGGAGATCTGCGAGCAGCCGCGCGCGATCGCGCAGACCCTGGAGGAGCGCGCCGCCGGCGGGAAGCTGCTCGAAGCCGCGTTCGGGCCGCTGGCTTCGGAAGTCTTCCGGCGCACCGAGGCCGTGCAGATCGTTGCGTGCGGCACGAGCTATCACGCCGGCGCGGTCGCCAAGTACTACATCGAACAGATCGCGCGCTTGCCGTGCTGGGTGGAGATCGCCAGCGAGTACCGCTACCGAAATCCGGTGGTGCCGAAGAACACCCTGTTCGTCACGATTTCACAATCAGGCGAAACGGCCGACACGCTGGCCGCGTTGCGCATGGCGAAGCAGTCCGGCTATCTCTCCAGCCTTTCGATCTGCAATGTTCCGGAGAGCTCCCTGGTGCGCGAATCGGAGCTCGTGCTGCTGACGCGCGCCGGTCCGGAAATCGGCGTGGCTTCGACCAAAGCGTTCACTACGCAGCTCGCCGCGCTCAACATGCTGGTCATCGCGCTGGCGAAGTTCAACGGCGCTGACGCCGAACGCGAACGCGGACTGGTGCAGAGACTCCTGGAAATCCCCGGCCTCGTGGAAAAGACATTGCACCTCGACGCGACGGTGAAGAAGCTCGCCGAGCGCTTCGCCGACAAACAGCATGCGCTGTTTCTAGGCCGCGGCCAGATGCATCCGGTGGCGATGGAAGGCGCGCTCAAGCTCAAAGAGATTTCATACATTCACGCCGAAGCGTACCCGGCAGGCGAGCTCAAGCATGGTCCGCTGGCGCTGGTCGACGCCGACATGCCCGTGATCACCGTCGCGCCGAACAACGATCTGCTCGAGAAGCTGAAGTCGAACCTGCAGGAAGTACGCGCGCGCGGCGGGGAGCTATACGTGTTCGCCGATCCCGATTCCGGAATCCAGTCCTCGGAGGGCGTCACCGTCATCACCATGCCGAAGCACGTCAGTCACTTCCAGGCGCCCGCCGTCTACACGATTCCGCTGCAACTCCTTGCGTACCACTGCGCCATTCTGAAGGGCACGGATGTGGATCAGCCGCGGAATCTGGCGAAGTCGGTGACGGTGGAGTAGATCTCGTTGTGGAGAGAGACAAATGTGCGTCGAAAATAAAGTCGTTACCTGAGGAACAAAGTCGTTTCCTCGGAAACATAGTCGTTTCCAGTGAAACAAAGTCGTTACCTAGCTTGGATAATGTCGGGCGGGCTCACAGATTAGCCGCAATCACCAGTATTTGATCCAGCGCAGCCGGATGCCGAGCTTCATCAAAGGTCGCCTTTGAGCGAGCCCATGCGTGAGCAGCGGTCGATCTTCGTGGCTATAAGGCGTTCGCCCTTTGACGCCCGTGAGGTCATCTTCTCCCGCAGCACAGCGCGGTCGGGCGCTCGTTCGCGAGGCGCGTCACGTCGCAGACGCGCTTGCGGACGGCTGCGCTGAGGAGCATAGAGGCTCGATGCGCTGATCGGCGGAACGTGCCTTGACTGCCCTCGATGTCGATGAGGAGCGTATTGCCGGCTGGGTTGCAGACGCAGCTCTGTGCCAGCTCGCCGAAGTCAGTCTTCGTGCCCTTTAGTAGTGTCTTGGATGTTCAGCGCGTAGTTGCTAGGCGGGCCATATCTTTCACGAGTGTTCCCGTCACGCTCCTTGCGGGATGAGTGTGCGCGAATTCGAGACGATGGTGAGGGACTTCG